>Ga0187784_10000758_pt1 | contig 24526 bp, 16 predicted proteins | sample 1015_SJ02_MP15_2_FD_132964 | JGI IMG/M metagenome (GOLD analysis project Ga0187784, IMG submission 132964) | Tropical peat soil microbial communities from peatlands in Department of Meta, Colombia - 1015_SJ02_MP15_20_MG | ecosystem: Environmental > Terrestrial > Soil > Wetlands > Peat | place... | reverse complement strand
GGTCAGATTCACGCCATGTCCGCTGTAGCTGAGTCCGTAAAAGATGTTCTTATTACTTCCAGTGCAGCCGACAGAAGGTGACTCGTCGAGAGACCAGTCAACTAGTCCAGTCCAAGCTGCTCCGAACTTGACTCCCGACAGGCTGGGGTAGATTCGTACCAGCTCGCGCTGGAGTTGAGCACAATGGGAAGCTCCGTCGCTGGCATCGCCAACTCCGCTATTGAAAAAGTAGCTGGGGCTGCCTCCACCGGTGTGGAATACGACCATCTTCGGTCAAGCCGAGATAGAAGACTTCGGGCGGCTGTCATTAACGGGACTCGCTTGCGCCATCCGATCTCGGACAGTCTTACTTGGACGCGAAGAACGCGCGAAACCTCACGGCGCTCCCGATCACACTTTCTTAGTAGCAGACGTTCCCCGGACGCGAAGATTGTCTCTGCTCGATTGATTTCCTGGAAGGTCGTTTGCGGGGAGTGAGATAAAAAGTCCGAATAGTCCGCGTGCAGTTGCGCGTCGTGGACTCACTCCTAGAGGCGTTTTGGCGTCGGCCAGCGCTGCGAAAGGTTATCGCAAGCATATCCAATTGAACATCATCCTTAAGAAGCGATTAAAGCTTGCTTATTTGGGCGGGATTTCCTTTCCTACAACATGATCGAGACAGAGGTCGGGTAAGTGTGTACTATCGCGCAGCCGAAAACTCTTAACCTGATCAAGAACAAATAGGGGCACTCCGGCAGTGACCGGCAACTGGATGCGGGTGAAACCGGCTTCCTCGACATCCTCCAGCACGAAGGCAGGCCGCTGGTCCTGATTGGCAGAAACGATCTTGACGCCCTCCATCTCGATGCCGCGCACGTGGCGCAGGAAGAAGCCGTGGGCGGGCATAGGCCCGAACATGTCGGGGTCAGGATATTCAGTTTGCTTTTCTTCCACACGAAGCTTCGCTTGCTCTCGCGTTCCACTGCCCCTATGCTCAATGACGATGTTGTTCAAACGCACGTCCTCGATCTTATGTCCCGGTATGCCAGTAATAATGGAGCAAATGGAAGAGTCCGGACTCGAGCAAAGCACATTGCTGATCAGCACGCGACGAATCGCTCCCACGGACGCACCAGCCGGCCCGCGCATGCGGGATCCCAGCCGCATGAAGATCGGCGCTTCGTAGATCTCGCGCATCGTGAGGTTCGTAATGGTGATGTCTTCCAACAGCGCTCCGTCTTCGCTTTCGAGCGCCAACCCGTGACAAGCTTCGAACACACAATTGGAAATAGTGATGTTCTTGAACCCGCCATTCGATTCCGTGCCAAATTTGATGCGTCCCGTGCGCCACTCCTCTTCGTAAGGCGCAAGCTTGCGCGCGGGGTCAAAGCGTCGGAGAGTGCCATCGAGCAAAGCTCCTTCTTCGTAGTCTCCGGTCACGAAGCAGTCACTGATCGTGACCCTCTCGGTCGAGCGCGGCAGACCGAGCGCATAAGAACTTTTGAGGACAATGGCATCATCCCATGGTGAGTTGACACTGCAGTGCGTGATATGGACGTTGCGGCAGCAATCAATGTCCATGCCGTCACGATTGGTGTCGATTTGCAGGTTGTCGACCGTGAGATTATCGACGCCCGTGGCCAAAATTGCGAAATGTCCACCGTGCAGCACCGAGAAGTCCCGCAACAATACATTGCGGCAATTCTTCATCGAAATGCTCTTGTTGCCGACGCCCGGAGTTTCGGCTTGCGGCGGCGGGCCTTCTCCGCGGCTTAACCCTCTTCCCCAGATTCGCCCTGGTCCGGTGATGGATATGTCATGCAATTGTTCTCCCCAGATCAGGCTGTTGCGCCAATGGTTGTGCCCGTAGTCCTGATAGGACTCCCATGGCTGGTTGGATTCCGCAGCGTCGTAACCGGTGCCCTCGGCGGCGATCAGAGAGCAGCCGTGCCCCAGGTAGAGGCCGACGTTGCTCTGTAGCCGGATCGAGTAGGACAAGTAGTTCCCCGCGGGGAAACGGACGGTGCCTCCGCCTGCCGCGGCGGCGGCTGCAATCGCTTGATTGATCGCCACAGTGTCGAGTGTCTTGCCGTCACCACGTGCTCCGAATGCAGTGACATCGTAAAAACCGGGGCTGCCTGTGGGCGCATCCGATTCACTGCCCCGTGCTTGGCCAACCGCAAGCATCCCTGCCGCACCAGTTATCTGGCTTAGACGCGAGAGAAAACCACGCCGTGTCTTGCGCGTATCGATCATGAGGTTGCTCCAGCGAACCGATGAGGGACTCCCGCCGAACTCAAAGACCACCAGCCCTGTATGAGTCCAGCCGTTTCAAGGCTTATTTGGAAATGCACCTCGCGCAACGTTCGAGTAAGCAGACTCGCCCTCGGCGTTGATGGCGCGCACGCGATAGGCGAATTTGACGCCGTTTCGGAGGTTTGAGTCGGTGTAGTCGGTAGCGGTAGCTGGCAGTTTGGCGACTCGCTCCCACGATCCATTATGGCCTTCACCGATTTTGCGCTCTATGATGACGCCCGTCCGGTCGCCTCCATGGAGTTCCCAACTCAGCTTCACGGCGTTGCCAGCGAGGGAAATATTGAGCGAACTGGGAGTCTCCGGCAAGACCGGCCAATCGAAGTAGTCTGCATCGGCAACCGCCATCACACTATCTTTGACCGGCAGCATCTCGATCGTGTCGTTAGTCCCAGGTTTCCAAGAGACAGGTTTGATCTCTCCGGAAACGATGTCGATGAGAACGGGATGCGTGATCCCGGTATTCCTCAGCGACAGCGTGGCGTAAAGCGGAGGAAAGGAGTTACCGGGCTGGCTGTGCGCTGCCAGCCAGTACGAAACGATCGCCTTGCCAGTGTTGGAGCGGAATCCATAGCCCATAAAGGGGAAGCCGGCATGGCGGCGCAGAGCCGGCAGTTCTGCACCAGTGATTTCGATTGAGGGATCGAACTTGGTGTCTGAGAACAGCGCGTTCGTGTTTTGCAGCGCATAAAAAACCGGACGTGGCGTGAAATCGTAGTCGTGATTGGTAAGTCCGTGGATGATGCCAAAGTCGTCGTATTCGTTGCCGTCGGTACCTGCGGCCAACAGCCACACAAAGGTTTTCACTCCCGCGGCTAGGTTATAGATGAAACCGCGCGGCACATACTTTGCCTGCACTGATTCATCCGAGCCCAGCCAGGACGGAATCGAGTTGAATTCGTCGTCGAAGAACGGAATGTCGGGCTTGACTCCCGGATAGTGCTTGACCAGTTCCCGCAACGCGCGCGGGGATTCGGTCTGATAGGCCCCGTAATCCATGCTTTCTGGATTCAGGTTCTGACCGTAGCCCGGATAGGTATGATAGGCGTAGACGCCGATTCCCGCAGCGCACTGGCAGGTGTCGAAGGCGCGCTGGGTAAAGTCGCGCGTGGGATCAGCCTGGCCGCCGTAGATAACCTTGGCTTGCGGATCGGTGCGGTGAACGGTCTCGATAAACGGAGCTAGCAGCCTTCCAAACTGTTCCGGATTGCCCCAGGGATTCCAGTAGCCGATGTCCTGCTCATTCCACAGCGCCCAGTAGTGGATGCGATCGCGGAAGTGATCGACCATCCAGGCGGCATAGCGATTGAAGGCGGCAATTTGTTCAGGCGTGGTCGGCGGCCAGAAGACGGAATAGAGGCTGCGGTCGTCGTTGTGGAACGATCCCGGCTCCGGAATACTGACGTCGGGGCGCTCGCCACTGGGCGAGGTGTACATGACGTTGCCGTAAATCAATTGCACTTGAATGTTGACTCCGTTGTCGACCAGCGAGTCCACGTAGTCTTCGAGTTCCTGCGAACTGGCGAATACTCCGCGCTTTTGCTCGATCCAGTCCCAACTGGTGCGGTCAGAACTGTTCTCATACTGTCCGATGCGGGCCCATTTGAAACCAGCATCGAACATGCGAGTCCACCACCACCGGTTCCACGAGAGATAGGGATCACGCGGCATGTCGGAGTTGATGCCGAAGCCGTCATGAATCTGGGATGACCGCTTCGGGGGGACGTGATCGGGAACCGGACGGGAAACTTGCGCCACACTCAATACGCTCAAAAGCAGAACTGCCGGAAAGACAAGAGTCAGATGTTGCTTTGCAGATGCTTTCACAGAACCTCCACGACCTGTTTCGTGACCACGGAATTTCTTGATCGTCGAGGGCAGATTTTGGCTGTCCTCGTAAAACTGTAAGTGCGCTTCTAAACGGCTTGCGGGATCATTGGAAGAACTATGGATTCGATCCACGTGTCGTCTGCCCCGCTTGGAACCTTGTCAAACAACCAGCAATGCTCGACGTGCTCTACAGTCTGTTGTGGCTGCAATTCCACCAGCGGTGCCAGAGTTTCCCATTCGAGAAAGTCGGGATTCGTGAAAACCTGGCAATTACAACCAAAATCCGGGTGCTTTGCCCCTGCCATCACTGGAGCGCGCTTTATGAAAAGATGGCCACCGAGATAGTAAGCACCCCATCCGGTAGAGTTGAACATCCCGCCCATTTGTTCCTTGAAACGACTCTTGGGGTTTGCAAGTTGACGCAGTTGAATGTAGGACGTGCCGAACACCCAGCGAGGGTCGGCAGAATCTGTGAACGACCAGATTCCGAATGTCCCTACCGACAAATAGTGAACCTTGTCCGTGGCGATGCGCGGAGACAGCGGCAAGATTGCGCTACCACCCGGTGCTATCATCGTTGGGGAGCATGGCGCCAGCGTAGTCGGTGACGAATCGTGGTTGGTGATGCGATCAGTAATGCTGACTCGCGAACCCATATCCGCCAAATCGATTTCAAGTTCCTTTTGGAGGTGCGTGCCTGGCGGCAAAACCTCCAGCTGCGCGGTAAACCGCACAGCGTTCCGCGACACGGTGACGCTCACGGGCGCGTTGTCGGGATAGTAAGTTCGCTCCACTTCAGGAGAAACCCACAGGCGATGGCCGCCGTAAAGGCGAAACTGAGACCCGCCTGTTCTTCCAGCATCGTCGTTCACTTCGTCGAAAAGGTTTGGGCCACCGCGGAATCCGTAATGAACAATTCGCGGGCCGACGTCAGCGTTTATCCACAATTCGACAGTTCCGTTGGAAAACCGATGCGTGTTCTTCCCGCCGTTGTATGAGAAGCGTTCGACCATGGTCCGATGCCTGGTCTAAGCCAGTTCTCTCGCGTTCTGCTGAATCTTCCTCAAGGCGGCGGCAATTTCGTGCATATCTTCTTCGTCTCCCAGCAAAGCGGGCTGTGGAATCCACACCGTCTCCCACGCCGCCTTCTGCGTCGCTGGGAATTTTTGTTTCAGGAAGGCATGCTTCTGCTTCGCCTGCGCGCCACTCAGACGTTGGCGATATTTTCCGTTGCGGAACATCTCCAACTGATGAAGAGGCGGGTAACTGGCTTGATTCGGAATTCCTTCCGCAATCATCGCCTCGATGAATCGATCGGTCGATATGCCGGCGAAGTGCTTCTTGTTGAAGTGGAAAATATAGGCATATTGGCCATTGCGCGTGCACCGTTCGTCGAGTTTCTGGGGAGTGACGCCCGGAATCTCCTGCAGCAGACGATCGAGCAGACGGGAATTTTCATGACGCCGGCGAGTCTGCTCGTCGAGGCGGCCCAATTGCGCGTGCAGCACGGCGCCCTGCCACTCACTCAGCCGGTAGTTCGAGCCATAAATGAAGTGACTGTAGAACCACTTGCCGGGCATGCGGCCGCAGTCGTGGACCGAACGCGCCTGTAACTCAAATTTATTGCTGTTGGAAATGATCATTCCGCCTTCTCCGGCGGTCATCAACTTGCTCGCTTGAAAACTGAATGTGCCCGCAACTCCGAATGTTCCGATGCGCTGGCCACGCCATTCGGTCCCGTGAGCGTGGGCCGAGTCTTCGATCAGGGCGAGCCGGGAGCGGCGGCAGATCTGCTTCAGACGATCCAAGTCGGCGGGATGCCCGCCCATGTGCACGGCAACCACGGATTTCGTCCGCGGGGTAATGGCCGCCTCAACCAAGTCAGGATCGATGCAATAAGTTTCAGGGTCCACATCGACCAGGACCGGCAATGCATTGGCAAAGAGAACGGCACTCGCAGTCGCAACGAAGGTAAAGTTGGGCACAATGACTTCGTCGCCGGAAGTGATGCCGAGTCCCGCCATGGTGACTTCCAGCGCTGCCGTTCCATTGGTTACCGCGATACCGTGACGTGCGCCATGGAATGCCGCGAAGGCGCGCTCAAACTCCAGTGCTTTCGTTCCGGGAGTTCGCCACCAGATCCGGCTTTCGAGGACCTCTTTCAGCGCCTGTTGTTCCTGGTCGTCGTAATACGGCCACAGCGGGAACTGCCTGGTTTTTGTTTTCTTGCCTCCGAGCAACGCGAGTGCCGACATGGACTTTTCTCCTTGACGCCTGACATACGGATGCAGCTTTTTGCTGAAAATCCGAACAGAACTTGGTTGTGCTGACTTTGAACTCAGAACAGCAGCTTCAAGCCCAACTGCATGATGCGGGGGTCACGCGCACTGGTCACATAACCGAACCCGTTGACCCCAGTATTGTTGATGAGCCCCGATGGGTTGTTAAACTGAGCGTGGTTGAACAGGTTGAAAGCTTCGGCTCGGAATTGGAGTTCCTTGGACTCTGTGATCTTCGTATTCTTCAGCAGCGCCAGAGTAAAGTTGTTGATGCCAGGGCCGGTAAAGAACCTGCGCATCACGTCTCCGATCTGCCCTACCGGCTCATAGGTGAAATAGTTGGGATTGAAGTACGCATTTCCATGGCGCGGATTGTGATCGACGTAGAGACTGCTGCCATTGTCGGCGTAGCTGGGCGCGTCCACCGGTGCCAGAAAGGTTCCACTTAACGAGTTGTCGTCGTTTTCCGAGAGCTGGATTGGCTGGCCGCTCGCAAATGTGGTGACACCCGACAATGCCCAGCCGGCAGTCAGGCGCTTAGCTACAGGACTGTCGCCACCCAACTTTTCAAATGGAAGCTGGATCGTGTAGCTGGCGACGAAGATCTGCGGCACGTCGAAGATCGAGAGCGCACGACTCTGGCGAGGATTGTAGGGATTGGTCGCATCCAAAGTTCCAGATCCATTGTCCATCGATTTCGCCCAGGTATACGCCAGCATGAGATCGGAATACTTGTCGTGGTGCCTCACGCTTGCCTGCAATGAGTTGTAACTCGAATTCGCCATCGTCTTCATGTACGCATTGCTGCCAAAATTCGGGCCAAAGGGCCCGCGCGTGCCATTGACGACCGTCCCGTTGGCGAGAGTGTAGACGCCATTTTCGCCAAAGGGGGCACAAGTTGGTGAGCCGGGCGCGAGGTTGGCGGGGTTGCTCAACTCAAGGCACAGGGCCTCATTTCCAGGATTGGACTCCACAAACGTCAAAAGTTTGTGCCCTACGGTTCCAACGTAGCTGAGACTGGCAACAGTCCCGCGGCCGAATTGCCGTTGCAGCGATAATTCGTAGTCCTGCGAATACGGCAGGACATTCTTGTTGTAGTAATAGTTCGATCCGGCAATCGGCTCGACCAGGGGCCAGGGGAAGCTGGTGTCCGGATTCTTAGCCGACACGGTTCCGGTGGGAAATTGGAAGGGAAAATCGTTCGGCTGCAGATTCCCCGTCGTGCGATCGATAAACGGCGAGGAAAATTCCGGAGGTGTCGAGTTCTGGTAATAGAAACCGTATGGCGCGTCTCCGATTTCCTGTTCAGTATCGGCCTGCTGCACCGACTGATAGAAGAGACCGTATCCGAAGCGGATGCTGGTGTTCCCGGGCGCACCCAGGATCTTTCCGAGCAACCCCTCCGCAATGTTCGGCGAATAAGCGATGCCGAAGCGCGGCGCGAAATTCGTATATTTGGTCGGAGCCAGCGTTCTCGGAACACCCGGGTCACCCGGAAGCACAAGTCCTTGAGGCGCATTCGGGAAAAGCTGTGACTGTTCGCCATTGACGATCGTTTCAATGAAGTTACGCGTGTCGTACCACGGTGTGCTGGCCTCCCAACGCAAGCCGTAATTGAGGGTCAGACTCGGGCGGGCGCGCCAGCTGTCCTGGGCATACACTCCGTAGTATTTGCTGCGGGTGTGTTCGATGTCGGGACTTCCCTGAATGAAACCAGACGGAGCACCAATCAGAAAGTCGGCAAAATCAATGCCTGTTTCCGCGCCGGTAAAGGTGAACTGTCCGTTCTCCGCAGTGAAGCCGTTCAGGTTGATCTGGTCGTAATGAACGTCGGCGCCGAACTGGAATGTGTGCGTTCCAATAATGTGGGTGAAGTTATCAATCACCTGAAATGTGTTATTACGCTGGTCAAAGGTCGTGAAGGGAACGCCGATCTGGTAATTATTGAAGATCGTGCTGGGGACGCCGGCCAAACTCGCGGACACATTGCCGATTCCGCCCGTCGGACCCCAAGGGGTATTGAAGCCGAGAGAGGCCAGGGATACGCCAGTGCCACCTTGGGGATTATTTATATAGTTGACGTTGCGCAGAAAAATCAGGCGGACGTCATTCACGCTCGCGCTGCTGATCGTCGTGGTGAGCCCGAGATTGACCATCTGCGCAAGGCCGTGGGTAACGGCAGTGAATCCGGGAACGTTCACCGCTGCATACGGATTCGAGACGTTATATCGGTCGAGGAAGTAATAGCCGAACAACAGGTTCTTGCCGAGATTGGCATCCAGCCGAAAGCCACCCTTGTTATCGTTCAGATTCTCGTTGTACTGAGAAGTGGAAAAAGTAGCCGCTCCGCTTCCAGTGGGAGAAGGAATGTACTGCAGCATATTCGCCGCGACTGGATCCCAGGCCGCTCGCGGAATGTTGGCGTTGGGGAAGACGCAGCCCGTGACCGGGTCGTGGCTTGTGCAGTTGCTCGTATACGGAACGCCGACACCGTTCGAGCCAATCGTCGCCGGGTTCACCATTCCGGCGGTGTAGTAATACGGTTCTGCATTGGCGACCGTGTAACCCAAGCGCGACTGAAGTATGTTTGCCCAATAAGCTCCTCCGACGGTGGTTGCGATCGGGTCGCCGTTCTGGTCGGTCCCGAGGGCGAAGTTCGCTGCCTGATCGGCCAAGTTGCCCGAGCGATCTTGAAGCGATGGTACGGGATAGAATTGCGTGGCACCCAGGATCTGCTTTGTCCCCTGATAGTCCACGAAGAAGAAGAGTTTGTTCCTCTTGATCGGACCGCCGAAGATGCCGCCAAACTGATTCTGCTTGAAATCTCCTCGCGTTGGAGAAAAGTAATTCCTGGCGTCAAGATCGGTGTTGCGCAGAAACTCGAACAAGTCGCCGTGAAACTGGTTGCTTCCTGACTTGGTCACCACGTTGATCTGGCCGCCGCTGTAGTTCCCGTATTCCGCATTGAAATTGTTGGTGATGATGCGGAACTCTGCGATCGAGTCGAGGTTGGGAACGATCGCGGCGCCATTGTGCAGGCCTTCCTCCGCATCGGCTCCGTTCACCATGAATCCGTTCGCTTCCGGCCGGCCCCCATTGATCGATTGCGTACCGTTGGTAAGGCTGCCCGAAATTGGGGCTTCGACGGTACCTTGTGCGGTGTCATCGCCCGTGTACGGTGAGACGCCGGGCTGGAGAGCCAGCAGGTCGATATAGGAGCGGCCATTGAGGGGCACGGCGGCAATTGTCTCGCCCTCGATGACATCACCCATCTGTGTGCTTTGTGTTTCGACCTGCAGCGGATTGCTGCTGACGGTAATGGTGTCAATGGTCTGACCAAGTTGCAGTTGGATGTCAATCTGGATGGCGGAATTGGTGTCCACGCGGACTCCATTCTGGAGAAAAGGCCGGAATCCGGGTTGATGAATGGAGACGTCGTAGGTGTCCACGTTGAGAGCCGGGAACCGATAGAAGCCCTTGACGTCGGTGACGGTTGTGCTCTCGACACCCGTCGAGATGCTTTTTACAGAGACGGTGACGCCAGCCATCAGGGCGCCAGTGGGGTCGACGACCGAACCTGAGATCGAGCCGGTGATTCCGGCTCGTGCGCCCACGGCACTGAGTAGAATCCCGGTAGCAACGCTGAGATGTAGGATTGCCTTATTGATCGAACTCATAGTGAAGCCCCTCTTTGGTTTGAGAAAATGCGATCAAGAAGCTGTGAAGCGCCAGATTCAATACTTAGTGTAGCGTTTTAGTAAAACGATGTACTAATTCGATAAAACTGTAGTACCATGCAACGACGGCTGTCAAGGATAGAAATCGCGGGCCTGCTTGCCACGCCTGCCCAAAGCCGAAATCCACTAGGCACAGTCCATGGGAGCTTTTCTACGAGGAACGTAAGTGCGATGGTGACGTTACGGGACGTGGCCAAGGGATGCGGACTGTCTACCACGACGGTTTCCATGGTGCTGAACCACGCGCCGCTGGCCACTCACATTCCACAGGCGACCAAGAAGAGGATCGTGAAAGTTGCCGAGGAGCTAGGCTATCAGCCCAATCCTTTCGCACAGGCGTTACGCAGCCGTCACAGCCACACCGTCGGAGTGATGGTTCCGGACATTGCCGATCCCTATTGCGCGCAGATCCTGCGTGGCATTCAAAACAGCTTTTCGAAATCGAGTTACCTGCCGTTTGTGGTGGATATCCAGAACAATCGCCGCCGCTTTAAGAAGTATTTGGATGTGTTGCTGGCGCGGCGAGTCGACGGCTTGATAATCCTCGCGAATTCGCTGTCGTTTGAGACGGAGCTTCTCGATGTTGTGGATAACCGCAAGACTCCGACTGTGATTCTCGGGCGGGAGCCGGAGAGCGAAGCCTTAAGTTGGGTTGCGACCGACAACGGGGCCGGCACGCGACTGGCGCTGGAACATCTTTATCGACTAGGCCATCGCAAAATAGCTTTCATTCGAGGCCCCAAAATGATCGTCGACAGCAGCCGTCAGTGGGACGGAATCGGTGCTTTTGCGAAAGCGTCCGGCTTGGAGCTCGATTCCCGGCTGGTCGTGACCCTGACGGACCCTTTTTCGAGCTATGAAGGCGGCTACGGCCGAACAAAAGATCTGCTTGCTCTCAAAATTCCCTTCACCGCCCTGGTGGCTTTCGACGATATGACTGCGTTCGGTGCGATCCGGGCGTTGATGAACGCCGGTCTCAATGTGCCCCGGGACTGTTCGGTGATCGGCTTCGACGACATTCCCGCTGCAGCTTTCTACAATCCGGCTCTGACGAGCGTAAGAGAGCACATGGAGGCTCTGGCATCCACCGGTTCGCAGATCCTGATGGAGGCCATACGGGCACTGGACAAGAACGTGACCGCCAGGCCGGTTCATCAAAAGATCAAGCCAGAATTGATCATCCGTGAGTCGACCACGGCACTAGGAGACCGATCCGGACCGAAGTGATGCCAACCGGTATCCAGGTTCTTTAGCGTAAAGTCGAAGGTAGCCAAACGCCGGATGCTCGGAATCTGAGCCGCGCATAACCGATGGGCCATACGTCGGCTCAGGGAAATCCGGCATTCTAGCCTATTCAAGGGAAACGTGGTGGCGGACAAATCGTCTATTACATGAGTGGGCGCGCAAGGAGTGCCGCCGCGTTAGGCGGCTGCGTGTTCTTAACCAGCTCCGACTTGAATCGGATGAGCGCGACCGCTCCGGTCGGAGTGCCCGATGCGGACTGCAGAGCCACCGTCACGCTGATGCTGACCGGTCGGCCAGACTCTGTGCGGTTCGAGCGAGAATGGCGTCGAATGCAGGTTCCGACGCTCTCATCCCGGCTCGGTGCGGCGACTGATGCAAGCGGTGGGTTACGAGCAACTGTGACGAGCCTCACAGAGTTTGCCTCCGACAAAGGTATAGGCTTTTACACTGAGTGCCGGAGGCTCTCCTTAGTCCGAGTAAGTAACGCGATGACCGTGCCCTAATCGTCATTCCTACATCGGTCTTCCAGTTCAACGACCCGGGCCAATGGCTCCTTCTTAAAAGGTTTTTTTGTTTCAGATCAACGGTGTTTTGGGGCAGCCCCCAGCCTTCGGATCGCATTGATTCACACCGTCTCTCGCAGCGTTTTATTTCATTGATTGCGAGCGAGGTGGCAGACAATTTTCTCACCTTTTCATTCGAGGAGAGGTTTCCCATGCTACATCTCGATACTGGCAATACAGGTTTCATGATTTTATGCACCAGCCTGGTCATGTTGATGACGCCCGGTCTTGCCTTTTTCTATGGCGGCCTGGTAGGACGCAAGAACGTCCTTGCCATCATGATTCAGAGCTTCGTCTCTATGGGCTGGACGACGGTGATCTGGTATCTCTATGGATATTCCCTGTGCTTCAGCGGCGACTGGCACGGTATCATCGGCAACTTCCACAACACTTGTCTGCGGGGAATCGGCCTCAACACGCCGTCTCCCAATGACACCATACCCGCGATGGTTTTCATCGCATTCCAGATGATGTTCGCCATCATTACACCGGCCCTGATCTCGGGCGCCTTCACCAACCGGGTCACCTTCAAGGCCTACATGTTGTTCCTCACTGCATGGTTGACCTTGGTTTATTTCCCGTTTGTGCATATGGTTTGGGGCGGAGGCTTTCTGCAGCAGTGGGGCGTAAGGGATTTCGCCGGCGGCATCGTCGTTCACAACATCGCTGGCTTTGCTGCTCTGGCGTCCGTTTTGTATGTGGGCAAACGCCGGGTCTTGGACCGCGGACCACACAGCATCCCGCTGGTGGCGCTGGGAACCGGCCTCCTTTGGTTCGGATGGTACGGCTTTAACGCTGGCAGCGAGATGCGGGCGGATTCGGTGACCGCCACGGCATTCCTCAATACCGACGTGGCGGCATCATTCGCTGCTGTCGCCTGGTTGATGACGGCGTGGTTTAATGAAAAGAAACCCAAGTTCCTGGGCCTGCTTACTGGAGCCGTCGCCGGACTGGCCACGGTGACTCCTGCTGCAGGTTTTGTCTCCCCAACCACGGCCGTGATTATCGGCATAGTTTCGGGAGTGGTTTGTTATTACGCGGTCGAAATGAAAAACAAGCTGCACTGGGATGACGCACTCGATGTTTGGGGAGTCCACGGTGTAGGGGGCTTTCTCGGCATCGTCATGCTGGGAATCTTCGCGAACCAGCAATTCAATCCCGCAGGGGCAAACGGACTGCTCTACGGCGATCCGACTTTCCTCTTGAAACAAGTCGTGGCCGTGACTTTCTCGTCGGTATGGGCGTTCGTGTTTACCTACGCGATGTTACGAATCATCGATGGGTTCACGACGGTGAAAGTCAGCGAGATGACGGAAGAAATTGGCCTGGATGAATCCATCCACGGCGAGCACGCTTACGAGGAGGTCTTCCACAGCGATGACCTGGCGCGTGCAGTAGACCAGGCTCATTCGGAGGAACCGCTAGCTGGCCGGAAATGAGGAGAAAAGGGCTTTGGCGAGCATCATGCCCGTGCCTGGAAAACCGGTCATGGCAGGGGTAATGGTGAAGTCACCCATGCAAGCACGTGCCGAGGTCAGGTCTTCTCGTGCTGGCGGGCGTCACGCTGTAGTGCACACGCAGCCAGAGGCTAACTTCCGTGTCGGCCTGCGTACGGAAAAGGCACGACTGCGACGCACGCTATTGCACTTGCAGGACCCGATGCGGCGGATGCTGCACTCGGGAGCAGGAAGACCACCTCAATCAAGTGCTTCGCGGTCACTATGCATACTACGGCATTGCGGGGAACTCAGGCACTGCAGCCGGTTTAGCTCCCCAGCCTCGCTTTGTTTTCAGTGACCACTCGCGTTATGAAGGGTCCCTTTAATAAGCTTCTCTGCTGTTAAAGGATGCGGCATTATCTCTTAATAAGCAAAAGCCCCCTCTGCGACTACACCACCCACACGCAGTTCACGCACGACTTCAGACAAGGGTGGATGCGTGCCTTTAAACCGCACTGCCGAAGTGCGCGAGATCACCAGTAGACCTAACGATCGTCGCGAAAATTCGCAGCAAACTCGTTGTGATCGAATTCGCGAAGGACTAGAATGACCCGTTCTGCGTTATTGATATGAATCGTAGTTTTTCACAACGTTGTGCCGAATCTGTCGGTGAGTACAAGCTGATATGGCCTCATATGTTGCAAAACCCATCCCTCCCAATCAGGACAAGCGCTGGAAAATGGTCGACGCGACCATGCGGCGTCAGGGCCAGCAAGCCCGCGGCTTGATAGAAACGCTGCACACGGTCCAGGAAGCCTTCGGATATCTGGACGAGCAGGCGCTGCGTTACGTTGCCATGTCATTGCGCGTGCCCCTCAGCCGCACCTACGGCGTTGCCACTTTCTATCACTTCTTCACGCTGAAACCTGCTGGCAAGCACACTTGCGTGGTCTGCATGGGGACAGCGTGCTATATCAAGGGCGCTCCGCAGTTGCTCGAGGCGGTTCAGAAGGATCTTGGAATCGCTGCGGGCGAAACCACGCCTGACATGCAAGTTTCGCTGGTTACCGCTCGTTGTCTCGGTTCCTGCGGCCTGGCGCCGGCGGTTGTATACGATCAGGAAGTCGCCGGCAAGGTCGGCGTTCCCGCCATTCGCGAGCACCTCAAGAAATGGACTCACACATGACGCCAGAGGAACTTGATCAGATTGGCGAAACCGAACGCGCCGAAAAAAGCAAATATACGCAGCGGGTGAGCGTCTGCGTTGCCGCCGGTTGTCTCTCTTGTCAAAGTCAGTCCGTCAAAGACGCGCTCGATCAGGAAGTCGCCAAGCGCGGCAAGAAAGACCACTACCAGGTCAAGGGTGTTGGCTGCATGGGGTTATGCGCCGAGGGGCCACTGGTCTCCACCAGCGCTGGGATGCTGTACAAGAAAGTCGAAGCCGCAGATGGTGCTGCGATGCTCGACAGCCTCGACGGTCCGGCGGTCTCGCGTCTGGTTTGTCGCACCGACGTCCCGTTCTTCCAGCGGCAGAAGAAAATCGTGCTGGAAAATTCCGGGGTGATCGATCCCGAGAGAATCGAAGACTATATCGCCGCCAACGGATATGGCGCACTGATTAAGGTTCTGACGGAAATGTCGCCGCGTGAAGTCGTCGATGAAGTGACCAATAGCGGTCTGCGGGGACGCGGCGGCGCGGGATATCCAACTGGTCTGAAGTGGAGTACGGTTTCGAAATCTGTCGGCACACAGAAATATGTCATTTGCAATGCCGATGAAGGAGACCCTGGCGCCTTCATGGATCGCAGCGTACTGGAAAGCGATCCGCATCGGGTGCTCGAAGGCATGCTGATCGCCGGGTACGCGGTGGGCGCAAGCGAAGCTTACATTTACGTGCGCGCCGAATATCCGCTGGCGATCAGCCGACTGCGCAACGCTATTCGCCAGGCCGAACGTGTCGGGCTGCTGGGCTCGAACATCTGCGGCACGGGCTTCAGCTTTCGCATCGACTTGCGCCTCGGCGCCGGCGCCTTCGTTTGCGGGGAAGAAACCGCGCTCATCGCGTCCGTGGAAGGTAAGCGTGGCACGCCGCGTCCTCGCCCACCGTATCCCGCGATGGAAGGTCTGTTCGGCCAGCCGACGTTGATCAACAACGTCGAGACCTTCGCCAACATCGCGCCGATCATCCGCAACGGCGGCGCCTGGTACGCACAAATCGGCACCGAGAAGAGCAAAGGGACGAAGGTCTTCGCGCTTGCCGGACGCGTGGAGAACACGGGCCTGGTCGAAGTGCCCATGGGGATTTCCTTGCGCGAGATGGTGTTCGAGATCGGGGGCGGCATTCCCGAGGGCCGCAAGTTCAAAGCGGTGCAGACGGGCGGGCCTTCTGGTGGCTGCTTGCCGACTGAATGCCTGGATATGCCTGTCGATTATGAATCGCTTGCCACAGCGGGATCGATCATGGGTTCCGGCGGCATGATCGTCATGGACGAGCGTTCCTGCATGGTCGACGTCGCCAAATACTTTATGGATTTCTGTATGACTGAATCGTGCGGGAAGTGCATCCCCTGCCGCGTCGGAACCTACCAGATGCACCGCATTCTTACAGCGATCGGCAATATGCAGGCCACGGCGCAGGATTTGCAGCTGCTGGCAGAACTTTGCGACCTCCTGAAGCACACGAGCCTCTGCGGATTGGGGCAGTCAGCGCCTAACCCGGTGGTCAGCACTCTGAAATCCTTCGCCGACGAGTACAAAGCGCACGTGGAGGAACACAAGTGCCCGGCCGGGGTTTGTGGCCGGAAGGCAGCAGGAGAGACGGCATGAGGCCGGTCGCTGCTGTTAGAACGCTGAAGATCGACGGCCGCGACGTCTCCGGTCGCCAAGAAGAGAGCATCCTCGATGTCGCTCGGCAGAACGGCATCTTCATCCCGCGCCTTTGTGAAATGGATGGCCTGAGCGACGTGGGCGCGTGTCGCCTGTGCCTGGTTGAAATCAAAGGCCAAAACAAACTGCTCCCCGCCTGCGTGACTGCCGTCGAGGAAGGAATGGAGGTCACCACGGACTCCGAGCGTTTGATCAACTACCGCCGGATGATTCTGGAACTCCTGTTCACCGAGCGCAATCACGTCTGCTCGGTCTGCGTTTCGAACGGCCACTGCGAGATGCAGATGCTCGCCCAGCGTCTTGGCATCACCCACGTGCACTTCCCCTATCGCTATCCCAAAGAAGAGGTCGATGCGTCCCACGACCGATTCGTCATCGATCACAACCGCTGCATCCTGTGCACCCGCTGCGTGCGTGTCTGTGACGAAATCGAGGGCGCGCATACTTGGGACGTGATGGGACGCGGCATCGATGCCAAGGTGATTACTGACTTAAACGAACCCTGGGGGAGCTCAGAAACCTGCACCAGTTGCGGCAAGTGCGTGCACGTATGTCCAACAGGAGCACTGTTCGAAAAAGGACGCTCGGTTGCCGAGATGCTCAAGCGCCGTCAGTTTCTGCCTTATCTGACGATGATGCGGGAGAAAAATGAATGAGATTGGAATCAAGATGTTGTGGAGCCCCGGACGCAGCGTGTCCTGCGCGGAGCCGAAGGGTCCGGGAGCGCGGCGCTAATGCGAGGGGGGGCGCCGAATTAATTGGGGAGACGAATTGACTGGGATCTATGAATAAGAAACGAATCGCTACCGTGTGGCTCGATGGCTGCTCAGGCTGTCACATGTCTTTTCTCGACATGGACGAGCGCCTGCTCGCCATTGCGGGCGCCGCCGACCTGGTCTACAGCCCCTTCGTCGATGCCAAGGTATTTCCCGAGAATGTCGATGTCACCCTCGTCGAGGGCGCCGTGAGCAGTGAAGAGGATTTGCACAAGATCAAGCAGATCCGCGAACGCACCAAGATTTTGATCTCTCTGGGTGACTGCGCAGTCACCGCCAACGTACCTGGCATGCGCAATCCCTTTGGCAGAAAAGCTGTTTACGACCGGGCCTATCGTGAAAACGTGACCTTCGATCCCGGAATTCCCGATCAGGTCGTTCCGGCGCTGCTGCCCACGTCGCGGCCGGTCCACGAGTTTGTGAACGTGGATGTCTTCGTTCCCGGGTGTCCACCGTCGGCCGACACCATTTATTACGTTGTGACCGAACTTCTGGAGGGCAGAAGTCCGGACTTGAGTCTGAAAACGAGATTTGGATTGTGAGCGAGCTGTGAGCTGAGCATTGAGCCCTGAGCCCTGAGCCCTGAGCCAGAGCTCGCAAAAGATTGAAAGAAATCTGAGAGTTGAACTTCAAAGCGGGATGTCCCGCTTCTCGCCATTTCTGCGAGGAGTGAGAATCGGTTCACCACGAAAAATGGCTCAGCGCTCAAAACTCATCCTTAAAAGGGAGACTTCGTGACCCAGGCCAATACCATCGTCATCGATCCGGTGACGCGCATCGAAGGCCATTCCAAGATCACGCTGCACCTGAATGAAGACGGCCGGGTCGAGGATGCCCGCTTCCACGTCACCCAGTTCCGCGGTTTTGAAAAACTTTGCGAGGGCCGTCCATTCTACGAAATGCCGTCGTTAATGGCGCGCATTTGCGGCATCTGCCCGGTAAGCCATCTGATCGCCTCGGCCAAGGCCTGCGATTCGCTGCTGGCCGTGCGCATTCCGCCAACGGCGGACAAACTGCGCCGCATTTTCGGACTCGCTCAAGTCACGCAATCACACGCTCTGAGCCTGTTTCATCTGTCGTCTCCAGACCTGCTGCTTGGCATGGACGCCGACCCCGCCAAGAGCAACATCTTCGGAGTCGCCGAGAAACACCCCGAGCTCGCGCTCGACGGCATCCGCCTGCGCCAGTTCGGACAGAAGATCATCGAGCGTCTGGGCGGGAAACGCATCCATCCCGCATGGATCGTTCCAGGCGGCGTCAGCGAGCCGCTGACCGAAGCCAATCGCGATCCCATCCTCCGGTCTCTGCCTGAAGCCCTAGCCATCGCTGAACGCACGCTGGAATGGTTCAAGAGCACCACGGAGCGTTTCCGCGAAGAGATCTCTGCCTTCGGCAATTTTCCTACGATGTTTATGGGGATCGTGAAGCAGGACAACGGCCTTACCTTCTATGACGGCAAAATGCGCATCGTGGACGCCTCCGGGCACGTAGTTGCTGACGAGCTTGATCCCACGAAATATGCTGACTACATCGGAGAAAAGGTCGAGCCCTGGAGTTACCTGAAATCGACCTACTACAAGCCGAAGGGATTCCCTGACGGTGTTTACCGCGTGGGCCCGCTAGCCCGCATGAACGTTGCTGACCGTTGCGGGACGCCCCGCGCGGATCAGGAACTGGCCGAATTTCACGAACTCCAGCGTACTGCCGTCCTCAGTTCATTCCATTATCATCACGCGCGGCTAATCGAAATCCTATACTGCATCGAGCGCCTGGAGCTACTGCTGAACGATCCAGAAATCCTGTCGAAGCACGTTCGCGCCGTTGCACGCCCGAATGCACTCGAAGGTGTGGGTGCCTGCGAAGCTCCTCGCGGCACTCTGTTCCATCATTACAAGATCGACGACCAGGGCCTCATCCGCTGGGTCAACCTCGTCATTGCGACTGGACATAATAATCTGGCGATGAACCGCAGCGTACTGCAGGTGGCCAAGCATTTCGTGCACGGCAACCGTCTCAATCCCGGCATGCTGAATCGCGTCGAAGCAGTCATCCGCTGTTACGATCCTTGCCTGAGTTGCTCCACCCATGCCCTTGGCCAGATGGATCTGCAAATCCAGCTCGTCAGCCCCAGCGGCGAAGTGCTCGACGAAGTTATGCGCGGTTAGGGCATTCGCATTTCAACGCATTTTGTGGCGACCGAACAAGATCGCTGGCGGCGTTTTGTCCCAGAGGGACAACTGGGAAAAGCCTGCCTGTAAACCCGCGAGTGTGTGCGGCGCACGATGAAACTGTTCCATTGGGCAGTAAGGGATGCTACGCTTCTCTGTCCGTGTCAGCCCGGCGTTGAAAAGCCCGGGCTATGATCAGTTGCCCGCAACACGCCCATGCCCCCCCGCCTCCTCGTCATAGCCTACGGCAACCCCCTCCGGTCGGATGATGGAGTTGCCTGGCGCGCTGCCAAAGCGCTGCTGAAGAAATTTCCACACGATAAAGTCGAGATCCTATGTCTGCATCAACTGGGCCCGGAACTGGCCGAATCGGTCAGCTCCTCGGAATGTGTGCTCTTCATCGACGCGGCAGCGGCCCCGGGCCCACCCGGCAACATCAACATTCAGGAGCTGCAACCGGCCGCTCGCCAACCAGCGAACGCCCCGCCCTTCGGACACACCTTGTCGCCGGAAGTGATACTGAGCCTCTCTCTGCAACTCTATGGCTCAGCTCCGCGAAGCTTTTGCGCGACCGTTACCGGAGCGCATTTCGAACATGGAGAATCGCTCTCGCCAGCTGTGGCTGCCGCACTGCGGGATCTGATCAACAGAATCGGAGCACTGATCGAGTGGCAGATTCATCAGAGCGAAAGCTGCTGACGGTTCTGCTTGTAATAGAGCCAGTTAGCGACCACGGCTAACGGAATGTTTGCTCACAAGGAAATTGATTACGTAGATCGGGCTCATAGCCAAAGGTCACGCCGGTAGGTGTGGTGATGACAAGGATAGGCCGAAGCCAGAGAGCCCACGGCACCCCGAACAGTATTCTCACGTTGAACATTCCGAGCTTGGTTCGGAGCGCGTCCATTTACAATTTCGCGGTGAAATTGTGGGCGAAATAGTTAAGGGAGTTCAGCGGGAGAGCGGGCGAACGCGAGCGTCATCGCGGGGCGATTGCGGCTTGTATTCAACTCGAATCGGAATTGCAGTGCTGTCGATGATCGAAAACGTCTGACCGGAACCGTAACCACCAACTCTGTCCTATACTGTGCTCCGAAAATCCTTTTCGGAGGAGCTCTACGTATGAGACTGATGGACTTCCCCCTACTTGTGCTGGTTTTGTCATTTCTGCTGCTATTCCTTGCGGCTCTGTTCGGAAACCATTTTCGCGAAAGGATTCTTCCCCTAGGGGAAGAAGAGCGAGACGACTACGGCGTTGTGCTCGGTGCGACGCTGACACTGCTAGGGCTCCTGATCGGATTCACCTTTTCGATGGCTGTGAGCCGCTACGACCAGCGCAAGAACTATGAAGAGGCCGAAGCGAATGCAATCGGCACCGAGTATGTAAGAGCTGATCTGTTGCCTGCAAAGGACGCGTCCAGAATCCGTGAGTTGTTGAGGAAATATAACGATCTGCGGGTTTTGTTCTACACAACTCGGGATCAGCAGGGGATTGCAAAGATTAACGCCGATACGGCCGAATTACAAAACGATCTCTGGTCCGCCGTCCAGCCCGTAGCGGCGGCACAGCCCACGGCCGTGGTGGCGCTTGCCGTCTCCGGGATGAACGACGTGCTGAACTCGCAGGGATACACCCAAGCCGCTTGGTGGAATCGCATCCCGATCGCCGCGTGGGTGTTAATGGTGGCCATCGCCATCTGCTGCAGTTTGCTGATCGGCTACGGTGCACATAAAAAAGAGTGGCGAATGTTTCTGATCTTGCCGGTTGCCGTATCCATCGCGTTCTTCCTGATTTCTGACATTGACAGCCCGCGTGGAGGTACCATTCGCGTGGCACCCCAGAATTTGGTGAGCCTGTCCCAATCCATACGTGGACAGTAGCGGCTGCCTGTATCAGGCAGACGCAGATCGTTTCCTGGAGAACCTACGGGAGCGATTGGCAATGTTCGGACTGGAACTGCACCGCCTTACTAAGCGTCGCGGCGAGATAGGCATCTGAAACCTACAGGCCGAAGTACATCTTCTCGCAGCCGTGCATCGAATCGAGGTCCAGTAGATCGCCGGCGACCACCTCCGCCCCATCTGGCGCAACCACTGCGCACGTTCGCCTTCATTTCGGACCATCGCACGCACCACCTTGCCGCCGCGAAGCCAAGGCCACGTCTGCATTTGTTGGGGGAATGAGTGAGAGAGGCGATTTATCAACAGCTGAGAACAGAGCCGCCGACTAAGCGGCGGCCCGCCGAGGGATGGATGAGGCGTGGCGGCATTAGGCTGCTGCCAGCCAGATACGTCCATCCGCGACTTCGATGTGCGAGAGGACGTCTGTCTTCGGGAGCTTGGACGGTTGCGTGTCGGAAGTCTCATCGGCGTCCAGGGCAAATGCGGCGATGTAGACCAGGCACCAATCACACGCTGAAAGATAAAGAGCCACAACTGTGTAAGTTGCTAGGGCCAAACCCGCTTGAATTAACAGGAGACTAGAGCTATTGGGATGGGGCCAACCGTTGATGTCTGTCGAGAACAAGGTCGCGATCGAAGCCGCAAGGTTTTGAGCCGCGCGGACAACGTTCTCTCAGGATTGTGGCGTCGACCTGATCGTATGGAGAGAACAGTCCCCCTGAATTCTGACGTGTTCTGAGCTGACACGGTAGTTACTTCCGTGTCTATTTCACCTTGTCAGGCCGGGTCGGGGGAAGTGAAATCAAGTTAACTATGTCGAGAGAGAGATTGGTTTAAAAGGGAGGAGTCCAATTAACGCCGGATCTCCAATATTTGGTTTTCTACTTTGGCTCATGCTGGCCGGATTCGTGTTGGCGTCAACCTCATCGTGTCTTTCATCTCTGAAAGAAAGTACATGCCGGCGACGGTGGCTCACATTTCCTTCAATCATTCTGCTTGCGATTGGAGCCATCGGATTCTTCGGGCAGGGGCTATCGGCTGTGGGTGCCCTGAACTGGATGCCACACTCGATCGAATGGCCGGCCGGGTATGCGGACGACGCTCTAAAGACAAGTGATGGCGACCACGTGGTTCTAATCAAAGGCGCGGGTCGCATTCAGGTATACGATCCGGCTTGGCATTTTGTTCGCGGCTGGGCCGCTGGACCAGTTCTCAACTTGCGTTTGCTAGCAGATGGAAAACTAGAAGCACTCACGAAAGGTCAACGAGGACTGGTGTTCGACCTGAACGGAAAACTGTTATCGCAACGAAGTTACGGAATCCACGAATGGATAGTAATACAGAATTCGGTGCCCCCCGGCGAAAGCCTATGGGTGCGAACGTCTCCATGGCTTTTCATAGGTTCCAATCCGCTCTGGAGCTGGCTTGTGGCCGCTCTCGGGTCTGCTGGCTGGTTTGCCAGTCAGGTGCGGAAGGCAAAGTGAACGAAGTTGAACCCCGAAAAGAACTATTGGCCGCTGCTTACGTTCGTTTGTTTAACCTCATCGTTGTTGTTTATGCCCACGAAGCAGTCCGAACCAAAAATGAGCCTCTGGCTGTATCGTTGGCCACCCTTACCTCGGAGTGCTGTAAACAGGGATTATGATGTTGCGTCGGGCGTCGCGGGATGCTAGAAAGATGCTGCGACATCTTGTTCGTTTGCGCTGGCGCTGTGCTCCTCTTCACCCATGCACTCCTCGACCGCCTCTAGTCAAACCAAGCCTCTGACTGGGCACAAATTCTTTTTGCTCTTCGTCTTCCTGTTAGCGATCCTCATCTTCTATCCGTACGTGCAGAACGGTGGATTCGGTTATTTCGTATTCCGTGTGGTCGGCATCGCCGGAATTCTGATCGCTGTGTACGCCATCCGCTTACGGAAAACACTCTTGCCCCTCGCGCTCTTGCTAGCCGTTCCCGCCGTGTCGGAACGCATGCTGCATCGTGAGCCCGACGCAGGATTGCTTTCCACTCTCAGCATCGTTCTTAGCTTTGTGTTTGATGTATTTATTGTGGTGGTCATCTTTCGCCGCGTCTTTGACAGGGACCAACCCAATTCGGAAACAATCTTCGGGGCGCTTTGCATTTACTTGCTGGTAGGGTTTGCCTTCGCCAATCTCTACGGCATGGTGGCTGCCATACGGCCCAAAGCGTTCTATCTCAATCCTCAGACGAATCTCCACACTATCCCCGACAGGTTCGACTTCATTTATTACAGCTTCGCAACTATGGTCTCCCTGGGTGCGCCTGGCATTACCCCCGTTTCAGCACCTGCCCGCTCACTTTCTGTGATTGAGGCAATTATCGGCGTGCTTTACCTAGCAGTGTTGATTGCAAGGTTGATGGGTGCGTACCGCTACCCATCGGTTTCCAGGCCCTCTTGATGGATAAGAGGCTAGCAAGGGCGGGAATTCGAGGCCTTAGAAATTCTGTCTTTCACGGTTGAGCGAAGCCGCCAATAGTAATTATGGGTTTTGAATTTGGTTCTGAGGTCGTGAGCGCGAAAAAGCGTTGGAGCGAGTGCGAGAACAAAAAATACCGGAAGAAACGCGGCTACATGTCCGCTCAGATTCGTAGGAATATTCCTTTCCAGGACGTTCAAAAACTTCACCTAGCTCCTGAAGTCGAAACCGTGACTCGTTATCGCTCACTAACGTAGTCGATCACTAACTTCGGGACGATCAGCCCGAAGCCCATGGCCAAAATGATCAAAATGGCGAGCCAACCGTCAACGAGCGTCGCGCCCATTAGCTCCCAAGTCCTTTGCGAGCTGTTGGTGAGTTGCAGGAGCCCGCTCGCCACCCTAAACATCAGGACGCCGGGTATCATTGAGACCACGGAGGCGAAGGCGATGGCCGCAAAGGGCATGCGCCACCGCCGGGCGACGGGGGTGAGAATTACGCCGACGATGAGACAGGCAACAAATGCACCTGTGACTGCGCTGGCCCTAAACGTTGTAAGCGCGACCCACCTCAGAGCATGGGCCAATGCTCCGACCGTGATTGGCCAGGGCAGCATATTAATAGGCGAGGAAAAGAAAATGCTGTAGCAAGCGACCGCCACGCCTGCCGCAATAACGTCATGCCATAGAGGGACCGCCCTGGCGGTCGGGTCCACTGGTAAGGAGACGCCAAAAACTACGAGCCCAAGTAGCAGGCCCGTCGAGATGGCCACGACGATGTGCACGGCGTAGATCACCCGTGCCGCTCCAAGATTCATGCGGCCCCTGATCAGGTCCAACATGCCATTGAGGAAATGTGGCCCCGGTACCAGCACCATGCACGGACAGACCGCGACAAGGCGGAGCGAGGAGCTCAGGTTATATCGAACTGCCAGCGCCCCAACTATGCCGGCGACCAACGACGCGCTGAAT
>Ga0187784_10000757_pt1 | contig 24529 bp, 26 predicted proteins | sample 1015_SJ02_MP15_2_FD_132964 | JGI IMG/M metagenome (GOLD analysis project Ga0187784, IMG submission 132964) | Tropical peat soil microbial communities from peatlands in Department of Meta, Colombia - 1015_SJ02_MP15_20_MG | ecosystem: Environmental > Terrestrial > Soil > Wetlands > Peat | place... | reverse complement strand
TCGGCGATGTGCATGGCGAAGATCTTGTCGCGCACGCGAAAGGTCTTCTCCTCCCAGGTCTCGCGCTCTTCCGCCTCGGGAAGGTCGAGGCAGATGCGGCGAAGAGGCGCGAGACCGCGCCGTGCCATCGCGCGTTCTATCGCCGGGCCGCGGCGCCGCGGGCGATGCGCAGCAGCGCGTCGCGGCACACCGCCTCCGGCGGCAGGCCGGTGCGCTTGGCGTTGAGCTCGGCCTCGACCAGCAGCTCCAGCACCTGGCGCGCGCGCCGCTCGGGCCAGAGGCGGAGCTGGCGGCGGAAGCGGTCCTGCTGCTTGAAGAACAGCGGCGGGCGCAGGCTCTTCAGCGTCTCCTCCTCGCTCATGCCGGCGGCGAGCCGCGCCTGGGCGAGATGCAGGCGCTGGAAATGCCGCATCAGCGCGCGCAGCAGCGAGACCGGCATCTCGCCTTCCTGAAAGGCGCGTTCGAGCGCGCGTTCGAGCGCCGGCGCGTCGCCCTCGGCGGCGGCGAAGACGACGTCCTCGACGCCGAGCGGCGCGCTGTCGCCGACCACGGCGCCGGCTTCGGCGAGGCCGACCTTGCCGTTGTCGCCGACGAACAGCGCGAGCTTCTCCAGCTCGCGCCGGCTCAGCATCCGGTCGCCGCCGAGATGCTCGGCGAGATAGGCCAGCGCCTCGCCGGCAACCGCGATGCCGCGCGCGCCCAGCACCTCGCGCGCCAACTCCTCGAGCGCGCGGCGGTCGTCGCTGTAGCAGGCGATGGCGGCGGCGTTGCCGGCGCTCTCGAAGGCGCGGCGCAGGCTCGAGCGCTGGGCAAGCTCGCCGGCCTCGACCACGGTGACGCTGTCGCCCGGCGGCGGGTCGGCGAGAAAGCGCTCGAACAGCGCGCCGACGCCGTCGCCCGCCTCGCGCACGCGCAGCAGCCGCCGCCCGCCGGTGAGCGACAGCGCCGCCGCCTCGTCGTGAAGCCGCGCCGGATCGGCGGCGAGCGCGGCGGCGGCGAGATCGCTGACGCGGAAGGCGTCCTTGAGATCGCCGGCGACCGCCCGCGCCAGGCGGTCGGCGCGCTCGCGCACCAGCCCGGCGTCGGCGCCGTAGAACAGCGCGGCGCGGATCGCGGCGTCGGGCTTGGCGAGAAAGGCGGCGAGACGGGCGGGCGGCAGCTTCACGCGCTCAACCCGCGCCCTGCTGCGGCTGGCGCGGCCGGTCGCGCAGGAAGAGGGCGAGCCGCGTGCGGATCTCGGCAGTGAGGTCGCGCACGGTGCGCGAGCGCGCGTCGTCCTCGGCGACCTGGGCGGCGTAGGCGTCGGTGAGGATGTTGAAATAGGCGGTGGATTGCGTGCGCGAGGTATAGATGGTCTTGCTGGTGTCGAGCTGCACCAGCGTCATCGTGGCATAGGCGTCGATGCGGCCGCTGGTCGAGGTGGCGTTGATCTGGATGCCGAGATCGATGCGGTTCATCGTCAGCGCGACGTTGAGCCGATAGCGCGGCGAGGCGGCGAGGCCCTGCGGGTTGAGCGCCTCGCGCAGCGACAGCTCGAGCTGCTGGCCGACGCGGTTGGGGATCGGCCCCACGGTGATCGCCGCGAGCTCGGGCGCATCGAGCGCCATCTCGCGCTCGCTGTACATCGGATGAAAGCCGCATCCCGCGAGCGCCAGCAGCGCCAGCCCGAGGAGCGCGCGCCTAGACCACGACATTGACGATCCGGTTGGGCACGAGAATGATCTTGCGCGGCGTCTTGCCCTCCATCGCGCGCCGCACTGTCGGTTGCGCCAGCGCCGCCGTCTCGGCTTCCGTCCGGCCGCTGTCGCGCGGCAGCTCGATGGTGGCGCGCAGCTTGCCGTTGACCTGCACCGCGAGGGTCACCGTCTCCTCGACGACCAGCGCCGGATCGGCCACCGGCCAGCTCTCGTCGGCGAGCAGGCGGTCATGGCCGAGCGCCTGCCACAGCTCCTCGGCGAGATGCGGCATCATCGGCCCGATCAGCCGCACCGCCGTCTCGACGCCTTCGCGCATCGCCGCGCCGGCGCCGGGCCCGTCCTCCATCGCCTCCAGCAGGTTGGTGAGCTCGCGCACGCGCGCCACGGCGCTGTTGAAGCGGAATTTCTCGATGTGGTCGGTGACGGCGGCGACGGTGCGGTGCGTGGCGCGGCGCGCCTTCTCGGCGGCGGGCGCGAGCGATGCCGGCATCGGCGCGCCGCGCGGCGCCAGCGGCACCGGCGGCTGCGTCACCAGCCGGTGCAGGCGGCTGACATAGCGCCACGCGCCCTCGATGCCGGCGTCGGTCCATTCGAGGTCGCGCTCCGGCGGGCTGTCGGAGAGGAGATAGAGCCGCGCGGTGTCGGCGCCGTAGCCCTCGACGATCGCCTCGAGGCCGACGACGTTCTTCTTCGACTTGCTCATCTTCTCGTTGCGCCCGGCGGTGACCTTGCGGCCGCGCGCGTCGACGAGAGCGCCTGCGTCGTCGCGCCGGACCTCCTCGGGGAAGAGCCACTCGCCGTCGGCGGATTGATAGGTCTCGTGGCAGACCATGCCTTGGGTGAAGAGGCCGGCGAAAGGCTCGCTGTGGTCGAGATAGCCGCAATCGCGCAGCGCGCGGCTGAAGAAGCGCGAATAGAGCAGATGCAGCACGGCATGCTCGATGCCGCCGATATACTGGTCGACCGGCATCCAGTATTCGACGTCGTCGCGCTCGAAGGCCCGGTCGGCGCGCGGCGAGCAGAAGCGGTAGAAATACCATGCGCTCTCGACGAAGGTGTCGAACGTGTCGGTCTCGCGCTCGGCCGCGCCGCCGCAGGCGGGACAGGTGGTGCGCTTCCAGGTCGGGTGTCGGTCGAGCGGATTGCCGGGCTGGTCGAAGGTCACGTCGTCGGGCAGCAGCACCGGCAGGTCGCGCTCGGGCACCGGCACGATGCCGCAGCGCGCGCAATGGATCACCGGGATCGGGCAGCCCCAATAGCGTTGGCGCGACACGCCCCAATCGCGCAAGCGATATTCGATGGTGCCTTGCCCCGCGCCCAGCGCGGCGAGCCGGTCGGTTATGGCGCGCTTGGCCTCCTCGACGCCGAGGCCGTTGAGGAAGTCGGAATTGATCATCGTGCCGTCGCCGGTATAGGCCTCGGTGCCGATGGCGAAGCCGGCGGCGTCGACGCCCGGCGGCAGCACCACCGGAATGACGGGAAGGCGGTATTTCCGCGCGAAATCGAGGTCGCGCTGGTCGTGCCCCGGGCAGCAGAAGATGGCGCCGGTGCCGTATTCCATCAGCACGAAATTGGCGACGTAGAGCGGCACCTCGCGGCCTTTGACCAGCGGGTGCAGCACCTTGACGCCGGTGTCGAAGCCCTTCTTCTCCGCCGTCTCCAGCACCGCCTCCGACGTCCCCATGCGGTTGCACTCGGCGATGAACTCGGCGAGCGCGGGATCGGTCCGGGCGAGTTCCGCCGCCAGCGGGTGGTTGGGCGAGAGCGCGCAGAAGGTGCAGCCGAACAGCGTGTCGGGGCGCGTCGTGAAGATCTCGAGCCGGTCGGCGCGGCCGGCAAGGGAGAAGACGATGCGCGCGCCCTGCGAGCGGCCGATCCAGTTCTCCTGCATCACCAGCACGCGCTCGGGCCAGCGGTCGAGCGTCTTCAGCGCGTCCAGGAGATCGTCGGCATAGCGCGTGATGCGCAGGAACCATTGCGCCAGCAGCCGCTTCTCCACCAGCGCCCCCGAGCGCCAGCCGCGGCCGTCGATCACCTGCTCGTTGGCGAGCACGGTGTGCTCGGCCGGATCCCAATTGACCCAGGATTCGCGGCGATAGGCGAGGTCGGCGGCGAGGAAGTCGAGGAACATCTTCTGCTCGTGCCGATAGTATTCGGGATGGCAGGTGGCGACCTCGCGCGACCAGTCGTAGGAGAGCCCCATGCGCTTCAACTGCTCGCGCATGACGGCGATGTTGGCGTAGGTCCATTCGGCGGGATGCACCTTGCTCGCCATCGCCGCGTTCTCCGCCGGCAGGCCGAAGGCGTCCCAGCCCATGGGATGCAGCACGTTGAAGCCCTGCGCGCGCTTGAAGCGCGCCACCATGTCGCCCATGGTGTAGTTGCGGACGTGGCCGACATGCAGCTTGCCGGAGGGGTAGGGAAACATCTCCAGCACGTAGTATTTCGGCCGCGCGGGATCGGTCTCGACCGCGAAGGTCCCGCGCTCGCGCCAGATCCGCTGCCAGCGCGCCTCGGCCTCGGTGAAGTTATAGCGCGCCATGGCGCCGCATCCGCCCTCTTCGCGGTGAAATCGGAACCGCTGCGCCGGCGGCTACTTGGTCGACGCCGTGCTCAGCCGCATCTGCCGCGCGCGGGTCAGGATGGCGTCCTCGATGTCGACGCCGGTCTTCTGGTCGACCGGCGCGTCCGCCCATTGCCCGCCGGCGTCGCGCTTCTGGCGGAAGACGGTGCAGCGCACGCCGTCGGCGCGCAGCTCGCGTCCGAGGATGAAGATATTGACCTTGAAGCGCTCGTTGGGCGTCTCCGCCGGCGCGAACCAGTCGGTGATGATGACCCCGCCGAAGGGATCGGCCGAGGCCAGCGGCATGAAGGAGACGGTGTCGAGCGTGGCGCGCCAGAGATAGGAATTGACGCCGACCCCGGGCGGGCCGCCGGTGTCGCCGCCGCCATTGCCGTTGGTCTTCTTGTTGTCGCCCAAGCCGAACATGTCCTTGATCATCGTGAAGCCGCTTTCCGAACCCTCCTGCGTCTTCGGGTTGTAGCCGACATAGGGATTGTATTTGGGGTCGGTATGATAGGGGTCCTCGGCGCGTTGCACCGCGTCGGTATCGGTCTCGGTCTGCGCCGGCCCGCCGAACCAGCTACAGCCGACGAGCAGGCTCGTCAGCAACAGCGCCGGCGCAATCCTTCCGCTGGACATCTACTCTCCTCCACTGCCCCCGCCGGAGGTAGAGCCTCCCCCGCGGACGGGCCGATCCTACACCCTCGGCCTGGAGAATCCAATTCCCGAGCCGGGGGGCTCAGGACAGTCGTCGGTTGACAGTTGTCAGTTGTCAGTCGGGGGCCTCTGCTGGTAGCTGACGACCGACGACCGACAACTGACGACCGCCCCCATGCCCGACATCGCCGCCAACCTCGTCCTTCTCCATGCCCGCATCGCCGCCGCCGCCCAGGCGGCGGGGCGCCGGAGCGAGGAGGTGGCGCTGGTGGCGGTGAGCAAGACCCATGATGCGGCCGCGGTGGCGGCGGCGATCGCCGCCGGCCAGCACCGCTTCGGCGAGAACCGGGTGCAGGAGGCGCAGGCGAAATACCCCGCCCTCAAGGCGCGCCATCCCGGGCTCGAGCTGCATCTCATCGGCCCCTTGCAGACCAACAAGGTGAAGGAGGCGGTCGCCCTTTTCGACGTCATCGAGACCCTCGACCGGCCGAAGCTCGCCGAGGCGCTGCTGCGCGAAGGGGCGCGCCAGCAGCGGCTGCCGGCGCTGTTCATCCAGGTCAATACCGGCGAAGAGGCGCAGAAGGCCGGCGTGCTGCCCGAGGCGGCCGACGGTTTCATCGCCCAGTGCCGCGGCCTTGGCCTGGCCATTGCCGGGCTGATGTGCATCCCGCCGGTCGACGAGGCGCCGGCGCTGCATTTCGCGCTGCTGCGCGAGATCGCGCGGCGAAACGGCATTGCCGGGCTCAGCATGGGGATGAGCGGCGATTTCGAGACCGCCATCCGCTTCGGCGCCACCCATATCCGCATCGGCACGGCGATCTTCGGCGCCCGTGCCGCCGGGCCGGAGGCCGGCGCTTAGCCCGCCTGCCGCGAGATCACGACGCGCGAGCCGCCGTCGGCGGTGCGCAGCACCGCCAGCAGATCCGGCAGCGCCAGCGCGACGCAGCCCTCGGTGGCGGCGTAGCCGTCCCGCGCCACATGCAGAAAGATGGCGCTGCCATGGCCGGCGATGACGGGGTCGTCATTGTAGCCGAGCGGCACGATGAGATCGTAGACCCCGTCCTCGCGCCACAGCGCCTCGGCGTGCGCGCCATGGGGAAGCGTCACCGGCCGGTTGTAGCGGGGATCGGCGGGCTCGTCGCACCAGCCGTCCTCGGGCGCGAGCGGCGCCACGGCCAGCCCCGTCTCCGGCCGGGCGAGCCGGTCGGGGCGATAGAGCAGCCGGCGCATCGGCCAGGCGCCCTCCGGCGTCAGCCCGTCGCCTTCGCGCTTGCCGGCGCCGACCCCGCCGCGGCCCAGCGCGCAACGCAGCCGCCGCCCCTCCCAGAGCGCAACGCCGTTGGCGAAGACGAGAAGGTCGGTCATCGGTTGTCAGTCGTCAGTCGTCAGTTATCAGTTATCGGTTGCCGAACTGACAACTGACAACTGACGACTGACAACTTACGGCGCCACATCCACCTGCTGCCCCCGCTGCTGCTGGATATGGGCGTATTTGTCGAGCGCTTCCATCATGCGCTGGGAAATGTCGACCGGCGGGTTTTGCGGCAGGGCCGAGAGATCGATTGTCGGCGCGGCGCTGGCGCCGTCGCCGGGGGCGGCGGGCGGGGCCGCCGGGCGCTGGAAGCGCTGAGGCAATTGCGGGCCGGTGAGCTGGAGCGGGACGGGGTTGTGCACCGGCGGCGGCGCGCGGTCGCCATAGGCGCTGCGCTGAAGAGCGCCGTTTTGTCCGATAAAGGCTTGCTCGGCCGGGCTCATCGGACCAGGCGCCGCCGGCGCTGCCGAAGGCGGCGTCTTGAACAGCGACATCATCGGCACGGGCGCGGCGACCGGCGTCGCCATCGCGGCACTTGCCGGCATGGCGGCCGGGGCCGCCGGCGCCGCCGCTGCGGCCGCGGCTGGGGTGGTCGCCGCGGCGGCGGGCGATGGGCTGCCGAGCTTCACCCGGGCGTCGTCGCCGCTGAGCAGGGACAGCACCATCTCGCCGGGATCCTTGCCGGTATCCTCTTTCACCGCAACGTTGAGCATGCCGGTGGCAAAGCCGAGCGGCCCGCCGTAAATCCCGTCGCCGAAGACGCGCGCGATATCGCCGGGCTGGTCGCCGGTGATCCAGCGATAGAGCGTGCCGATGACGGGGAGGTGCTGCAGCGGGTTCAGGGTGTCGAGCACGTCGTGGAAGCTGAAGTCGCCGTTCTTCCAGATATGGGAAGCGCCGGACCCCCCGGTTGCCGGGGTGGTGCCGTCATAGAGGCTCGCTGTGATGGGCGCGGCGTACATGGTCGAAGCCTTCTTAAGCAAGCCCGATGCCAGTTGGAAAAAAGCGCGATATCAATGGCTTGAGACGCCGCACCGGCGGCTTTCGGCAAGAAGTGCCGGGAGCGCCGGGCCGAGGCGGCAACAATGCCCGCCGCCAGCTTGCCGCCGCCCGGGGCCTGCGATAGGGTTGGGCGGTCATTGGGGAGTAGCCGCCCTCCCGGCACCCGTCGGCGAGGGGCCCGCGTCAACAGGCTTGGCCGCCTTCGGGCGGCCATGGCGCGGGCGGCGCACGGTTGAGGCGCGCGCGTGGCGAGACCTTTGGCATCGGCGTCGATCGCCCGGGCCGGGCGGAGGATGCCGACGCCACCGGTCCCTCCTCCGCCCGGCCCGCCATCGCCCGGTGGAAGCCTTCCTCACCTCCTTCGCCATCGTCGCCGTCGCCGAGATCGGCGACCGCACGCAGCTTCTCGGCCTGATGCTGGCGGCGCAGTTCCGCAGGCCCGTCCCGATCATCGCCGGCATCTTTCTCGCGACATTGGCCAACCATGCGCTGGCGGCGCTCGCCGGCGCCTGGATCGGCGACCTCTTGTCGCCGGGGCTGTTGCGCTGGGGGCTCGGGCTTTCCTTCATCGCCATGGCGGTCTGGACCCTCGTCCCGGACCGGCTCTCCGAAGAGGCCGCCGCGCCGCCGCGGCACGGCGCCTTCCTTGCGACGCTGATCGGCTTCTTCCTGTGCGAGATCGGCGACAAGACGGAGATCGCCACCGCGGCGCTCGCCGCGCGCTTCGAGCTGCTGCTGGCGGTGATCCTCGGCACGACCTCGGGCATGATGCTGGCCAATGTGCCGACGGTGCTGTTCGGGCATTATGCCGGGCGCCGCGTCGGCGCCGGCGCGGCGCGCTATTTCGCCGCGGCGATTTTCGCCGCCGAAGCGGCGCTGACCATCGCCGGCCACGGCCTCATGTGAGGCCGTCGGTCAAAGCAGATGGCCGCTGCGCGCCGCCTTGCTGCGCAGATAGCGCTCATTGTGGTCGTTGGCGGGGAAGATGTGCGGCACCCGCTCGACCACCTCGATGCCGCAGCGGATGAGCGCCGCGACTTTCTCCGGGTTGTTGGTCAGCAGCCGCACGCGGTTGAAGCCGAGCTGGCGCAGCATCTCGGCGGCCGGGAGATAGACGCGCTCGTCGGCGTCGAAGCCCAATTGCTCGTTGGCGTCGAAGGTGTCGAGGCCGGCGTCCTGCAGCTCATAGGCGCGCAGCTTGTTGACGAGGCCGATGCCGCGGCCTTCCTGCGCCAGATAGAGCAGCGCGCCGCTGCCGACGCGCGCGATCTCGGCGATCGCGCCGCGCAACTGGTCGCCGCAATCGCAGCGCAGGCTGGCGAGGAGATCGCCGGTGAAGCATTCCGAATGGAGCCGCACCAGCACCGGCGCCTTGGGATCGGGATCGCCGATCAGGATGGCGAGATGCTCGATGCCGCCGTCGCTCGGGCGGAAGGCGATGATGCGCGTGTTCTCGGCGCCGCTGAGCGGCACGCGCGCCTCGCTCACCGGCCTGAGCGAATGCGCCGCCACCGCCTGATAGGCGAGCACGTCCGCCGCCTCCAGCAGCATCAAGCCTTCGCGCTCGGCAAGCGGCGGCGCGGCGCGCGGGCTCACCGTCGCCACCACCACCGCCGGCAGCAGGCGCGCGAGCTTCACCAGCTCGACTGCGGCGGCGGCGGCGCCGGCGGCGGCGATCACCGCTCCCGGCGGCGCGCTCCCGGCGGCCTCGGCGCCGGGGTCGGCAAGGTCGCGCAGCGCTTCGGCGTCCTGGTCCGCCGGCAACAGCAGCAGCACCGCGCCCCCCTTCCCGCTCGGCGGCTCCGCCAGTCCCAGCGCCGCCGCGCGCCGCCGCGTCAGCACCAGCGACAGCGCCTCGCCCGAAAGCGTCTTGAGCCGATCGAGGCTTTCCGGCGTCACCGCTTCCGCCGCCTGGACGGCGAGCATCGCCGCGCCGTCGCGCAGCAGCACCAGCCCGCCGCGGCGGAGATCGGTGATGGCGCGGTCGACCTGGCGCAGCGCGCGCTGATCGGGCGAGGCCGGCGGGGGGACGGGCTCAGCGTTGAACAAGGACAGGCTCCAACCCCTCATGTAGTGATTGCCGCTTCGCCTCGCCGCCCCCGCGCCAGCAGCAAGGCGGCGTCGGCGCCGAAGGAATAGCAGAGCAGGCCCAGCCCGGCCAAACACAGCAGCCCGGCCGGGCCCGGCGCCAAAAGCGGCGCCAGCGCCGTGAGCAGCACCGCGATTCCCGCGACGCAAATACCCTTGCGGCGGAAGCTGGGCGGCAACGGCGCCGCCAGCGCCGGCCGGAGCCGGCCCGCCCCGAGAAAGATATAGCGCAACAGCCCTGCCGTCAGCACCCACGCGCCCGCCTGCCCCGCACGCCAGACCAGCGCCGCCAGCACGAGCATGAAGAGGGCATCGACCTCCATGTCGAAGCGCGCGCCGAAGCGGCTCTCGAGCCCGGTCCGGCGCGCCGCCCAGCCGTCGACGCCGTCGAGCAGCAGCGCCGCCGTGCCGGCGAGCGCCAGGAAGCCGCGCCCGGCGGGGGTCAGCGCCGCCCCTTCGGCAAAGACCCCCAGCATCACCGCGACCATGGCGGCGCGGGTCAAGGTCACCATGTTGGCGGCGCCGAACCGGCGGTGCGGCGCGTGCCGCGCGAGCCCCGGCAGCACCAGCGCCGCCACCGCGCCGTAAAGCGCGAGCGCCGCCGCTGGCGCGCGCCAGCCGAGCCCCGCCAGCGGCATCAGCGCGAGCCCCGCCGCCGCGACGCCGGCGCCGAGCAGCACCAGCCGCCAGCCGGCATCGATCAGCAAGGGGCGCGGTGACAGGGGGGCTTGGGGCACGGGATCCGGGATGCTGCCCCGCTGGGGGGCGAAGGCGACAATGGCGCGAAACGGCAGGGATCACAAGGCGCGCGGGGAAAGGCTCGCGCAGAGGTGAGGAAAGCCGGGTATTGGCGCCGGTCCGCGGCGATCATCGCGTGCGCCGCCGGGCGAAATATCGCCGGCGCACTCGGCCCGCTCTTCCTGGACGAGGCGCCGGAGTTTCGCGGCATTAGGTAGCAAACTCAGGTTCTTGGAAATGTCCCAAGACACTGGGATTTTTATCACCTAACACCGTGGAGTCCCAGCATGAAGGTTCTTCGGGTTCGAGCCATCTATATGCTCGCGCGAGCGCTGCGCGTCCCGATTCGGGTGGCGGATGACTACTGGCTTAGCCGAAGTGGTTCCGTAGCCAGTGGGACCCTTCAGGGCGCGCGTTCTTCGTAGCCCAGCCAGCCGCCCGAGCAGGCAGTTCGACAACGCAAGCGGTGTCGTCGCTGTGCATGTGCTTCATCATGATATCGCGGATTGCTGCCGGAGTTCCGTTGAGATCCGCCAGCCAAACCGAGTCCTGAAGGTGCGACGCCTTCCACGACGTCTTCAATAGCTCGTAGAGCCGAGAATAGTCGTGGTTCTTCGCGCGGACGTCATAGGTAAGAACGAAGAGAGACATACAACTGACTCCTCTGTCAAAGTTCACCCGTCGTCCCGCGAGGATCGCGGAACCGGGTTACAAAGAGAGTTAGTTGATGCCGAGAACCATAATCGAGGAAAGCGGCGCCGTCTAGTCTTTTGTCGGGAGCGCCGCGCTCAGGTTATTGAGTGCGGTTATTCTCTGAAGGTCGGACAGGAGAGGAATCTTTGCCTGCAATGCGGCTATGATCCTATCCCTCAAGGCATCGGATATAGGGCCTCTATCTTTCGCGCCAGCCAGCTCATCGGCCGCTGCTCTTTGTACCATCGATAAATCCAAGTAGCATGCCTTTGTGCATGCCGGATGTTCTCGGGCGGCTATTTGGAGTTGACCGTGCCCATGCGCCCTCGGGGCCGAGTTGAACCAGAAGAACGGCAATTATCACTTTGACAAAGCAGGTTCTATGGGTAGCATTTGAAGGTTGCGAACGCCATGCCCGAGCACTCGAGGTCTGTCCGAGACACGCCACGCGAAATGCTGTCTGCGTGCGCTGGCGACATTTACGCCGCGATCGTTGCTGCGATCACAGACCATCAGAATTCGATTTCTCCAGGATACGCAACGCTTCCTGAATTTGAGGTGAAGCTAGTAGCTGCATACGCTGTGCAGCGATTGAGGGATTCTCGGTCTTGCCGCCGTCAAGCAACAGGGCGGAAAATCGCAGCGCAAGGTGGTACACGGTGAGAAGCTCCTGTATCGCCTCCGTGAAATCTTTTTCCTCCCATACGAAGGCTAGGTTTAGGTCGATCTTCGGAAGGGCAACCGGAACCTCTCCGCGCGCAAACGCAGCGGCAACATCGCTCATTGCCTTGTCGTGTTCGCGGATAGCGTCGGGATCGACAAGGATCAGGCGATTCGGCAAATCCTGCGAATCGCCCCAAAGCCAATGGGCCACTTTGTGGCGGTGCGCGCCAGCGCGCTTGCAAAGCCATATTAGCGCGTTGAGCACTCTTAGGTTATTCGGCGACAAAGCAACTTTTGCCGCCGCTTCCAAAACGGCCATTTGCGTTTGTGTATTAAGGATGGCTTGGTACATAGCGATGGAGGGTCGTGCTTCGCCTCCGAGCATCGCGCCCAACATGCTGCCTAATGTCGCTTCGATTCGAGACCAATACGCTACGATAGTGGCAATGCATGCCGCTAACTGCGGGTGGCGACTGAGCGCAGCGGGATCAAGGCTGATCTTGGCGCTTCTGCGCTTTGAACTTAATGGCTGGGGCGGCATATATGCCTCCTAAATATGGAGCGCTAGGAACCATCGACGACAAGGAAGGCCATAACGGCGGGAGTTTCAGGGACACAATACTTAATTCCAATACTTAATTCTATGGCTACACCTATAGTCCGGCAACGGGACCGTGCATAGCGAGGGTGCTGCGACGTCTGGACGCGCTGCCCCGAAAGGCGCCGTCACATCGCGCGAGGTCAGGGATCATCCGGAGGACATTCGCGTCGTCCCTTGCCGTTGGCGCGCGCGACGGGGATCGACCAGGCGTCTTCCGGACAATGTCCTATGACATTGTCCTATACGGCAAAGGGCCGCCGATCCCGGTCCTTCCGCGCTATCCCCGTTGCCGCTGCGCCAGGAAATCGCGCACGGCTTCGCCGGTGCCGAAATTCCACGGGCGAAGCTTCTCCACCGGCACTTCCTTGAAATCCGCAAGCTCGCTGCGGTCGAGCACGATCTCGCCTTCGGCCGGCATGTGATAGGCGATGATCACCTGGTTCATGCGCGCGAAGGGATAGACGCCGACCAGCCGGCTCCTCTCGACGGCAAGGCCGAGCTCCTCGGCCACTTCGCGCCGCGCCGCGGCTTCCGGACTCTCCTCGGGCTCGAGGAAGCCGGTGACGAGGCCGTACCAGCTCTCGGGCCAGCCATGGCCGCGCACCAGGATGACGTGGCCGCGCCGCTCGACGATCGCCGCCACCACCGGCACCGGCGAGAGATAGGTGATCTTGCCGCAGCCCGCGGCGGTGCACAGGCGCTGGCCGGGCTTGTCCGCAACCGGCGCCAGCGCGCCGCCGCAAAAGCCGCAATGACGAGGCGGTTCATAGGCCATGAGCGGGCATATGGCAGGCGCTCGGGGCGCTGGCAAGGCGAATTGTCATGGCGACAATTGAAGGGGCTACAGCCTCGCACGCGCCTGCTAGACTTCGCCGCCATGAGCCTTTCGCTTGCCGACGAAACCCTCGACCGGCGTCTCGCGCGCGACGCCTATGCGTTCCTCGCCGGAGCGCAGATGCGGCCGCTGCTCGAAGCGGCGGGGCCGCTTTCGGACTGGCAGCGCTTTGCCGCAAGCTGGAACGACATGCCGGTCGATGCCTACATGGCCGATGGCGGGCGCTACCGCCGCCGCCGGCATGCGGTGTTCGAGGCGCTGCCGGGCGCCGCGATCCTGCGCGCGCCGCATCAGCCGCATTACCAGAGCCGCGAGTACAATCCGCTCCATGGCGGCATCGAGCGCTGGTTCAAGCCGACCGCGCAAGACATCGGCGCCGGCGCCAGCGTCACCGCCATTCTCGGCTTCTGCCGCGCGCTGTTCGAGCGGCTCGAGCCCGCCGTGCGCGCCTGGCACATCGAGACGCATCAGTTCCGCATCGAGGCGCGGCCGGGCGAGCCGGGCAAGCCCACGCCCGAAGGGCTGCATCGCGACGGCGTCGATTACGTGCTGGTGCTGCTCATCCGCCGCCAGAACATCCGCCGCGGCACCACCACCATCCACGCGCTCGACCGCCGCCTGCTCGGCAGCTTCACGCTCGCCGATCCCTTCGACGCGGCGCTGGTGCATGACGCGCGCGTCTATCACGGCGTGACGCCAGTCGAGCCGATCGATCCCGCCGCTCCCGCCTATCGCGACGTGCTGGTGGTGACGTTCCGCCGCAAGTGAGCCCCTCAGCGCAGATGCTCGGCGAGGAAGGCGTCGATTGCCTCCCAGCTCGCCGTGGTCGCCGCCGCGTCGTAGCGCATGAAATGGCCGAGCCGGTTGGTGCGCGCCGGCAGCGGAAAATCGAAAGCGTGATAGGCGCCGGGAAAGATCTTGAGCTCGACATCGCCGCCGTGGAGCGCGTCGACCATCTGCCGGCAGCGCCAGGCGGGCGTCCAGTCATCGGCATCGCCGATGAGGATGAGCAGCGGCGCGGAAAAGCCGTCGACCCGGTAGCAGGCGGGATAGAAGGCGATGCCGGCGGCGAAATGCTCGGGCAGATGCCATAGCCCCGCCTGCAAGGTCATGAGCGTGGTCCAGCCGCCATGGGAATCGCCTTGCAGCACCAGGCGATCGCGGTCGACGGTGGGGAGCGCGCCGAGCCAGCGCGCCGCGCTCAGCGCGTCCCAGGCGCGGCGCATCGGCGCCACCCGCATCGGCTGGCCGCAGGCGTTGTCGACGCCGCGCGGCGCAAAGCTGTCGAGCACCAGCGCGGCATAGCCATGCGCGACGTAGCGCTGCGCATAGGCCTTGGCCAGCGCCCAGCCCGGCTGTCGCGGCAATCGCCAGTCATAGCCGTTGCAGCCGTGGATCAGCACCACCGCCGGAACCTTGCCGTTGCCCTCGGGCGCGAAGAGGTAGCCGGTGACCGCGCTGTCGCGCGCATCGGGGAGGCCCTCGGCAATGAGCGGGATGCTCACGCTCTTGAAGCCGCTTTCCTCGGCCGCCGGCTGCGCCAAGGCGGGCGCGGCGACAAGCCAGACGAGAAGCCAAGCCGCGAGGACGCGCGCAAGCAGGCTGCCGCCGGAGACATCGTCTTGCGGGATGCGGACGGGCGTCATCAGAGGCTCCCAAGGCCGGTCGAGCGGCAGGATGGCAACGAGCCCGGCGAAGGGCAACCGGCCCGCGCCGCGCCGCCTTCAACATTCCCGTGAACTGACGGCCGCAGCGTCCTGTCATAGACTGGGCGGCGGAGGGGTGCATGGGGGAAGAGAGCGGTGCCTGGGAAAGCCTGCTGGCGCTGCGCCATTGCGGCGGGACGATGCCGGCGCGGCGCGGCGGGGAGCCGCCGGCGGCGGCGGCGCTGCTCGATCTCTATCTGCCTTTCGCGCAGATCCCGCGCGGACGGCGCTTCGCCGTCGCCCATCTGGGCCAGAGCCTCGACGGGCGGATCGCCACCGCGACGGGCGCCTCGCGCTGGGTCACCGGCGAGGCCGACCTCATCCACACCCACCGCATGCGCGCGCTTGCCGACGCCATCATCGTCGGCGCCGGCACCATTCGCCACGACAACCCGCAGCTCACCGTGCGGCGCTGCCGCGGCCCTCATCCCGTGCGCGTCGTCATCGACGGCGAGCGCCGCCTCGGCGCCGAGCATTGCGTCTTCCAGGATCCCTCCGCCCCCACCCTGCTGCTGGCCGCCGCCGATCGCGTGCGGCCGGGCGAAAAGCTGGGCGAGGCCGAGCTGGTGGGGCTGAAGCGCCGCGCCGACGGGCTCGCGCCCGCCGACATCGCCGACGCGCTCGCCGAGCGCGGCCTCTTTTTTCTCTTCATCGAGGGCGGCGGCATCACCATCTCGCGCTTTCTCGCCGCCGGCGCGCTCGACCGGCTGCAGATCACCGTGGCGCCCATCCTGCTCGGCTCGGGCAAGCCGAGCCTGACGCTCCCCGAGATCGCGGCGCCCCACCAGGGCTTGCGGCCGAGGCTGCGGCGCTTCAGCCTCGGCCAGGACACGCTCTATGAATGCGTCTTCCGCGACTGAGGGGGCGCGCGCCTTCTGGCTCGCCGAACCCGGCCGCGGCGAGATCCGGCCCATGGCGCTGGCGCCGCCGGGTCCCGGCGAGGTGCTGGTGCGCGCGCTCGTGAGCGGCATCAGCCGCGGCAGCGAGAGCCTGGTCTTCCGTGGCGGCGTGCCGGAAAGCCAGCGCCGGAGTATGCGCTGCCCGTTCCAGGAAGGCGATTTCCCGGCGCCGGTCAAATACGGCTATGCCTCGGTCGGCGTCGTCGAGGCTGGAGCGCCGGCGCTGCTCGGCCGGCGCGTCTTCTGCCTCCACCCGCATCAGGACCGCTACGTCGTGCCGGAATCCGCCGTGGTGCCGGTGCCCGATGCCGTGCCCGACCGCCGCGCCGTGCTCGCCGCCAACATGGAGACGGCGCTCAACGGGCTCTGGGAAGGCGCGCCGCTGCTCGGCGACCGCATCGCGGTGGTCGGCGCCGGCACGGTGGGCGCGCTGATGGCGGCGCTCGCCGCGCGCGTTCCCGGCGCCATCGTGGAGATCGTCGACATCGACCCCGGCCGGGCCGCGCTCGCCGAGGCCCTGGGCTGCCGCTTCGCGCTGCCGGCGCGCGCCGCGGGCGAAGCCGATCTCGTCATCCATGCCAGCGGCAGCCCCGCCGGCCTGGCGACGGCGCTGGCGCTCGCCGGCACGGAAGCGACGGTGCTGGAGATGAGCTGGTATGGCGACAGAGCCGTGCCGGCGCCGCTCGGCGAGGCGTTCCACAGCCGGCGCCTCAGGCTCGTCGCCTCGCAAGTGAGCGAGGTGGCGCCGGCGCGGCGCGCGCGGCGCAGCCGCCGCCAACGCCTGGAGCAGGCGCTGGAGCTGCTCGCCGATCCCGTCTTCGATCTCTTGCTCAGCGGCGATTGCGCCTTCGAGGCGCTGCCGCAGGCGATGGCGCGGCTCGCGGCCCGCCCCGCCGGCGCGCTCTGCCATGTGGTGCGCTACGCCTGAGCGTGGAGCGCGTCCGCGGCTTGTCATCGCCGGCGCGGCATTCTATCTCGACGGCAGGAGGGTCCGGCCATGTACAGCCTCGCCGTCAGCGACCACGTCATGATCGCCCACAGCTTCATCGGCGAGACCTTCGGTCTGGCGCAGCAACTGCATGGCGCCACCTATGCGGTCGAGATGGAAGTGCGGCGCGCGCAGCTCGACGGCAACGGGCTGGTCTGCGACATCGGCCTGGCGCTGGCGGCGCTCAAAGCCGTGCTGAGCGAGCTCAACTACCGCAATCTCGACGAGCTTGCCGAGTTCCGCGGCCGCAACACGACGACGGAGTTCCTGGCGGGCGAGATCTTCCGCCGCCTCAGATCGCGCATCGCCGAAGGCGCGCTCGGCCCCGGCACGGCGAGCGCGCTGACGGCGATGCGCGTCAGCTTGCGCGAATCGCCGGTCGCCTGGGCCGCGTTCGAGGGCGCGCTCGGCTGATGGCGCTCGCTTTCATCGTCGCGGGGGCGCTCGACCAGCTCACCGGCGGCTATCTCTTCGACCGCCATGTGGTCGACGGCCTCCGCGCGCAGGGCCGCGCGGTCCGCGTGCTGGAGCTGCCTGGCCGCTTTCCCGATCCCGACGCCGTCGCGCGCGAGGCGGCGGCAACGGCGCTCGCGGGGCTCGATGACGGCGCGGCCGTGGTGATTGACGGGCTGGCGCTGCCGGCCTTTGCCGAGTGCCTCACCGCCGAGGCGGCGCGGCGCCATCGCTTCATCGGCTTCATCCATCATCCGCTGGCGCTCGAGACCGGCTTGCCGCCGGCGACGCGCGAGGCGCTGGCGCTCGCCGAGGCGCGCCTCCTGCCGCGTCTTTCGGGCGTGCTTTGCCCCAGCCGCGCCACTGCCTGGCACGTGGCGGAATACGGCGTGGCGCGCGTGCTGGTGGCGCCGCCGGGCACGGCAAAGCCGGCGGCGCCGGCGCCGCCGCGCAAAAACGGGCCGCTGCATCTGCTCTCGGTCGCCACGATCAGCGCGCGCAAAGGCCATCCGCTGCTGGTCGATGCGCTGGCCGAGCTGGGCGAGCGGCGCTGGCGGCTCACCTGCATCGGCAGCCTGACGCGCGATCCCGAAGCGGTGCTGGCGCTCGAGCAGGCGATCGCGCGGCACGGGCTCGGCGAGCGCGTGCTGCTTGCCGGCGAATGGCCGCCGGAGCGGCTCGGCGCCGCCTATGCCGAGGCCGATCTCTTCGTGTTGCCGTCCTATCATGAAGGCTATGGCATGGCCCTGGCGGAAGCCCTGGCGCACGGGCTGCCGATCATCGCCACCACCGCCGGCGCCATTCCCGAGACGGTGCCGGCCGATGCGGCGATGCTGGTGCCGCCGGGCGACCGCGACGCCTTGGCGCGCGCCCTCGCCATGGTGCTCGACCATCCGGCGCTGCGCTTGACGCTTGCCGCCGCTGCGGCCAAGGCCGGCGCCGCCCTGCCCGACTGGCCCCAGGCGGTGCGCGGCTGGGCGGACGCGCTCGACCGGCTCATCGCCGCCGACTGAAGGAGCCGTCATGCGCCGAAGCGAAGGCATGATCGCGATCGTCACCGAAATCTGGGATAAGCGCTCATGAGCGCTTTCAGCCTCGACTGGCTGCGCTTGCGCGCCCCTGTCGACCGCGCCGCGCGCGATCCCGCGCTGGCGAGCCGCTTTGCCCAGGCGTTGCGCCGGCCGGCGGACCGCCCCGTGCGCCTCGTCGATCTCGGCGCCGGCACCGGCGCCAATGCGCGCGCGCTGGCGCCGGTCGTCGGCGGCGACCAGGACTGGCTGCTGGCCGAGAGCGACCCGGTGCTGCTCGGCTTTTGCGCCGCTGAGCAGATCGCCTGGGCGGCGCGCGAGGGATACGGCGTCGAGAAGGAGGCGGGCGCCGTCGTAATCCGCGCCGGCGCCGCGCGCTGGCGCTTTGCCGCGCGGCGCGTCGACCTCGCCGGCGAGCTCGCCCAATGTCTTGCCGAGCCTTATGACGGCCTGGCCTTCTCGGCGCTTGCCGATCTCGCTTCGGCGGCGTGGATCGACGCGCTGGCGGCGCAGCTCGAGCGCCGACGCATGCCGCTGCTCTCGAGCCTGATGGTCGACGGACGCCGCCAATGGCACCCGCCGGCGGCGGAGGATGCGCTCGTCCGCGACGCCTTCGCCGCGCATCAGCGCCGCGACAAAGGGCTGGGCCCGGCGCTTGCCGGCGCCGCGCCGGTCTATCTCGGCGCCCGGCTCGCCGCCGCCGGCTTCGCCGTCGCCACCGCCGCAAGCGACTGGCGGATCGGTCCCGACCAGCCGGCGATGCTCGCCGCCGTGCTCGAGGCCGAGCGCCGCGCCGCGCGCGAGGAGCGCCCGGAGGCCGCGGCGCTGATCGATCTCTGGGCCGAGCAGCGCCGCGCCGCGCTCGCCTCGGCGAGCCTCTCGCTCGCCATCGGCCACCGCGACTTGCTGGCGCGGCCGCGGGAAATGTAAGGCGGCCGTCAGGGGAAGCTGCGAGATATCCCGTCGATCGTTCCAGGGCAGCCGGCTTGCGCCCTGCCCGTTTCCGGCGAATAGTGGGGGAGAGGACGGGCATTTGACGAGGAACGGACAATGGCGAAGGCGATCTGGCGGGACAAGGTGCTGGCCGAGAGCGACCGGTTCGAGCTGATCGAGGGCAACGTCTATTTTCCGCCGGCGGCGCTCGATCGGTCCTATTTCAAGCCGAGCGCCACCACCACGATCTGTCCGTGGAAAGGCACGGCACACTATTTCACGGTGGTGGTGGACGGGCAGGAGAATGCCGACGCCGCATGGTATTATCCCGCCCCGAAGCCGGCGGCGGCGGCGATCAAGGACCACGTCGCTTTCTGGCTCGGGGTCAAGGTCGAGCGCTGAGGCCGGCGGAAGCGGATGGCGGCGCAGGAGGGCAAGGGTGCATGACCGGAGGTCGCAGGATATTGATCGTCGACGACGATGAGGCGCTGCGTCATTCCCTTGCCGAGCAGCTTCAGCTCCATGAGGAGTTCCAGCCCATCGAGGCGGAAACCGCCGCGACCGCGCTCGACGCGGCGAAGCAGCAGCATATCGACGCCATCCTGCTCGATGTCGGCCTGCCCGACATGGACGGGCGCGATCTGTGCCGGCTGATGCGCCGCAGCGGCGTGCGCGCCCCGATCCTGATGCTGACCGGCGCCGACAGCGACGTCGATACCGTTCTCGGCCTCGACAGCGGCGCCAACGACTACATCACCAAGCCGTTCCGCCTCAACGTGCTGCTGGCGCGGCTGCGCGCCCAGCTCCGCCAGCACGCGCTCTCCGAGGACGCGGTCTTCACCATCGGCCCCTATACCTTCCGCCCCTCGGCCAAGCTGCTGACCGACGAGACCGGGCGCAAGAAGGTGCGGCTCACCGAGAAGGAGACGGCGATCCTCAAATACCTCTACCGCGCCGGCGACCGGATCATCGGCCGCGACAGGCTGCTGAACGAGGTCTGGGGCTACAATGCCGGCGTCACCACCCACACGCTCGAGACGCATGTCTATCGCTTGCGCCAGAAGATCGAGCGCGATCCCGCCAAGGCGCAGATCCTGGTGACCGAGCCCGGCGGCTATCGGTTGGTACCGTAGGAAGAAGTCGTCAGTTGTCAGTTGTCAGTCCGGCTCTCACTGACAACTGACGACTGACAACTTCCAGCCTCACGCCGCTCTCAGCGTCGCCAGGAACTGGTCGACCTCGTGGCGCAGCGCTTTGGCCTGGCGGGCGAGGCCGTCGGCCGCCTGCTTGACGCCGGCGGCGGCGGCGCCCGCCTTTTCCACCGCGTCGCTGACGCCCGAGATGTTCTGCGACACGTCGCGCGTGCCGCTTGCCGCCTGCTGCACGTTGCGCGTGATTTCTTGCGTCGCCGCCGTCTGCTCCTCCACCGCCGAGGCGATCGACGACGAGATCTCGTTGACCGCCAGGATGGTCGAGGAGATCGAGCGGATCGCCTGCACCGCGTTCTGCGTCTCGCCCTGGATCGAGGCGATCTGCGCCCGGATGTCGTCGGTCGCCTTTGCCGTCTGGGTCGCCAGCGACTTGACCTCGGAGGCCACCACCGCGAAGCCCTTGCCGGCCTCGCCGGCGCGCGCCGCCTCGATCGTGGCGTTGAGCGCCAGGAGATTGGTCTGGCTGGCGATGTCGTTGATCAGCGCCACCACTTCGCCGATCTTCTCCGCCGCTTCCGCGAGGCTCGCCACGCTGCGGTCGGTCTTATGACCCTCCTCGGCCGCCGTCTTCGCGGTCCCCGCCGCCTGCGTCACCTGCCGGCCGATCTCGGTGATCGAGGAAGACAGCTCTTCCGCCGCCACCGCCACCGTCTGCACGTTGCTCGTCGCCTGGTTCGCTCCCGAGGCCACCGTCAGCGCCTGCTGCCGCGTCCCTTCGGTCGAGGTCGAGAGGGCCTCGGACGTCGCCAGCATCTCCTCGGCGGCGTGCGCCACCGCGTCGACGATGCCGCGCACCCGCTCCTCGAAGCGCGTCGCAAGCTCGCCCAGCGCGCGCCGCTTCTCCTGCTCGGCCGCCTGCTTGGCCTCCGCCTGCTCCGCCTCCAGCCGGCGCATGGATTCGGCGTTCTCCTTGAAGACGCGCACCGTCTTCGCCATGCCGCCGATCTCGTCGCCGCGCGAGGCTTCGGAGATGTCCACCGCGAGATCGCCGGCGGCGAGCCGCGCCATCTAGGCCTCGAGGCTGCCCAGCGCCTGCGTGATGTTGCGGTTGACGAACCAGGCGATCATTCCCACCGCCGCCAGGATGGCGAAGCCGAACAGGCTGAGATGCAGCAGCGCCGCGTGATATTCCGCCTCGATGTCGTCGATCCACACGCCGGTGGCGAAGAACGCATTCCACGGCGTGAATTTCTTGATGTAGGTCAGCTTGGGCAGCGGCTCTTTCGTGCCGGGCTTGGGATAGACGTAGTCGGTGAGGCCCTCATCGGCGTTCTTCAACACTTCGAGCATCGCGCCGACGATCGGCTTGCCATTGGCGTCCTTGATGCCGAGCCGGCTCGTGCCCTGCTGCTCCGGCGAGGTGGGGTTGGCGATGGTCACGCCGTCGAGGGTGAAGGCGATGACGTAGTCGCGATGGTCGTCGTACCACATGCCGTAGACCGCGGTGCGCAGGCGTGCCAGCGCATCCTCCTGCGTGATCTTGCCGGCCTTGACCTGGTCCTCGAGCGCCTGCGCGACGCCGATCGCGACGTCGACGATGCCGTGCAGCTTGGCGATGCGATCGTCGATCATGCGCTGATGCATCAGATTGGCGGCCAGCACGATGGCGGCCGCCAGCGCCAACGCGCTGAGCCCCAGCAACAGGCCGAGCTTGGCTTTGATCTTGAGCCGGTCGAGAAACTGCATGGACGTGTTCCGCGCGCTGAGAAGGATTGGCGCCGAGATTAGGCCGTTGGCGGTGAATGCGGCGTTAAGGCCTCGCCAAGACGGCATCGGCTTCGTCAATCGCTTCGCAAGAATTGTCGTGTAGAAGGATGCAGGAGACGCCGGCGGAGGGAATAAGTCCGTCGCCGGACTGTCGAACAGGGAGCCCCCGGTTCTTTTTGTCGCAAGCTCTGCGGCGATGTCGTCGCGGACCGCACGCTCGGATTGTTGGCTCATGACAGACCTGCCTGCGCCGCATGATGCGATCCCCGAAAGCGAGAGCCGCCCCGGCTGGCGGCGCTTTGCCCTCGCCCTCCTGCCCGCTCTGATCTATGTCGGGTTGGTGCTGGCACTGTTCGGTGGCTTCACTCTCGACCATCTGCCGCAAAGCTCGATGGCGCGGCTCGGCATGGTCGTCAGCGGCGCGCTGACGCTGCTGCTCGTGGCTCTCTTCCTCGACCGGCGCGAGGCGAAGCGCGCGGCGGCCGAACACGCCGCAACCGCGGAGTCCGGCCCCGCATAGGCGCGCGGCGGCGGCCAGCCGCCGCGGGAGTCCGCCTAGCCTTCGAGATCCAGCGTCACCGGCACGTGGTCGGAGGCCTTCTCCCAGCCGCGTAGGCTGCGGTGGACCGCGGCGGTGCGCAATTTCCCCTGCAGCGGCGGGCTCACCCAGATGTGATCGAGGCGGCGGCCGCGGTCGGACGCCTCCCAATCGCGCGCGCGGTAGCTCCACCAGCTATAAAGCCGCTGCTCGGGCGGGATGAAGCGGCGCACGGCGTCGATGAAGCGCGCCGAGGCTTGCAGCGCGCCGAGCTTTTCCACCTCGACCGGCGTGTGGCTCACCACCGTCAATAGCTGCTTGTGCGACCAGACGTCGCTCTCGAGCGGCGCGATGTTGAGATCGCCGAGGAGGATCATCGGCCGCGCCGGGCGGCGCGCCGCGGCGAACCACGCCGTGATCTCGTCGAGGAATTGCAGCTTGTGGGCGAATTTGGCATTCGCCGCGGGATCCGGGACGTCGCCGCCGGCCGGGACATAGAGATTGTGCAGCTCCACTCCGCCCGGCAGGCGGACGATGCCGTGGCGGCAATCCTCGCGCCGGCACCAGCTCCGCGTCGCGCTCTCGGCGAGAGCGAGGCGCGACAGCACCGCGACGCCGTTATAACCCTTCATGCCGTGGACGAGCTGATGGCGATATCCCAAGGCGGCGAAGGCTTCGCGCGGAAACACCTCGTCCGGCGCCTTGGTCTCCTGCAGACACAGCACGTCGGGCTGCTGCTCGGCGATGAAGCGGCGCAGATTGTCGAGGCGCAGCCGCACCGAGTTGATGTTCCACGTCGCCAGGCGCAACGCCATGGCTCCTAACCGATCGTGATGACGAGATCCGTCAGCCCGTCGACATGGCCTTGGAGCCTGTCGCCTCGCTTCACCGCGCCGACGCCGGCGGGCGTGCCGGAGAAGATGAGGTCGCCGGGCGCGAGCGCGACATAGCCGGAGAGACAGGCGATGGTCTCGGCCACCGACCAGATGAGCTGGCTGATGTCGCCCTGCTGGCGGATCTCGCCGTTGACCTTGAGCCAGATCGCGCCCCTGGCGATGTGGCCGCATTGCGCCGCCGGCGTGATCGGCGCGCAGGGCGCCGACTGGTCGAAACCCTTGCCCATGTCCCAGGGGCGGCCGAGCTTCTTCGCCTCGCCCTGCACGTCGCGCCGCGTCATGTCGAGGCCCACGGCGTAGCCGAAGACCAGGTCGAGCGCCTGCTCCGCCGGCACGTCGCGTCCGCCCTTCCCCAGCGCCACCACCAGCTCGATCTCATGCTGAAAGTCCCTGGTCTTGGGCGGATAGGGAATGGTCGAGCCGGTGGCGACGATGGCGTCCGCCGGCTTCATGAAGAAGAAGGGCGGCTCGCGATTGGGGTCGTGCCCCATCTCGCGCGCGTGCTCGGCGTAATTGCGGCCGACGCAGTAGATCCGATGGACCGGAAACGGGTCGCCGCCGAGCACGGGCACGCTGGCAATCCTGGGCGCGGCAATCGCAAAGGCCATGAAGCTCTCCGGAAAAGAGGTGGCGCACTAAAACACAAAGCCGCGCCCGCCGACACCCCTGCGCGGGCGAGGGCAGAGCATCGACGCGCGTAGGCTTCCAAAACGCGGTATTGTAATCTTCGCGAGACGGACTGCACAATATGGGAACAGGGAGTCGACTTCTCGGGGACAAAAATAGCGGAGGGGGCAAGCACTCAATTTTTGAATCCGTCGACGATCGGCGTATTCGCGGCATGCGTTGTTCCCGGATATATCGGTATGCTGACCTACCGTTTGCGACAGCCGGGCGATTCCATCAACTTGAAAGAAGGATTTTTTGAGGCGGTTTCTTTCGGCATTGTCAATTTCATCATAACGTGGCCGTTAATTCTTAGATTTGTGAATTCGGCATTTTTGCTCCAAGCCCTGGGCGATACCCTTATCGCTTGGTTTGCGGGCGTTCTGTCGATCCTTATCACCCCGGCCGCGCTGGCGTTGTTGCTGGACAGGATTCTTGGACGATTGGAGAAGGGGGGATGGATATTGAGACGTCCCAAGAGCGGATGGGACGCGTTCTTTCTTACGGAGCAGCCGTCAAAGATTCTTATACACCGTACGCATCCGGTGAAGACCGCGGCTAAGGCGGATCTCGTGCTTTCCAATTCCACGGCAGGAGTTCATGGAGACGTTTTGCCGGATGGTCGGCGAGGCGGGCGAGAAGGTCGGCGAGCCAG
>Ga0187784_10000756_pt1 | contig 24538 bp, 19 predicted proteins | sample 1015_SJ02_MP15_2_FD_132964 | JGI IMG/M metagenome (GOLD analysis project Ga0187784, IMG submission 132964) | Tropical peat soil microbial communities from peatlands in Department of Meta, Colombia - 1015_SJ02_MP15_20_MG | ecosystem: Environmental > Terrestrial > Soil > Wetlands > Peat | place... | reverse complement strand
GGTCCTGCAGCCAAGGCTCGAAGTGTGTCGGCAGCCATTCCGGGCAGCGCTGCATGATGCGCACGAACGACAGGCCCTTGTGATGGAAAGCCTTCACCAGGATGTCGTACAGGACCTCGGGGATCCAATCGACCGCCTGGGCGACGAAGGAGACGTTCTGCACTCCGAGCGTGACCGTGAGCGGCTGCAGCGGCTCCAGATAGCTGCCGCGCGGAGTGGTATTGCTCTTGAGCCCCTGCGGCGAGGTCGGAGAAGCCTGCATCTTGGTCAGACCATAGATCTGATTGTCGTGCAGCATCACCGTCATGTTCATGTTGTAGCGAATGGCGTGGATCCAGTGTGCAGCGCCGATGCTGCAGCAGTCTCCGTCGCCGGTGTTGACGAAGACACTCAAATCAGGCCGCGCCATTTTGATACCTTCGGCAACCGGCAGGGCGCGGCCGTGGATGCCGTGAAACCCGTAGGTCTTCATGTAATGCGGAAAGCGGCTGGAACAGCCTATACCCGACACGAATACGGTCTTCTCCGGCCGCAGATTCTCATCGCGACACAGGCGCTGGACGGCGGCCAGGATGGCGTTGTCGCCGCAGCCGGTGCACCAGCGCGGCACGCCGCTCTGGTAGTCCTCGATCTCATGGTGCTCGTCATACATACGCAGCAGGCAGTTCGTGGTGGCAATCGTCATGTTCGCCCCCTCAATGCGGCCGTAACTTTTCAAGAATCACGCGGCGGACCGAGTTCGGCTTGATCGGCTGGCCCTTCACCTCACTCCAGCAATCGACATCGACGAGGTAACGCGATCGCAGCAACATCGCCAGCGCCGAGTAGCGCCGATTGGTCTCGTCGATGATCTCGTCCTGCGGATTGTCGCACCAATTGCCCTCGATCGTGATGACCTGCTTGAAGCGCCGCATGATCTCCTTGATCCCCGAAGGCAGCGGCTGGAGAACGGTCAGATGCAGCGACGATACTTTGCAGCCCTCGGCGCGCAGGCTTTCCACCGCTTCCTCGATCGCGCCCCTGGTGCTGCCCCAGCCGACCACCAAGAGGTCGCCGGTCTTGCCGCCGAATACCGGCGGGGTTTTCAGTGTCCTCTGCAAGGCGGCCAGCTTCAGGCTGCGGGCCCGAATGCTCTGCTCGTTGATTTCCGCGTCGTAGGCGACATGGCTCAGCCGGTCGTGGGCAAGACCGGTCAGCGTATGCATGCCGCCCGATTGGCCCGGCACGAAGCGGCGCGCGAGTCCGGTCCTGCCGTCCCAGGCATACGGCTCGAGCCCTGCGGGCACCTCGCTCTGATCCACTGGCGGCGCCAGCCATGCATCGCTGAACCGAGGCCGCGGGAACGGCTGCTGCGACGTGGCCAAACCGGCGTCCGACAGCACGACCACCACCATATTGAATGTCTCGGCGATCTTGCGCGCGGTAATGACCGAGTAGAAACAGTCCTCGATCGAACTCGGCGCGATGACGACCTTGGGCGCGTCGCCGTGGCTGCCGAACATGGCGGTCAAGAGATCGCCCTGCTCTGCCTTGGTCGGCTGACCGGTGCTGGGACCGCCGCGCTGCACGTTCACGACGACCAGCGGAATCTCGCCCATCACGGCAAGCCCGATCGCCTCCTGCTTGAGCGAATAGCCCGGGCCGGAGGTAATGGTGACCGAGCATTTGCCGGCATACGAAGCCCCGATCGCGAACGTGCACGCCGCAATCTCGTCCTCCGCCTGATGCACCACGCCGCCGACTTTCTCGAACACATCGCTGAGGTAATGCGACGCCGAGGTCGCCGGCGTGATCGGATACATGGCGCAAACCTCCATGCCCGACGCCAGGATGCCGAGCGCCAGCGCCGTGTTGCCGTTGACCACGATCTGCGGCTCGGTCATGTCGGACGCCGGGATGCGGAACTTGAAGTCGAGGTTTGCATCCGCCCATTCCTGACCCGCCTCCAACAGCTTGATGTTCGATTTGATCACGCTGGCATCCTTCTTGCCGAAAGTGAGCGCGATCTGGTCGCGCGCGAGCTGCAGATCCAGGCTGTAGAGATTGCACAGCATGCCCAACGCAAACATGTTCTTGCCGCGACGGGCGTCGGCGACGAGCTTGCGGCACTCGCGCTCCATCGGAATCTCGTAGACCCGGTATCCGGCCGCCACGAGCTGGTCGTGCGTTTCCACGTAGGACGCCACGACCTTCGGATCCGAATTCTCTCGCCACATGCTTTCCAGGAGAATGATGCAATCGGACTTGAGATCACCGCTGCGAACCCGCCCGAGCAGCACCTGCTCGTTGAACGCCACCACCAGACCGGTCTCGTCGCCGCCGTTAGTGACGCGGCGCGAACCGAGGCGGATGCGGTTGCCGCTGGCGCCGGCGACGCTACGCGCCGGCGGCCGTATTTCCGCGGGGATGATCTCCACCGTCCAGACGCCGTTGCCCATCTTGGCGGCAATGGCCCCGAGCGACTGACCGCATCTTTGCGCGCCCTCGCCGGAATCGCTGATTATCTCGATGATGTGCTCCGGCAGCGTGACGACCGCCTTTTGGCCGGTGGCGTGATGCACTTGTTGCGCCGCGTCGCGGAGGGGTTTCACCAGGGTCATCTTGTTCATGTCATCTTATCTGCGTTGAGTTGCTGTGAGGTCCATAAACGGATGGCGATTACCGCCTAGGCGACGCGAACGCGCGCAAAATTCTGCTCGCCGAGGCCAAGCCCGAAGTGCATGCCCACGCCGAGATTCCTTTCGCTGTCATAGTCGCGGCTGGGATCGCGTATTCTGAGATAATTCTTGATGCTGCGCGCGGCCTTGCGGCCGGCGCCCATCGCCTCAATCACCGTCGCGGCGCCGGTAACGATATCGCCGCCGGCAAACACGCCGGCCATCGAGGTCGCGAGATTCTCGTCAACATCGATATAGCCGCGTTTGTTGAGTCGAAGCTTCGACGTCTGACCGATGATCGGGTTGGCGTTCGTGCCGATCGCGAATATGACCAAATCGGTCTCGAAATCCTGCTCGCTGCCCGGCACTGGGACCGGGCGGCGGCGGCCCGAATCATCCGGCTCGCCAAGCTCCATGCGAATGCAGCGCATGCCGCGAACCCCGCCGCTGCCGTCGTCGAGGATCGCGACCGGGTTGGTGAGCCAATGAAACTCGATTCCTTCCTCCTCGGCGTGATGGACTTCCTCGGCCCGTGCCGGGCATTCCGTCCGCGATCGCCGGTAGATGCAATAGACCTTCTCGGCTCCCAGTCTGACGCAGACCCGCATGGCGTCCATTGCCGTGTTGCCGGCGCCGATCACGGCGACGCGCCGTGCAATCGGCATCGGGGTGTCGTAGTTCGGAAACTCCTTGGCGCGCATCAGATTGCAGCGCGTCAACAATTCGTTGGCCGACAGAACGCCGTTGAGCGAGTCGCCGGGTATTCCCAGCATCGTCGGATAGCCGGCGCCGGTGCCGATGAAGACGGCGTCGAAACCCATTTCATCGACCATCTGCTCGATGGTGAACAGCCGTCCGACCAGCGTGTTGCACTCGAATTTGACGCCGAGCTTGCTCAGGTTGTTGACCTCGGCATCGATCACGTCGTTGGGCAGACGGAAATCCGGGATGCCGTATCTGAGGACGCCGCCCGGCCGATGGAACGCTTCGTACACCACGACCTCGCATCCGGCCTTGGCCATATCGGCGGCACAAGCGACGCCGGCCGGACCGGAGCCGACAATGCCGATCTTGAATCCATTCGGTTCGATATAGGGGATGTTGACCCAGCCCTCGGCGATGGCGGTATCGCCGACCCAGCGTTCGAGGCGTCCGATCGCGACCGGCTCCAACGAATCGCCGACCGTGCAAACCCCTTCACACTGGCTCTCCTGCGGGCACACCCGACCGCAAATGGCTGGCAGCAGGTTGGTGTCGGTGAGGGTATCGTAGGCGCCGCGAAAATCCTTTTCGCCGAGCTTGCGGATGAAACCCGGGATGTCGATGCCCACCGGACAGCCGGCGACGCAGGGTTGTTCCGGACACAGCAGGCAGCGCTCCGACTCGCGCAGCGCATCCTCGGCGCTGAAACCGCAGGCCACTTCGGCAAAGTTCTTCACCCGCTCATGCGCCGGTTGCTCGGGCATGGGCGTCCGCTGCTGCGGAATGGTGCGTATCGTCCTCTTCTTGGCCTTGGCCATCCTAGAACCTCATGTGTCTGTTCGGTCATCCGCAACGCCGGCAGCCGCGCGGAAATCTCGCAATCGCAACGCTTTCATCGATGCATGCTAGCCGCCCTGAACCTCGTCATAGGCATCGGGAAGCTCCAGCATTTCACGCATGAGGTCCGGCGGAAGCTGCGCCGATGCTGGGTCCCGTGCGAGGGGGCCGACAAAATCCTTCATGCGACAATTCTCGGACCATCGATGCATGGCGGCCTTTTCCTCTTCGGCATAGCGCTTAAGCCGCATCATGAGATCGTTGAAGTCGACCTTGTGCGCGTCGAAGTCGGGGCCGTCGACGCAGGCGAATTTGACTTGATCGCCGAGCTTCACCCGGCAGCCGCCGCACATCCCAGTCCCGTCAACCATGATCGGATTGAGACTTACGATCGTCTTGATCGCGTGTGGCCGCGTCGTCTCGGCGCACACCTTCATCATCACGGGCGGGCCAATCGCCACCACCTCGTCGATGTCGCGGTGCCGGCTGATGGCAAGCTTGATGCCGTCACTGACGAAGCCCTTGATCCCGGCGGAGCCATCGTCCGTGCACAAAATCAATTCATCGCAGCAGGCATCGAATTTGTCGCGCCAGAAAATAAGCTTCTCGGTGCGGAACCCGAGCACGCCGATCACATACGCGCCGTGCTCCTTAAAGCCGCGGGCCTGGGGAAAGATCGGGGCAACGCCCAGCCCGCCGCCGACGCAGACGACCTTCTTTGCCGCACCCACCGGACTCGGCACGCCCATGGGTCCGACCAAGGCGTAAAGCGCCGTTCCGACCTTGCAGGTTTGCTGCATCTCCTTCGTGGTCTTGCCTACGGCCTGGATGACGAGGGTAATGGTCCCTTTTTCGCGGTCGAAATCCGCAATCGTCAGCGGGATGCGTTCGCCGGCTTCATGCGACATCACGATGACGAATTGGCCTGGCCTTGCGGCCCTCGCCATTAATGGATGATGAATCGTCAGCGAGTATGTCAGCTCGGAGAAGTCCTCGCGGTCGAGAATCTCGAAGCTTGCCCGCTGAATAGCGTCAGTCATCGTCATCACCCAAATCACGAGGAGCGTGGCGATCTCCATGACACGTCTGGGTCGACGGTTGCTTTGATCTAGCTCAAGGCTCCGACCGGAACGTGCCGCTCAAGAGCTCGATTTGCGATTCTGGCGCGGCTTAAGTCATGCGACTTGCCGCATTCATCGGGTGGCACGCATGACAAGCATCGGTCGATCGGAAGAATTATTCGAGGCTGCGCGAACCAGAGGGACGTCTTTCTGCAGCTTTTTATAGCCTTTTAAAATAAGAAGATGTATTCGATGACGAGGAAGCATCCTGATCTATAATAAGTCTAAGCGATTAATATCGATTTCTAGGAGTTTACGGGTTTTTAATCATTCCAAACGGTATAATATTTTGTAATACTAAGGCGGCCCTTAATGATGGCGCCCGATCCGCAGAGCTGCGATGCAGGGCGTGCGCGGCGCCGTGCCGGCGCAGCGCTGCCACGACCGCTCCGACTCGGAAACTACGGATCAGCCGTGGATTTCCGCTGCTCGGCACGAACCGGAGGTGCCCGGTCGACAACGACTTTTATGGGTTCACGGCAGTCTAATGCGCGCCGAGGATAAAATCGGCGCAGCGCTCGGCGATCATGATGGTCGGCGCACCGGTGTTGCCGCGCGTGATCTTGGGTATCACCGAGGCGTCGCGGATGCGCAGCCGCGGCACGCCGCGCACGCGCACGCGCAAGCTGGGATCGACCACCGCGCCCGATCATCCGCGCCCATGCTGCGACAGGTGCCGACCGGGTGATAGATGCTTTTGGCGTAGCGCCGTGCATGGTCGGCCATCTCTTCATTCGTCGCCATCAACGGCTCGCCCAGCGGAGAAATCTCGACCGCGCCGAGATGTTGAAGCGATTCGCTGATCGCCGCCATTAAGGGCATGGCCTGGGAGAGCCCGCGCGGTCCGATCTCGATCGATCCGGACACCCGCGACATCATCCAGAGCATCTATATCCGTAAAGTCGAGAAGAAGAACGGCGAACTCTATAACGTCGAATTCGCCAGCTTCCCGGCAATCAAGGATCCGATCAAGGCCGCGGAGCCGAAGTGAAAACGGCTCGCTTGGTGCAGGCGATGCGGTTCTATTCTATCGCTAGCCTTCGCCATCCCTAACCTTTGCACCGCGCGCGATGCCCGCCGCCGTGAGCTGGGGCGGGTTTCACTTGCAAGTCACACTTCAGGTCACACTTGCAAGTCACACTTGCAAGTCAGGGCTTGACCGGCCTCTCACTCCGCGGGCGTCGCCGCCATCACCGCGCCCGACGTTGCCGCCGGTGCCAGGGCTGGCGCGTAGCTTAACCCATAGAGGAAGACCGCAACGATCGCGTAGGCGGCCGCAACTTGCGGCGTCACCGCAATGCCGACCGCTTGGCCATGCATGAAGCCGAAGTATGTGAGCACGGCGCCCGCAAGCGCGAAAGCCGCGGCACTGACGAACTTCTTGTCGATGACGTTGGCGCCGATAGCGGCGAGCACCAGCCCGGTCAAAATGGCGCCGCCGCCCAGCGTGTTCAGACCCGGGTAGAGCACGCCGACATTGGCAAGCTTATCGAAGCCAAGCGCCACCGCGCTGGCGCCGGCGACACCGAGCGCGCCGTCCATCAACGTCTTGCACCAGGCCGCCAGATGCGGTGTCAGCCCGAGAACGATGGCGGGCGCATGTCCTTTCGGCGTGGTCTGGAAGGCCTGCGCGCCAATCAACATGCCGATGTAGAGCAGGATCGGCGAAATGGCGACAACCGGCACCAGCGCCAGCAACAACGAGATGACGCCAAACCAGGACAGCAAGATCACCATGACGCCGGTCGCGGCCGAATAGCCGAGCCGACCGCCCATCCCCTTCCAGCCCGGATGGCCGATATAGACTGCGTTGATGAACGGGTTGCCCATGACGCACCCGATCAGGCTGACGACGCCGTCGGCGGTGATCACGCGCATCGTCGGGTACGGATCGCCGGCGGCTTCCGCGCTTTCGACGTTGTCCATCGCCTCGACCAGGTCGTAGATGCCGAACGGTATCGCGGTGACCAGGATCACGCCGAGATACTGAAAGCCCGCGAAGACGTGATCGAAGGCGGGGATCGGCACGTTGAAGCCGAAATTCGCGAAAGCGTCGCCCACGCCTTTGACGCTCAACCCACCGTAATTGAGACCGAACAGGTTGGAACCCCAGGCGATGATCATGCCGACGGCGATGGCGACGAGGCCGGCCGGAATGCCTTTCGGATATTTGAAGCCGCCGAGCCAGGCCACCATGATGATCGCGAAGCAAGTCAGCCCAATCACCGGCGTCTGATAAATTTCCAACGCCGGCCGCATTGAGATGAAGGTGATCGACACGCCGGCGAGCGTTCCGAGCAAGGCGGCGCGCGGTGTGATCTTACGGATGATCGGCGCGATGAAGCCGCCGATCATCAAGATGAAGCTTTGGAAGAAGACCCATACGAGTCCGGCTTCCCAACCGCTGATCGGATTGCCGGTTTTCAGTGAAATCGGCAGCATAATCACGAAGGTGACGATGAACATGTGCGGCACGCTGACGCCCGAAGGCAGCGCGCAGACGTCGTCGCGCCTGGTCCGCACCGCCAGCCGGTAGGCCAGGTAGGCGTAATAAAACGTCGACAGGCACATCATCAGGCCGAGCGCCGGCAGGATGCGGCCGAAGACGAGCGAGTCCGGCATTTTCAGCACGAACCGCAACAAGCCGGTCAGTACCAGCATGTTGACGAGAATGTTGGTGCCAAAACCGAAAAAGGCATTCCAGTCGCCGGTAGTCCACAGCGCCGGTCGATAACGCTCCGTCGATGTCGTCGTTGTCATCAAACCCTCCTGTGCCTGACATTTTTATGTCGATTTGCGTCGTGCCTTAATCGGGCATCGCCGCCATGGAATTGAGCAGCGGCTTCGAGCCCGCGACCCAACCGAAAATGCCGCCCTGGGCCTTGATCATGGCGAGACCCGCTTCGTGAAATTCCGGGAAATAGGAGGCGCAGCAATCGGACAGCACAATGCAGCGGAAGCCGCGGTCGTTGGCTTCGCGCACCGTGGTATTCACGCACACTTCCGTCGTTACGCCGCACACGAACAGCGCGTCGATGCCACGGCTGTGCAACATGAGTTCGAGGTCGGTCTGGTAGAACGCGCCCTTGCCGGGCTTGTCGATCACCGGTTCGCTCTTCAGCGGATAGAGCTCGGGAATGATGTCGTGACCGGGCTCGCCGCGGATGAGAATGCGTCCCATCGGGCCGAGCGCGCCGATGCGGTTGGCGGGTTCGCCGCGCTCGACCTTGAGCGGCGGCGCATCGGACAGGTCGGGCCGGTGCCCTTCGCGCGTGTGAATGACCAACATACCGAGGCGGCGCGCGGCAGCGAGTACGGCCCGGCACGGCGCGACCGCCGCCTGGAGCCGCGAAACGTCATTGCCGAGCGCGGCGCCAAAGCCCCCCGGCTCGAGGAAATCGCGCTGCATGTCGATGATCAAGAGCGCAGACGCGGCGAGATCGACCGCCAGGGGGGCCGGTTCGGCATCGAACATTACGCGTTGCATTCGGATCTCCTGCAGTCATTAGATTTCTGCAAGAAAAGGGCCAGCGCTGACCCGCAAGATTCCCCGCAAATCAAGCGCGATTGCCTATTAATTGGGCAGCCATTGCCTAGAGCATGCTCCAGAAAAAGCCTGCCCCCGGACTTGATCCGGGGGATTACCGGTCCCCGGCCTTCGCGAAGCCCGCTTCGGCGGGGCAAGCAAGATCGGAAACGATCATGCTCAACACAGTGCTAGAGCCCGGTTCGGTTCTGATTCAATAAGCACCGATAAGGCTCGACGAAGTTCACGGGGCCTTCGTTGCTCATCCGAGCGTGTAATGCGCAAATAGGGAGGCAAATAAGGGAGCAAGTCATTAATCTTGGGAATATCGGAAATCTTGGGAATATTGCACTCGGTCGAATGGGCGCGGCGACGGCCCACCGCCTGCGCCGGCAAGGTTGTGGCTTCGTCGGCTGGAATTGAGTATGCCAGCACGAGCCGGGCGCTGGCAGAGGGCGGACTTCGAACCGCTCCAGCCGCGCCGCCGGTCAGTGCCGTACTCATGCAAGCTCGATCGCACCGGCAGCGATCCACGGCGCCGACAGCAGCAGGCAGGACGGGAAATTAGATGAGAAGAGATAACGAGGCGTCGGACTCTACCGCGCCTCGTCGCCGATTTCGTCAGTCCCGCAGCCCGGCAAGCCGGCCGCCCGGGACAAATTCAGGAAGCCAGGACCAATCTCATAAACTGGTCAAGCGGGGCAGCTCTCCAGACCAGAACAGAATGAGAGTGTGAAGCTCCCCACTTTGTCCTTCAGCCTGCCCGCGGCAGTTTCCAGAGCCTCGTCGGAGATTTCGCAGGCGAGAATTTCTTCTTCGGTCTGGTCGAGTCCGATTGTGGTGTCATTCATAGTCTTGATCCTTTTGTTCGCCAGCGGCGCCGGCAGTCAGCAAGCAGCACGGGTAATTCGGATATTAGATCATTCGCTGCGTACAGTGTAAAGTCCATCCAAATGCGGCTGCGCCGTTCCGTCGCGCCGTACTGAGCAATGCGGCAGGTGGCTGATTTATGGAGATAATCCGCTTGGCTGTTCGTTAACGAAGATCGGCCGGGACATTCTCGGTACGCCCACCACTGCTGATCGAGGACCGGCTGGCGCGAGCGTTTGAGAAACGCCCGGTCGTGTGACGCCAGCGCTCTCGGGCTATCAGCATGAGGTTATTGGGCTTTAATACCGATGGCTTTCACCAGCTCGGCGTTTTGCTCAAGCTCGTTGCGGACATATTCGTCAAACTGAGCCGGCGTCATCGGCATCGGCTGGACGCCGAGCTTGGCCAACTCCTCCTTCACGCCCGGATCGCGCAGTGCTTTGGCAATCTCTTGATAAAGCCGCTGGATGATGGCGCGTGGAGTTGGGGCGGGCGCGAACACGCCAAACCAGAAATTATACTCGGAATTCGGGAATCCGGCTTCGGTGGTGGTCGGCACGTCGGGCAATTCAGGTGAGCGCTCTGAGCTGCTCACCGCGAGCGCCGTGAGCTTGCCGTCGCGGATTAGAGAAAGTGTCGGCAACAGCGGACAGAAATAAAAGTCGACCCGCCCGGTCATGACGTCCATCAGCCCCGCCGGCGATCCTTGATAGGGAATCGGCTGCGCTTCGAAGCCCGCGGCGCGAAGAAACCGTACGGAATTGAGATGTGCTGCGCTGCCTTCTCCGATCGTGACATAATTCATCGCTCCGTGCCGTGCGCGAGCCGCTGTGACGAACTCGCCGATGGTCTTGATTCGTTTGTTCGGATCAACAACGAGTACATTGGCCATGTTGGCCAACGGGATTACCGCCGAGAGGTCGCGCAGCGGATCGTACGGGATGTTGACAACGGTCAAAGGCACGATGGTATAGGCCGAGGATGCCACCAAGATCGTATAGCCATCGGGCTCAGCCTTGGCGACCGCTGCGGTGCCAATCGTGCTCGATGCCCCCGGACGATTTTCGACAATGATCGGTTGGCCCAGCTGCTCCTGGACTTTGGCAAAGACCTTGCGTGGAATGATGTCGGTGGCGCTGCCGGGGCTGTAGGGCACGATGACCCGGATCGGCTTCGTCGGCCAGTTTTCTGCCGCCCATGACTGGGAGAATAACTGGGGGAATGACTGGGGGCATGACTGGATGCAGATGCTCAGCAACAACAGTGCAATCGCGCCAAGCCACCGGTACGACATTTTAGCCTCCCTTTAGGCTCGAGCGAATTCAGATTCTATTGTTACTCCCATTACTGCTGATTCAACGTTCGACCAAAAGCTTCGATCCAAAGAACATCGGGGACAGGGCGCGAACCAGCGGCAGACAGCTTTCAGCGGCGAAATCTTCGAGCCGCAGCTGCGGATTGTTCGGGCGAATGCGTTCAAACATCGCACGGGCTGCGGCGTCGGCAGGCGGCGGAATCGTCGCATCGATCAGCATCTTCGAGCCGAAACGCTGCCAAAGCACAGTCCCTGGTGCGCCGAGCTCCGCCAGACTCGCGTCCATGGCGTGATTATGCGTGCCTGAGATAATCGTCACATCCTTCTGCGGATCGACCCGTGTCGACAACGCCCACAGCAGCTCCGCCGGATTGAAGATATCGACGTCCGCATCGACGGCGATGGCGACTTTGGGATGCTGGTATTCGGAAGACAGCGCCGCCAACAACAGATTCTTGGCTTCGCCATAAGCCCGCGGCGTCATCTGTACGACCAACCCGAAGACGCCGGGTAGCGCCATCACATTGTGCAGATTGGGACCGCCGCCGACATCTTTGAGTCGCCGGAAGATGGCCGCACTCATCGGTATTTTATGGAAGACACAGCCCTCCATCTCCGAACCGTTCTGGAGATTCTTGAATATGGCGTCGTGCCGGCGCGTCATGCACTGGTACTCGACGATCGGATTCTTGCCCGTCCCGGTCACGTAGTAGTCTTGAAATTCGGAAAACGGTCCCTCCTCCTCGCGATAATGCGGCGGGATGTGGCCCTCGAGGACAATCTCCGCGTCGGCGGGAACTTCGAGATTCACCGTTTCACACTTCACCAGGCGCACCGGCTCCCCGAGATAGCCGCCAGCGATCTCGAATTCATCGAGCCCATAGGCCGCCGTCGTTGCCGCTGCGGCGTAGTACAGCGGATAATGACCGATGAAAATCGCCACCGGCATCGGTTCATTGCGCGCCTGGTATTTGAGGTAGTTCTTCCAGGTATGGCGCGGGTAGAGCAGAATGCCGGATTTATTCGGCCCCTTGATTTGCAGGCGATGGAAGCTGACGTTGCGCCGCCCGGTATCCGGGTCTTTCGTGACCACCAGGCCTGAACCGATCACCGGCCCGCCGTCGCGCTGGCCGGCGACGTGAACCGGAAGATGCGTGAGGTCGAACTCGCCGTTATTGAACTTGACCTCTTTGACTGGCCCATTCTCGACCAGCACCGGCGCAATGCATTGGCCCATGCGCTCGGCGATCAATGGCACCATCGTTTCTTGACTGGTGCCGAAGGCGATGGCGGCATGTCGGATATTCGCCGGCGCCTGGCCGAGCGAGCGCCAGCCGTGCGGTAGGTTTTCGAAGAACAGCGCCTTTTCCCGCGATTGATAAAGCAGCGAGCCCATCTGCGTCAGCGGATCGACCGGCTTAGCGATGCGGATAAGCTCGCCGGCTTCCTCCAGTTCTTCGATCCAGGTCCGCATGTCTTTCGGACGCGTATTGGAAGCCATGGTCGAGGTTCTCCACGTTACTGCCGGAACGTTTTAAGCAGATGTTTTTGGCAGACGACTTTTGGCGTCATCGCCGCCGGATGTCGTCCTGGCGGACGATTCCATATGTCCATCCCAGCGTTTGGCAAAAGGCGCGGCGATGCCGAATTGGTCAAGCACCCGCGCCACGATATGGTCGACGATATCGTTGATGGATTTAGGATGGTTGTAAAAGGCCGGCATCGGCGGAATTATCGTTACGCCCATGCGTGCCAGCTTCAGCATGTTTTCCAGGTGCAGTTCTGATAATGGCGATTCGCGCACGACAAGCACCAGCCGTCGCCGTTCTTTGAGAACAACATCTGCAGCACGATGGATAAGGTGTTCGCCATAACCATGAGCAATACTGCCCAGCGTGCGCATAGAACACGGTATCACCACCATGCCCTCGGTAATAAAGGAACCCGACGAGATCTCCGCCGCCATGTTAGTTGAGCTATGGTAGACCGTCGCCAGCGCGCGCACCTGTTTGACGGTATACGACGTCTCATGCTCGATAGTTCGGTGTGCCCAATTGCTGATGACAAGATGGGATTCCACCTCGCAGTCCTTGAGTGCCTCGAGTAGCCGCACACCGAGGATGGCGCCGGTTGCACCAGTTAGGCCGACGATGAGGCGTCGCATTTGTCGTTCCTCCTAGGCCGCAGCGCCGCTGCTGTAACTTTGTCGTTTCAATATCGTTTATCCGGATCGTTTATCTGGCGTCGAATCGGAAAAGACAAAATCGGAAAATTTTGCCGTCCAAGTTCTACATTTACCACGCCGTCCTGGTTTATCGGTCCATCGGCCCGCAAATTACGCTGCAATTTCGAGCGTCTCCTTATGGCCAAAGCCCTTGCTGTTGTCGATAAGAACGATGCGAGCCGGCTGCAGCCGATAGACGGCCGTCCGCGCATAAGCTTGACGCAGCGGCAACGGCCCCGCCGCCAATTGGCCGAGGAAAGGGTAACGCGCTTCAAGTTGTGCGAGGTGCCGCATTCGTTCATCTGCCGCCACGATGCGGCGGGCCGCACCAGCGATCTGCACGCCGCGAACGGCCGCAAAATCGGAGTAATCAGGCGCCACCGTGACTGCAACACGAGGGTCGGCCTCGATTTCCCGTGAATGCCGCGTATCGGGCTCTGATACCCAGACGAGGGCCAGGCCATCGCAGGCGTAGAACAGGCTCGCTGCGTGCGGTCCGCTCGAACCGAATGTAGCGAGCGACATCACATGGTGCGCTGCGAGAAAAGCGGCAATTTGGCGGTCGAGGTTTTTATTCATAATGGTCCATCACATGACCGCGGCGCCGATCGCCGCTTTGCATTCGATTTGAAATGGTATATCGTATTATACTTAGAGATATAATGATTTCCTGTAAATGCCCCGAAGCGGGACGATACGTCGGAAATCGTTGGCCTGGTCGGGCAGCGAGGTTGGATGCGAGATCGACCAACCGCCCGACATTTACACGGGTTGATCTCGAATGATGCGCCACGAGTTGCGGAACGATATCGCCGGATTGCTAGACAACTGCGTTGCCGAGCCGAAGTACAGCGAATGCATGCCACCGCCCGCTCACAACAGCGCTAACTGACGACATTTCAGCAGATTCTCTGAAACATTGGAGGTTCGACGTCATGCAGAAGGCAAGCCATAAAGAGAAGCCTCTCCCAGGCGGCGCAGATGTAATCGATCTGCGGAAAACGCTCGAATGGCTGAAGGCGCAAGGTGATTTGATCGAAACCAGCAAGCCAGTCGATCCGGATCTTGAGGTTACCGGGCTGCAAAAGCACTTGGATGGCGGATGTCCGGTCCTGTTCGACAACGTCAAGGGCAAGCCGAACCACAGGGTCGTTACAAATCTGTTCGGCGACATGAGTGTCATCAACAAGATGTTCGGTTGGAACAACGATATCGAGCGCACGCGCAAGATTGCGCAAGCATTCCGCAAGCCGCTCAAACCGGTGATTATTTCGCAGAGCGAGGCGCCGGCGCAGGAGCACGTGATCCTCAATCCGGACGACGTCAACAAGCATATGGTGCCGATTCGGCACACTACCTACGAGACCGAACTCACCGTCGGCTCCGGTATCCGCTGCATCAGCTTCGATCAGTTCGATGGCGGTACCGACCTCGGCTACAATCGGATGAACTTTCGCTGGGGCAATGTCGGCACGTTCCAAATTTCGCCCGGCTCACACATGTGGCAGGTGGCGAACAAGTATTACAAGGACGATAAGCCAATCCCACTAACGATGTGTTTTGGCGTGCCGCCAGCCTGTACCCTGCTTGCGGGTGCCGGTTTCGACTACGCTATCCTGCCCATGGGCTGCGACGAAATAGGCATTGCCGGCGCCGTGCAGGGCAGCCCCATTCGCATGGTGAAGTGCCGCACGGTCGACGCCTATACACTTGCCGACGCCGAATTGGTTCTCGAAGGCTATATCCATCCACGTGATCGCCGTTTCGAGACCAAGGAGTCGGAAGACGCCGGCGTCCAAGGCCGCTACCATTTTCATCCTGAGTGGGCGGGCTATATGGGCAAGGCCTACAAGGCGCCGACCTTCCACGTTACGGCCGTGACGATGCGCAAGCCGGAGACCAAGCCGATCATCTTCGCGCTCGGCGTGCATACACTCGATGACCACAATATCGATACGACGGTGCGCGAAGCGGCAATCTTCGAGCTGTGCGAGCGTTTGCAGCCCGGCATCGTCCAGGACGTGGTCATTCCTTACTGCATGACCGACTGGGGCGGCTGCGTTATCCAGGTCAAAAAGCGCCACCAGATCGATGAGGGCTGGCAGCGCAACTTCCTCGGTGCCGCGTTGTCGTGCTCGCAGGGCATGCGGCTCGCGATCGCGGTCAGTGAGGACACCGATCCTTACTCCATGGATGACATCATGTGGTGCCTCACCACGCGCGTGAATCCACGCACTGACATTCTCAATCCGATCCCCGGCGGGCGTGGCCAGACCTTCATGCCGTCCGAGCGCATGACCGCGGGTGACAAGCAGTGGACCGCATCAAATACCCAATTTGAAGGCGGCATGGGGATCGATGCGACGGTGCCGTTTGGCTACGAGAGCGACTTCCTGCGACCGGTCTATCCGGTCGACCGGGTCAAGCCCGAGGACTTCTTCACCAAGAAGGACATCGAGAACGCCAGATCGCGCATGGTCGGATGGGTGCATTCCTTGGCTCGGACCGGACGGTGAGGCGCCATCACAGCTCCGGCGTCCGCCATGCCAAGCCATGCGAGGGCTATCGTCCTTTGTCGGATCTGGTTGAGGTCCCATGCTGAGAGAAATTGAGTCTGGGCCAAACCTGCTGCGCAGCTGGATTGATCGGGCGGCACAACGCGATCCCGACAAGAGCTACATTGTTTCCGTCGATGACCGACGAACGATCAGCTACGCGCAATTGCAGCGGCTGACCCGGCAAATTGCCGCGTTTCTGGCGCAACGCGGAATCCGCACCAACGATCGCATTGCGCTGCTCGCCGGCAACTCCATTGAGCACCTGGCCTGCTATATCGGCGTGATGGCTTATGGTGCAACCATTTGCACCATTCACGTTGAGATGAACCGCCACCAGTTGGCGAAAATTCTACGAACGCTGAACCCGCGGCTGGCTATAGTCGAAGCTGGATTGGGACTTGACCACGTCGTGGAGAATCCATCGCTACCGTGTCTGCCGCTTGGGTCTTGGGACCACGATGCGAATGATGGATTTTACAAGTCTGTTGCTCATTGCGAGCCGACGGACATAACTTTAGCGAGCACCCGGTGGCGAGATGATGCTTGCATCTTGTTCACGTCCGGCACCAGTGCGCGACCGAAGGGCGTAATTCTGACATATCGCGAGTTGTTATCCAACGTCAGCCCCACCGCAGACGGATTGGGCCTGACCAGCAACGACCGCATCTACGATTTTCGTTCGTTTAATTGGTGTTCGGCCCAGGTCCTGAGTGCACTGGGACCGCTGTGCCGCGGCGCCTCACTCATCATGGGGCGAAAGTTTTCACGCAGCCGATTTTTCCAGCACATCGCAGAATACGGCGCAACAATCACCGCCGGCAATCCGACCACTATCAACATGCTGCTCAACGGCGACGATACGCTCAACGTCGATCCGCTGCCGAGTTTGCGGTTCGTGATCTCGAGTTCGGCACCGCTCTTGAGCGAGGATTGGCGGCGGTTCGAACAACGCTTTGGAATTCCAATTGCCCAGAGCTATGGCTGCAGCGAAATCGGCTGGATCGCAACCAGTCCAGGCCAGCACCGGCATTTCGGTGCTGTCGGCAAGCCGTTGCCTTACCATAAACTCGCGATCGTCAATGACCGCGGCCAGCCGTTGCCCGCGGGACAGATCGGCCACGTCGAGGTCGGCGGCTTTCCCGACAACGACTATCGCTATCTCGCGGAAGATGGGACCGTCAAGGTCACTAGCCGTGGCCGCCTGAAAACCGGTGACATCGGCTTTCTCGACGCGGACGGCTACCTCCATGTGACCGGCCGCGAGAAGGAACTCATCATCCGCGGCGGCATTAATATCTCCCCGCTGGAGATCGACAGCATTCTCATGCAGCGCCCGGAGATCATTGAAGCGGCGACAGTGGGAGTTCCCGACCGAACTTACGGCGAAGAGGTTGTCAGCTTTGTCGTTGCGCGGCCGGGCGCAAAAATAGACGTCGACGATTTGCTTCGTTACTGCGGAACATTTTTACCCGCAGCCAAGGCGCCCAAGCAGATCGTGCAAAGCGGTTCCTTGCCTAAAACCGCGCGGGGCAAGCTTGACCGCAAGGCTTTGGCGGAAATTTGGACAAGCAGTCAAAGCCGATGACCCGTAGCAGCGAAGGTCAAGTGTAACAGGTATAAGTGGTCGCGTGAGGCGCGAGGTTGTATTGCAGCCGGAAAGATATGCCGGAACGGTTCGAGTTTGCGCGCCGCCACTCAAGCGCCCTTGCGCAGCTGCGATCGGCTGTTTTTTTCGGCGTCGTGAACCCGTTGCGCCAACTCACGGGTGGAAGGAATACGCAACCGCTTATTCGGCCGCGCTTGGTCTCGAGCCAGATTTTCGATCATCATGAGAAGGACGCGGCGCATCGTTGCGATGTCTTGCGGCGCCACGCTTTCGACTGCGATCCGGTTTACCTCTTCTGCGAGCGGCACCAGTTTGCGCTTCAACAGCCGCCCCTTCAAGGTGAGAAAGACGTAAACCATTTTCTTGTTATCGGCCATCTTTCTGCGTGTCACATAGCCCAGCTTCTCCATTGCGGTGACCGCCGTGAAGGTGGTCGGTTCCATGACGCCGGCGAGTTCACTCAACTCACGCTGGGTAATCCCATCGCTCTCCCAAAGAATACGCAGAAACGTCCATTGACCCAACGATACGGAATGCTGGGTAAGCCGCATCTGTAGCGCGCGAAGCAGCGCCCGTGTTGCATCTTTGACGAGATGAGCCAGGCGATCGTTCGGGACCGCTTCGCGCCAATGGCGCAGGATGACGTCCGTTTCACGATCTTTCCGTCTTTTTGTCTGCTTCATTATTCGATCTCGGTTATATTGTTAGGTAACCCAAACTTCATCAACGAGTCGTTGCGGGGCTAGACGCGCATCAGATCGTGCAATCGTCTTGCAATTCCACGTTTGTCACGAACCGATGAACCTTCGAGTCTGACACCTACCCCTAGATAGCGGTCAGCTACGTCTTTTGACCCCAGCAATTCCTGTCCCGAGCCGGTCAGGGCCACGCGTCCATTCTCGATGACGTAGCCACGATCAGCGATCGCAAGACTAAGCCGGGCATTCTGTTCGGACAGCAAAATAGCCAACCCCTGTTCGCGTAAGCCCACAATCAACTTGAATATTTCGGCAACCAGCCGCGGCGCGAGTCCGAGCGAAGGCTCATCGAGCATCAGCAATTTTGGGCCCGACATCAGCCCGCGCCCGATGGCAAGCATTTGCTGCTGACCGCCGGACAAATTTCCCGCTACGTCCGGCAGGCGCTCTTGCAGCAGCGGAAAACGCATCACAACCTCGGCGCGCTGCGCCGCCGTTTGATCCGGGCGGCGGCGATGAATATAAGCCCCCAAATCAAGGTTTTCGCGCACGCTGAGACCGGAGAATATCTGCCGTCCTTCCGGTATATGGACGATGCCGAGATTCATTCGGGTGGCGGTTGACGCTGCTTCGACCCGCTCACCGTTGAACGTTATCGTCCCCGCGCGAATTGGCGTAAGCCCCGAGACGGTCTTGACCAAGGTTGACTTGCCCGCGCCATTGGCGCCGACCAGCGTTACGATCTCGCGCGGACGAACGATCAAGTCTATGTCGTGTATGACATCGATGCTGCCGTAACCGGCTGACACGCGCTTGAGCTCGAGCGTCATCGCGTCTGCCCTCCCGTTCGGCCAAGATAGGCTTCAATAACTCGCTCATCGCGTTGAATCAGCTCCGGCGCGCCCGATGCAATGAGCCGCCCGGCATCAAGGACAAAGACCAGGTCGGCAACGCCCATGACGAGTGACATATTGTGCTCGACCACGATGATGCTGGTTCCCGCATCGCAGACCGCGCGCAAGAACACCGCAAGCTCGGCAGTCTCGTGGTCGTTCAAGCCGGCGGCCGGCTCATCGAGCAGCAGCAGAGTCGGGTTTGCCATCAGCGCGCGCACCACTTCGATCAGCTTTTGCGACCCTATTGGCAGATTGGTGGCCGCCGCGTCACGGCAATGCAAAAGCCCGGTCATGTCCAGCAGCGCGTCGGCCTTCTCGATCAGCTGTCTCTCTTCCTGTCGAGCGCCGCGAGTCCAAAGCATCTGCGAAATCACCGGCGCCCGTAAGTGCAAATGCGCGCCCGCCATGACGTTTTCCAGGGTCGTCATCCCCGGAAAAACCCGCGCGGTCTGAAAGGTTCGAATAACACCGAGCGCAGCGATGTGGTGGGCGGATAATCCCGCCGCCTGCTTTCCGAAAAAGCGCACTTCCCCTGACGACGGCGCGTAAAGATTGGTCGCCACGTTAAACAAGGTTGTCTTGCCGGCCCCGTTGGGCCCGATGAGCGCAGAGACGCTGCCGGCGGGGGCGGCCAGACTCACGTCGTCGACGGCCCGCACGCCACCGAATATTTTCGAAACCGAGCAACATTCGAGCGCGGGTGCAATCATTATCTCGCCCTCGCATAGGCGGTTGTGGCGCCATTTAATGGAATCCTATTCAGCCAAATGACCAGTCGACCAAAGAGGCCTTCGGGCATGAAAAGAAAGATTACAACGAGGAGGCCGCCTTCAACCGCAGTCTTGAAAACCGCGAGATCTTGCACCATCGTCGGCAGCATTGTCAGCGCGAGCGAGCCGAAGAAGCCACCGATCAAGGTTCCTTCTCCGCCCAGCACCAGCATGGCGATTAACTCAAAAGACCGCGTCGTCTCGACCATCTCCGGCGACAAAAAATGGAAGCTAAAGGCGTAAAGACTGCCGGACAAAGACGCCAGCGCTGCGGCGATACATAGCGCGACGATCTTGGTGCGACCAATGTTCACGCCCAGCGCGGCCGCGGCCAATTGATCCGAACGCACCGCCTTGAGCGCACGGCCAAAGCCGCGGCGCATGCCGCCTTCAAGCGCCAGCACCAGAACGGTGGCAAGGGCGAGTGCCAGATAGTACATGCGCACCGGCGTGTCGAACGAAAAGCCTGCGATCTTGAACGCCGGAACACCAACAAGACCGGACGGGCCGCCGGTCAGATCGACGAGCCCGACGGCCAGCGAATCGATCAACAGGCCGAATGTGAGAGTCGCCAACGCCAGGTAATGGCCACGCAGCCGTCCAGTCGCCAGCGCCAGCAGCAATGCGCAAAGTACACTGAGGATGAGAGCGACAATGACGGCAAGAATCGGCGGCCAGCCGTATGATGTAGCCAGAATTGCCGCGCAATAGCCGCCGACGGCCATAAACCCGGCATGGCCGAGGCTAACTTGGCCGGCATAGCCCATGAGCACGTCGAGCCCAAGCACGGCAATGAACAGGATCAGGGAAATCACCAGCGACTCAATCAGCCCGTTCGGCATCGTCAAGGACGGAATAACCGCAAGCACCCCGACCAGAGTGACGCCGAACATCAGGGTGCGGCAAGCCGGCAACCGAACCAATGAGCGATGGACGCGCCCCTCGTCGCGGACGTCGCTGCGGCGCGGTGGACCGCTTGGAAACAGTCCCGCGGGCCGCAGTACCAAAACCGCGAGCAGCAACAACAGCGCCAGCGAGTTTGCGAACAACGATGACACGTAATACGCGGCGAACTGTTCCGCCACGCCGAGCAGGATGCCTCCCACAATCGATCCGACAAAACTTCCCATGCCGCCGATGGCAACGGCGATGAAGCCGGAGATCGTGAAAAATTGTCCGCTATCGAATTGCAGCGACATGATCGGCGCCACCATAATGCCGCCGATGGACCCGATCATCGCTGCAAGCCCAAAGCTCAGCAACATCATCGCGGAGAGATCGATGCCCATAAGTCGCGCCGCGGCGGGATTTTCCGCGCAGGCGCGTAGCGCGCGGCCGAGCGTGGTCTTCTGCAGCAGCAGCCATAGTCCCAGGATGATGACCGCCAATGTCGCAGCGAGCCAAATTCCCTGCGACGGGATTCGTAAGCTGCCAACGACGAGCGGCGCCTCGCCCGAGAACGGCGGCAGCGCGTAGGGTTGATTACCCCAAACGACGAGGGTGATTCCGATAAAGAACGTCAAAAGTCCCGCGGTCAGAACCAGGGCGCTGCTGCCGGGCAGCCGCGACACGGCGGGCACAAAGGTAAACGCACCCACCAGCAAGCTGAAAGCGGTTGCGCAGAATACCGCCGCGATTGCAGCTGGCAAAATCGACCAACCAAAGACCACCTGAAAATAATACATGCCCATCGCACCAAGGACGCAGAACGCGCCTTGCGACAAGTTGACGACGTTTGTCACCTTGAAAACGAGCGAGAACCCCAGCGCGGCGATGGCGAAAACGCCGCCCTGCAGCAGACCGCCGATGACGATCTGAAGGATGCTCGACAAGCTTTGAATTCCGTCGTTCTATTTATGCAGCAGCGCGCCGGTCGGTTCACTTACGACGAGCCAGGTATCGGCCGCCGCGTCCCAGCGGCTCACCAATGCATTGTTGACCGTCAGCCCGCGTTGCGGGACGGACTTAAAGTCGTAGATTCCGTTCACGCCGGCAAGGTTTGTTTGGCTGTTGACGTAGTCCCTGATTTGGCTCGCCGTTGCCGTTGTACCCAACTTTCGCACTGCTTCCACCACGATATTGGCCGGATCCCACGACAACGCGGCCATGTTGTCGATTTTCAGATTGGCCGCCTTGAAGGCAGCATAGAATTTTGCCTGCTGCTCTTCGACCTTGGGATCGAGTTTGAACAAGCCGTCGTGCGGCAGGAACACGGAGGTCGGGATATACAGATCTTTCGGCAAAAAGTCCTTGTATTGCTCCATCTGTGCGTAAGTCTGGTTGCCATTCGTGGTGCCGACCGGGACATCGAGCCCGGCTTGCAGCACGGCTTTGAAGACCGTCGCAATGGGAGCGCCGGTCGACCAGGCAATGAGCGCCTGCGGATTAGCCGCCTTGATGCGTTCGATCTGCGCCGAGACGCTGACGTCCTTGGGATTGAAACGCTGACGTTCCACGACCGCGATCGTGGAATTCTCCGGCAACTTTAGCACTTCATCGAAGCCGCGTTCGGCGTCCTGACCGGAGGCATCGGTACTGGTCATGAACGCGATCTTGGTCCTGCCGCTCGACCCGAAATAGCGCACCAGTGCTTCAATCAAGGCATGCGTATCCGCGCTTGTAGAATACTGGTAGCTTCCCGGCGCGGGGTGAACTCCGGGCGACAGGCAATAGTCGAAGGGGCCTTCCTGCAGCAGTGGCGCCATGGCATTGCACATCGCGACGATGCTGGATCCCAGCATCACCGCCGGCTTCTCCGCCACAATGCCGTTGGCGATCTGCACGGTGGTCTGCGGATTGGTCTGATCGTCCTGCAATACGAACTCGAGCGGCTGCCCGCTGATGCCGCTCTCTTTGTTGACCGTGGACTGCAGCAGCTGCAGCGTTTGCTGCTGGCCCTTGCCCAGAAATGCGGCCCCGCCGGTCAACGGCAAGATCACGTTGATTTTGTATGGCTCGGCGGCATCCGCGCCAAAAACGCCCAGCAGCGCTGCACACGCTATGATCGCCACACCGTGCTTTAGCGAATTCAAGATCGTCATCGTTTCCCTCCGACCGTTTCTTGCGTTTCTGAACGCGATGGTGCGGCCGAGCCGTGTGCCGGTCCACCGTCGCGGCGGTTTTTCACTGCGTTCCGCGTTATGGCTCGTTCAACGACGCCGCCGAGGACTTGAGGCTGCTCGATCGGCCCTGCTTAGCCGTCTAAGATTAATGCTAATCCAATTCCGGCCGTTGCGCCAGCGCGGCCGCAGCCGGCAAAATCCGCCTCTTGGCGCCGCCATCTGCGGTCCGGCACGCGTTTGGCCTGTCGTTGCCGCATCGCGCCGCGCCAGGACGGTCACCCGCGTTGGCGGTGCGGCAAAGTCAGGCGCCCAATTCGCCCGGCCATTGGCTCGCCGTCTTCTTGCTGTCTTGGGGGATGCTTGACCCAAGTCAAGGACATGTGCGTATCGGAAATGGATTGTTGGTTTTCACATTTAAGCAAATTCTCGTGCGATCGAGTCCGCAGCATCGGAGAGGAAAAACGCCCATGAATATTGCCGTCACCGACAATCGCCAGGCGCGCGTTCCCTATGACGATCTCCGTGAATGGATTATCGAAGCCGACAAGCTTGGTGAGCTGGTGCGCGCCAACGGATATTCCTGGCAGGAAGATATCGGCATGGCGGCGGAACTGCTGCAACACGACGCCAAGGCACCCGTGGCACTGTTCGACGAGATCCCGGGCTATCCGAAAGGCTTCCGGGTGCTTACCAATTTCTTCGGCGGCCGGCGCCAGAATATGACGCTTGGCCTGCCGCCCGATCTCAATAAGATCGAGCTGTCCGAGGGCTTTCTTGCCGACTTCCAGAAGATCTCCGACCGGCCGCTGCCTTACCAGGTCGTGGAAACCGGTCCGATCATGGAGAACGTGATCGAAGGGGACGCGGTGGACTTGACGCGTTTTCCGACCCCGGTCTGGCACGACCGCGACGAGAGCCGGCGCTATATCGGGACCGGCAGCTTCAATGTCACGCGCGATCCCGACGAGGGTTGGGTCAATGCCGGCACCTATCGCGTGATGATCCATGACGCCAAACGGCTCGGCTTCTACATATCGCCCGGCAAGCACGGCCGCATCCATCGCGACAAATACCAGGCGCTCAACAAGCCGATGCCGGTTTGCATCGTCATCGGCGGCGACCCGCTGACATTCCTGATGGCGTGCACGGAGGTGCCCTACGGCATTTGCGAGTACGAAATAGCCGGCGCCTATCGCGGGCGCCCGCAGAAGGTGGTGCTGGGCAAGCACACGGGTCTGCCTTATCCGGCCAATGCCGAGGTGGTTATTGAGGGCTTTGTCTACCCAGGCAACGTGCTGCCGGAGGGACCGTTCGGTGAATGGACCGGCTATTATGGCTCGAAGATGCGCAGCGAGCCGGTGCTCGACGTCAAAGCGATTTACCACCGTAATGACCCGATCATTCTCGGCTGCCCGCCGCAACGACCGCCGGAGGAACAGGCGCGTTATCGCGCCGTGATGCGGTCGGCGTTGCTAAAACAGGAGTTAAAGAAAACCGGCCTGCCCGACGTGGTCGCCACGTGGTGCCACGAGGCCGGCGGATCGCGTCAGCTCACGGCCGTGTCGATCAAACAGCGTTATCCAGGGCACGCTCGCCAGGCAGGACATCTCGCCGCCATGTGCCGATCGGTCGCCTATGCCGGCAAATATGTCGTCGTGGTCGACGACGACATCGATGTATCCAACCTCGAAGAGCT
>Ga0187784_10000755_pt1 | contig 24549 bp, 17 predicted proteins | sample 1015_SJ02_MP15_2_FD_132964 | JGI IMG/M metagenome (GOLD analysis project Ga0187784, IMG submission 132964) | Tropical peat soil microbial communities from peatlands in Department of Meta, Colombia - 1015_SJ02_MP15_20_MG | ecosystem: Environmental > Terrestrial > Soil > Wetlands > Peat | place... | reverse complement strand
TCGTCCGCGGCGCGCCGATCACCGTGTTGTTGTTGTAACCGGAACTCCAGCCGGCGTTGTAGCCTCCGTCAAACCCGAAGGGGACCGGGACGAGGCCGCCTGCCGTGAAATAGGTCCGGTCCAAGAGGTTGTCGACGTTGATCTGAGTTTGAATGGTCATGCCGTCGTATTTGAACTTGTAGGAGGCGAAAACACCCACGAGTCCGTAGCTGGGCGTGGACTGACCGTAGACGTAAGTGCCGTCGTTGGCGTAGTTGAAGAAGGGGAGGTAGCCCGTGTAGTCATACCTCGCGCCGACCTTGAGGCCTTGGAGCGGTCCTTCCTTGAACTCATAGTTCGAAGCGATGTTTCCTTGGTTGCGCGGCACATAGGGGACTGGAGACCCCAGCGGAGGATCGTAATTGCATGTGCCGATACTAGTGAAGCAGGGAGCGTTCTTGGTTGTTTTGCTGTTAATGTTTGAATAGCCGAGATTGATTGTCCAGCCGGGCAAGAGCTCGCCTTGAATGTCGAGTTCGGGGCCCTCCGCGCGCCCCTCGCCAACCACCAGCTGATAGACGTAGCTATTCGGGATGCCGACAGGTATATTGGTCTTGACGAGATGGAAGTAGTCCGCCTGCACCTGCAGCTTTTGGTCCAGCAGTTCCAATTTGAGCCCACCCTCCACTTGCTGGCCGGCGCTCGGCGCAATCGGTTCATGAGTGGCGAGATCTAGGGAACCATTGTAGTTAGGGCTGTAGGACTCGACGTAATTGCCATAGAAGCTGACCCATTCCAGAGGACGCCAGAGCAGGGCCGAACGGGGCGTGACTCGCTGGGCGACCAATTGGCTGCGCAACGTCTCAGTGTCGAGATTACATGGAACGATCTGCCCGTATGCATTTGGAATTCCGCAGGTATTGCCGTCGTCGGTGCCGTAAAACCTGCTGTTGATATATTGGTATCGCGCGCCGGCGAGCACGCGGAAGCCATAGGGAAGCTTGATTTGATCCTGCACATAGGCGCCGACGTTGTCCGCATATTGCTCGCCGGCGTTGGCGGGCGCAAGCGGACCATATGGCGTCGGCGGCGAGGCCGGGTTTTTAAAGAGCGACACCGTCCAAGGCTGGCCCGGAGCCATGTTTATGTCCCTGCTGTTGAAACGGTAATAGTCGGCGCCGAGCAGCAAGGTGTGATCGAGCTCATTGGTTTTGAAATGGCCTGTCACATCCACGACGGTCGCATATTCCGCCTGCCTCTGGTTGATAGTATATGGGGCGCCATATATCGTGACGGCATTTGCGACGCCGCCGTAGGCAGGACTCGCACAAGTGCCGGTGTACGTCGCAGTGTTCGTGATGCAGTCCGACAACCCGGTCGGGGCGTCGTTGATCGCTTTCATTGTCACGGACTGCATGAACGCCGTCTGTTGGACCGACCAGTCCTTGTCGAAGTCATGATGCCATGTCACAGACGCAAAGTCCTGCGACTGCTGGAGCGGCGATGGCACTCCCAGGTTCTGGCTGCGCCCGAGATAAAGCGGGAAGACGTTGTCATAGTACGGGAGCCAGGTGAAGATCTGGTCCAGACGATTCTCCTGATATTGATTTTCCGCCTTGATCCACGTGTTCCCGTCGATGTTCCATTTCACCATGGGATCGAACATGTAATTTCGATTGAAGCCATAGGTTTGGAACGACCCGTCATTTTCATAGGAGGCGGTGAATCGATAGAGAACATCCTTGTTCTCGGAAAGCGGTCCCGTGGCGTCGAGCGTCGTGCGGTAAGACTGGTAGCTGCCGATTTGCTGTTGGATCGAATAAGCCGGCTTATCGAGCGGCTGCTTGGTGTTGATATTGACGATGCCGCCGGGCTCCACCGCGCCGTAAAGAATCGCGGCGGGGCCTTTCAGCACCTCGACGCTCTGCACATTGGCGAATTCGATGGTGTTGTCGCTGGCGAACGCGCCCTGAAAATTGTCGATGCGGACGCCGTCGCGCCAAAAGGCGCCCGTCGTAAAGCCGCGGATCGTCACGCCCAGAAACGGCACGCCAAGCGCTTGGCCGCCGCCGCCGCTGAAATATACGCCGCTGACATTGCGCAAAGCCTGATCCAGCGACGTGACCTGCTGGTCCTCGAGCATCTGTTGCGTGATGGTCTTGGTCGCCAGCGGCGTGTCCATGACCGGGGTGTTGACCTTGGTTCCGAGCGATTCGACCGGCGCAGAATAGGAGGTCGGCTGATTGCAGAGGCCGTCGGCGCAGATCATCCCATTCGCGCCGGCCCCAATATCCGTGCCGTTGCTCCCCGTTCCGCCAGTCTCGCCGCTGCCCGCCGCGACGCCGCCCGCGGATTGCTGGCCGGGCCCGCCTCCCTGGACTTCCCTCTGCGCCCCGACCTCGATCGTCGGCAGCGCTTCCTGGGCGACCGCCGCCGACGCGCAAGGCAGCGCCACCAGTACTGAGAGAGTATTCAGTCGAACGCGGGAACGCGTCGTCATTTGGGCCCCCTTGCCTTGCGCGCCGTCGAGCGGGACGAATCCGTGTTGGATAGTTAACCAACGATGAAGGAATAGGCTTAATTTTTAACTAACTCTGCGTTTCGGAGTTCTCTGGTCGAAAACAGTGTCGCCGAGGGGGGCGACTGATATGACCGGCTTGAATCGGCGCGCGCTTGGTCGTTTTGAAACTGGTTTATCTGTGATGCATTCGTCCTCTTCTCGCGACAAAACGAAGAGCCGCGGAAGCCGTGCGTTACGTCTCTGTTGCCGGCAAAAAGGCGAGCTTGAACGTCGCGCCGCCGCCCGGCGTTTCTTCGACCCAGACGCGTCCGCCAATTCGATCCATCATCTGCTTTGCGATCGAAAGCCCCAGACCCGTCCCTGGGGACCTCTCGCTGCTCTTGCGCCAGAACGGCTCGAAAATTCTGTCGCGATCTTCTCTTGCGACGCCTTCGCCATGGTCGACGACCTCGACGAAGGCGTCGCCGCTGGCGCGCACCGTCACGCTTCCGCCGGCGGGCTCAGCGCGCAGCGCATTGTCGATCAGATTGGAGACGACGCTCTCGACGACGCGCTGGTTCGCCAGGACCAGGACCGGCTCCTCCACACAGTCCAGCTCGACGTTGCGCCCGCTGTTGATCGCGAGCGGCGCATAGTCGAGAACGAGGCGTCTCAAGACTTCCGAGAGATCGACGCGCTCCTGGATCGAGGCTTGCTGACCCGATACCGTCGCCAAGGCCAGCAATTGCTCGACGATCTGTGCGATGCGGCTGGAGTCGCGCTCCATGTCGGCCTGGAAAGTCGCCGGATTGGGTCTTTGAACATGGGCGCGGAGAATGGTGATGGGCGTGCGCAATTCATGCGCCGCATTGGCGATGAAGCGCTTCTCCGCTTCGACGCCCCTCTCGACGCGCGCGAGGGCGTCGTTGACCGCGCGCACAAGAGGCACGACCTCGCTTGGCAGCTCCGACAGGGGAATGCGGCGGTCGAGCGCATCGGCGTTGATCTCGGAGATCGTCTGAGTGGCCTTCTTCAACGGCGCCATCGCATGTCGGGCGACGATCCAGGAGGCGGCGAGAGATGTGAGGACGCCAACCGCCAATTGCGTCCTGTTCGGCAGGAAGGCTCTGAAGAAATTCAAAACATCCAGCCATTCGTAAGAAAAGCCGTAAAAAACGAAGGGGAGTCCGCGAGCGTTGCCGACCCCCATCCCAAGATCTTTTGAATCGGGCAGAACGGAGACGCCGTCGAGCGTCACCGGCCTGTTTCCATTCGACTTCACTGCGGCGACGACTTCCGCATCGGATCCGGGAACGGCGGGACCGCTCTCGCCATCGAAGAGCGCGAAACGAAACTTCGGATGTCTCGACCGATAATCGCGAAGCTCGGGAGTCAATTCGACGTAAGGAAAGCCGTCGGCGCCGTGGCGTATGGCCCTTTCAATGATTTCGCGCGCGTAGGGATATCCGAACATGTCCAGCGTCGGAGAGTCGAAGGACGACGGGCCGACGATCGTATTGAGCAACGCCTCAAATGGCCAAGTGACCGAATACAAGCTCGTCAACGCCACCAGGAACACGAGCAGCGCGACGCGCAGCGTCAGCGAGCGCGGCCCCATCAGGCCACAGCCTTCTGGAGCATATAGCCCACGCCGCGCAAGGCGTGGATCTCCACGCCCGCGTCGAGTTCCGCCAAGGAGCGCCGCAGCCTCACAACCAGCATGTTGAGCGCTTTAGGCACCACGGAGTCCGTGGACCCGTAGATTTCGCGAACGAGCGTCCGTCTGTCGACCATTCGACCGGCGTGCGCGACGAGGATTTCGAGCAGCGCCAATTCGCGACCGTGGATCAGCACGGTCTCGCCTCTGACCAAAACGTTGCGCGAATAGGGATCGAAGACGAGGCCGCCGACCGAGATCGGCGGCGGTCGATCGCGTCCGCCACGGCGCAGCACGGTTCTGATCCGCGCCATCAACTCGTCGAAATGAAACGGCTTCGTCACGTAGTCGTCGGCGCCGCAATCGAGGCCCGAAACGATGTCGGCCGGCCGGTCGCAGGCGGTGAGCATGACGATGCGCATGTCGGAGTCCGCGCGTCGCAATTTTGGAACGAGCGACATCCCGTCGCCGTCGGGAAGCCGACGGTCCAGAAGCGCCAGTCCGTAGCGGTTGGCGCGCAAAGCCTCCTCGACGTCGGCGATGCATTCGACGCGATCCGTGTCGAACCCCATGAACTCGAGCTCGCGAGAGATGACCTTCGCGACCTCCGCCTCATCCTCGATCAAGAGAGCGCGCATGTCGGCCTCCTTTTCGCGTCCTGATCATGATTCGCGAGGCTGCAAGGACAAAAGAGAGAGGTCAAGAAGTTGTCTGTGGCGCAAATGCCACAATCAAAAGAAAAATTTCGGACGCTTCAGTCGGAAGCCGTCATGTTACCGATTCGGCCATATCGATGGCGGGAGCGAGGCTATTAGCGCTGCGGCAGGGCAGTTTCCGCGCGCTCCGCGCCCGCACGCGTCGCCTCTGTGGGCCGAAAGTTACGACAGTCCCGCTTAAGCATCCCGGGGCGTTCGTTCTTCATTTGTCTTCTCGCCGCGCAGTCTTCATGTGGTCTGCGCCAAGCCGGAATTTCCCGCGCGTCAGTTTCCCGCGTCCTCACCCCTCCGTCGGCGCCGTCCGAGCCTGAACATTTGCGTCCGAGTAGCGCTGCCGACGCTCCTCTCGGAACTTTCAAATCGATGCGCGCTGACATGCGGCGAGGCCCAATGCGAACGAATAAACTCCTGCGTGGCGCGGCAGACGCGGCGCTGTTGCTCTCCCTCTCCTCGATGGGCGCCTTGGCGCAGGAAGCCCTGCCGACGATCGACGTCGGCGCGGCGCCGCACACAAGCGGTGAGGGGAAGCCAACTGACCAAGGCCAGGCTGGAGGCGAAGCCGTCTCCGCCTCAGGGGGGCTCCCTGGTCCGGCGGTGAGCGGCCCGGGATATGGCGGCGCCGGCGTGGGACAGGACCCCTACAACCCGACTTATGTGCTGGAGGACGCGAGCGTCGGCACCAAGACCGACACGCCCGTCATGGACACGCCGTTCAACGTTCAAACCGTCACGCAGCAGGTGCTGAAGGATCAGCAGGTCACGGATCTTGCGCAGGCGCTGCAATTCGTCAGCGGCGTGACGACCACCAATGGTCCGCTCGCCAACGGAAACGTCTACGATAACATTGTAATTCGCGGATTTGCGGCAGACTACATCTACCGCGACGGATTTCGCGTCGACGGCGGAGCAGGCTACGGCGGGCAGCAATTCGCCAATGTCCAGAGCGTCGAGGTGCTCAAGGGCGCCGCCGCCGTGCTCTATGGTTTGAGCGAGCCGGGCGGGACCGTCAACATCGTCACCAAGCAGCCTCTGGACCAGCCCTATTACGAGCTGAACCAGCAGGTCGGCTCGCTCGCCTTCTACCGCACGACGATCGACGCGACGGGCCCGCTCACCTCCGACAAGGCGTGGCTCTATCGGATCAACATGTCCTATGAAAATAATGGCGCGCCCTTCGGTTCCTTCATCCAGAACACGCGAGCTGATAACACTTTTATTGCGCCGGTCGTCAAATGGAACATCGATCAAGACAATTGGGTAAAGCTCGATGGCATATATAATCATAGACTTCAAACAGGATACTTCGCCAGCGCTCCCGAAATAAACGGCAGCTTTGTCAACATACCTCGCTATCTCAGCTACGATGAAACTTCTCCATTCTATATCGATTACTTATTTGCTGCACTTACGTGGGGGCATAATTTTGATAATGACTGGTCGATTAAGCAAATGATCGCGTATAATCGTATCGATTCCTACGGAACTATAAGAAATGGGACATATCTCGATCCTTCATGGCCGACTCCCTCGTACGACCGCACGCTGGATTTCAATGAATACTCTACAGAGACGTTTTCAACCGATCTTGATCTCACAGGACACATCGACACATGGGGTGCACAACACACCTTGCTATTCGGTGGAGATTTCTATAAGACACTCAATTGGACTCACTATTACGTCAACAACCTCTGGGTCTCACCCATAAGCATATTATACCCGGTTCATCCCGGGGTTCCCTTCCTTTTGCCGTTGGTCAGCCAGGACGTATTGACGAGCCCACAAGATACGGCAGGTCTATATGTCCAAGATCAGGTCAAGCTACCCTACGACTTATTCCTGTTGGCGGGCGCACGATATCAGTATTTTCGCCAAAATGGCGGGGTCTCGGATTACCCTTCCACCGCCGTCAATTTATCTACTGCCCTGGGCACGCCGCCACTGCACGCCAACGCGACGCAATTCATGACGCCCCGCTTCGGTCTGTTGTGGCGGCCGTTTCCGTGGGTGAGCGGCTACATCAGCTACGCCGAGGGCTTTTCCACGAACAGCGGCTACGTGTATCCGAACACGCCAGTTCCTCCGACGGGCGCCCGGGACTCGGAAGCCGGGGTGAAATTCGAGTTCCTCGACGGCAAGCTGCGCGCCACCGTTGGCTATTATGATCTGACCAAGACGAACCAAACCGAGCCTGATCTCAATCCCAGCCACGTCTGCCCTGGGAACCAAGGAGTATTCCCGAGCTGCGTCATCGTCGTCGGCGAGTCGCGAACCAAGGGGCCGGAGGTTGACGTCCAGGGCTCGCCTCTCCCCGGTCTGAACCTGGTCCTGAACTATACGAACATTTCATCCGCCCTCACCAAGACCTACTTGGGCGACCAGTCAAACCTGCTTGGGCAACCCTTCCCCGGCGTGCCCCGCAATCTTGCCAACCTCTCCGCGACCTATGAGATTCAGGAAGGCAGCTTCAAAGGGCTAAAGCTCGGCGCGACCTATACCTATCATGGGGCGGCGCGGGTTAATGACTATACGACCTATAATCTCGGCTGGCTGACCCCCAGCCTCGCCGGCTATGGACTGGTCGATCTTCTCGCGGAGTATCCCTTCGAATACGACGGATGGAAATACAAGGCGGGGATCAATGTTCACAACCTGCTGGACCGCACCTATTACACGAGCGAGTTTCTGGAAGCCCCCCTGCAGGGAATCTCGTATTCATTCGGCGGCGGACGCAGCATCGGCGACAACTTCAGCATTATGGGTCATCTCACCGCGCAGTTTCCCGGCTCGCCCCCCGCGCCGCCAAAGGATCCGTCGCCGGTCACGACCTGGAAGCATGACTGGAGCGGCCCCTATGCGGGCTTGCAGGTCGGCGCCGCCTGGGGCGACAACGGCGGCGGCTTCTCCTACGTCACGCCTGACGGTTACAGCAGCTCACCGTCCTTCGTCACCGAAGCGAGGGGCGTGCTCGCCGGCGCCCATATCGGATACGATAGGCAATTTTCCGACTGGGTCCTCGGCCTGGAAGGCTCGGTCGACGTCACGAACTTGAACAAGCAGGAACTCTTGGGGTGGGAGATCCCGAATCCGGCTCTGTATTATATCGGGCTCGGTTCTGGCAGCGCATACTGCAACACCCCGCCCGGATTTTGCGGCGGCGTCATCGGCGCCCGCATCTGGTCCGACGTTCAAGGGTCGCTGCGCGCGCGCGCCGGCTATGCTTGGAACCGTCTTCTCCTTTATGGAACCGGCGGCCTGGCGTTCGCGAATTTCAATCTCCAGTCCAGCATCGGCGGGCAGGACGCTTCCGGCGACTACTACTTCGCCGCCGCGAACGATCGCTCGATGCTGCGGCTTGGCTGGACTCTCGGCGCCGGCGTCGAGTATGCGATTGCGCCTCGCTGGTCGGCCCTGGCGGAATGGCGCTATTCCGACTTCGGCCATATCACGGAGACGCCGACCTCCTTCTCGACCGGCGGCCTCTATTATCGGGGCGGTCGGCACGTGACGCAGGATCAGGTTCAGGTCGGGTTCAGCTACAAATTCGTCGATATCGAGCCGGAGCTCGTTCCGGTAGCGCCCGTAATCAAAGGTCCCGCGGTCACGGTCGGCTTACCCTCGTTGAAGTCCGGCTCCGCTCCGCCGCCGCAACGCGCGCCGCTCCCGATCAATTGGACGGGCTTCTACGTCGGCGGGCAGGCAGGATACGCCTATGGGGACAATCACGGCGCCTATAATTTCTCGACGCCCTCGGGCATCGTCAGCGACGGCGCTCTCTCGCATGACGCGCAAGGCGTGATCTTCGGCGCGCATGTCGGATACAACTACCAGTTCAACAGCAGCTTCGTGGCCGGGCTCGAGGGCTCTGTCGACGGAACGAGCCTGATCGAGCGCGAAACCCTTGGCGCCAACAACGCAGCCGGCGACGAGGCCGTGATGACCTCCATGGCGCAGTCCGACATCCAAGGGGCGGTGCGGGCCCGCGCGGGATATGCGCACGGACCGCTGCTCGCATTTGCGGCGGGCGGCCTAGCCATCGGCCACTTCGGGACGCAGTCGGATCTCGCCGACGCCGTCAACCCGCCGCCGCCGCCTCCAGGGGCGCCAACGCCGTCACCATATTTTGACGGCTTCGCCACGCATGGCCTTCGTTGGACCACGCGCCTTGGGTGGACTGTCGGCGGCGGCGTCGAATGGGCCGTGACCGACAACTGGTCCATCCGCGGCGAATACCGCTATTCCGACTTTGGCTTTCTCGCAGATTCGCCGAGCGTGGCGCTGCCAGCGAGCTTCTACGGCGGCGGACGCCATCTGGACCAGAACCAGGTGCAATTCGGGTTCAGCTACAAGTTTGGCGAGGTTGAACCCGCGCCCGTCTCGGCCAAATTCTGACACAGCAGACCGCCGGGCGCCGCAGGCTTGCCAGCAGCCGCCCGCGCCTATACCGATGCGCGGCCCTCTACCCAAAGCCAAACCGCGCGAAATGCCCGAACTGCTGCTCGAACTGTTTTCCGAGGAAATTCCCGCCCGCATGCAGGCGCAAGCGGCGGCGGACCTGCGTCGGCTCGTCACCGACGCGCTCGTCGACCGCGGGCTGCTCTATGACGGCGCGGCGAGCTTTGCGACGCCGCGGCGGCTCGCGCTGCATGTCGCGGGGCTCCCGACGCGACAGCCCGACCAGCGCGAGGAGCGCAAGGGCCCGCGCGTCGGCGCGCCCGACGCCGCGATCCAGGGTTTTCTGAAGAGCGCCGGACTGGAGTCGCTCGAGCAGGCGCGGATCGAGAAAGATCCGAAGAAGGGCGAGTTCTACGTCGCCGTGATCGAGCGCCGGGGCGCCGAGACGATCGACGTGCTGGCCGAGATTCTTCCCGACGTCATCCGCAGCTTTCCCTGGCCGAAGTCCATGCGCTGGGGCGGGGCCTCGGCTCGGGCGGACTCCCTGCGCTGGGTGCGCCCGCTGCATGCGATCCTCGCGACCTTCGGTCCAGAGACCGAGACGCCGGAGGTCGTGCGCTTCTCGGTCGACGGGATCGAGGCGGGGCGGGTGACCTATGGCCACCGCTTCATGGCGCCCGAGGCGATAGAGGTTCGGCGCTTCGGCGACTATGTTCCGGCGCTGGATCGCGCCTTCGTCGTGCTCGACGGCGCGCGGCGGCGCGACATCATCCTGCATGACGCGCGCAATCTCGCCATGGCGCAAGGGTTGGAGCTCGTCGAGGACCCAGGGCTCCTGGAAGAGGTCGCGGGCCTCGTCGAATGGCCGGTCACTTTGATGGGGTCGTTCGACCCGTCGTTTCTGGCCATCCCGCCCGAAGTCATCCGCGCCACGATCCGCGTCAATCAGAAGTGCTTCGTGCTCAAGCGACACGACGAGGGGCTCGCCAACAAGTTCATCCTCGTCGCCAATATCGAAGCAAGCGACGACGGCGAGACGATTGTCGCCGGCAATGAGCGCGTCATCGCGGCGCGGCTCTCCGACGCCAAATTCTTTTACGAGACGGATTTGAAGACGAGGCTCGAGGACCGGTTGCCGAAGCTCGATCAGATCGTGTATCACGAGGACCTCGGCAGGCAGAGCGCCCGCGTGAAGCGCATCGCCAAGCTTGCGCGCGAGTTCGCGCCGCTCGTCGGCGCCGATCCCGCCGTGGCCGAACGCGCGGCGACGCTGTGCAAGGCCGATCTCGTGACCGAGATGGTCGGCGAGTTTCCTGAGCTGCAGGGGCTCATGGGCCGCTATTACGCCGCCGCGCAGGGGGAAGACGCTTCCGTGGCTGCGGCTTGCGAAGAGCATTACAAGCCCCAAGGCCCCAGCGACCGCGTTCCGACCAATCCGGTGTCGATCGCCGTCGGCCTCGCGGACAAGCTCGACACGCTGGTCGGATTCTGGGCGATCAACGAGAAGCCGACGGGCAGCAAGGATCCTTATGCGCTGCGACGGGCGGCCCTCGGGGTCATCCGCATCATTCTCGAAAACGGACTGCGCCTCAGGCTCGGCGGACTCGCATTCTCGCACATCCTGCTCATCGACGGCGAGCGGCGCGCGGACGAATTGAACGAACGCGAGCTTGAGGCGACGGAGCTCGGCGCGCGACTGACGGCGGAGACCCTGTCCAATTTGCGGAGGCACGACGTCTGGCAGGAGGAGTCCCGCACCTATGACCTGCTCAATTTTTTCATCGACCGTCTCAAGGTCTACTTGCGCGACCGCGGGGCTCGTTACGATCTCATCGACGCGGCCCTGGGCGCAATCGCCGCCGAAGGAGCGCCGCAGTCACAGGACGACCTCGTCATGATCACGACCAAAGTCGACGCGCTCTCCAAATTCCTCGACACCGACGACGGCAAGAATCTGCTTGCGGGCTTCCGTCGCGCGGTCAACATTTTGAAGATCGAGGAGAAGAAGGACGGCGCCGGCGCTTATGATCACGCCCACGCGCCAAATCTGCGCGTCGAGCATGCGGAGCACAAGCTCGCGGCCGCGATCCGTCTCGCACGCGAGGATACCGCCGAGCGGCTTGGGAAGGAGGACTTCGAGGGCGCGATGCGGGCGCTTGCGCGGCTGCGCGAACCGGTCGACGCCTTCTTCGATCACGTCACAGTGAACGCCGAGAACAAGGACCTGCGCCTGAACCGCCTGCGGCTCTTGAACGAGTTGCGCAAAGTCATGCTCGGCGTCGCCGACTTCGGCAAGATCGCGGGCGAGGCGGCGACTTCCTGAGAAGACTACATCCCGGCCATGGCGGGACAGGCGCCGCAGGGAGTCCCGCCGTTCATCGCCGCGCAGGCGGCGGGTTCCGAAGAAGGCCCGCCAGCGGCGGGCTTGGCGATCAGCGACAGCTGACGCTCGACATGCGCCTCGCCGCATTTCGGGCAGGCCGGCGTCTCGTCGATGCGCGCGAGGGTCTCGAAGGCGTTTCCGCAGCTCGGGCAGGCGAAGGCGTAAAGCGGCATGGCGTTTCCCCTTCCTCAGGCCGTTGCGAGGAACTGCGAGATCTCGTCCTTGAGCGACAGGCGGCGCTTTTTCAAATCTTCGAGCGTCTCGTCGGCGACCGGCTCGACATTCGTCTCCATGCGGTGGATGGCGCGGTTGAGCTCGTGATAGAGTTCGGCGATCTTTGCAAAATGGGCGTTGCCGTTGCGCAGCGCATGGATGGCCTCGGCCTTTTCGGGAAATTCGTCGTGGAGTTCGTGCGCGACGTGGCTCATGGGACTTTCAAGGTTTCGTCTCGCGTCGGCCTGCATAAGCAGGCGTGGGCGGGGCGTTGAATTGTCGATGAATGGCGAGGAAGACGGGACTTGAACCCGCGACCTCCGGCGTGACAGGCCGGCGCTCTAACCAACTGAGCTACTCCCCCGCAGGGTCTCGCCGCAAGCGAGGAATGCCGGATAGGGCAAGCCTCCCGACAAGTCAAGGCGTGCGGCGGCGCGTCGAACTGTGCGAGATTGCGGAATCGAAAAAGGGGACAGGCGAGCCCCGCGCCAGCGTGGTCTCCGGCGCTCGGCGCCAATCCCCACAAGCCGCCCGTCAGGGACGAGAATCGCCACACCGCGCATTTGCTGTCGTTTTTTCCGGCGAAGTAAAGAATGCAGAAATTTCGGGTGTTGTAGCGAAGATTGTTGAGCCGTATTTATTGCTTCCAGGAAAAGACAAGACAAGGAAAGGGGAAGGGCGCTCTCATGGCCAACACAACAGTGGAGCTCGAGGCGCTCCTCATGCAGCGATCTCTCACAGACGCGCAACTTCAGGCGTTAGCGGCGGCGGCGGGGGACTTCAGGATCCTCCCTGACGCGACGGTCATCAAAATCGGCGGGCAAAGTATCATAGACCGCGGCCGCGCCGCGCTTTATCCGCTCGTCGACGAAATCGTCGCCGTCCGGGAGACCCACAAGCTGCTCATCGGGACGGGCGCAGGCACGCGGGCGCGACACCTCTACTCGATCGCGGCGGGGCTCGGGTTGCCGGCCGGCGTGCTCTCGCAGCTCGGCGTCTCGGTCGCCGATCAGAACGCGGCGATGCTTGGGCAACTGCTCGCGAAATATGGCATTTCCGCCGTCGGCAGCGCCGGACTCTCGTCGGCGCCGCTCTATCTCGCCGAGGTGAACGCCGTTGTCTTCAGCGGCATGCCTCCGTACAGCCTCTGGATGCGCCCAGCCGTGGAAGGCGTCATTCCGCCCTATCGCACCGACGCCGGATGCTTCCTCGTCGCCGAGCAGTTCGGTTGCAAGGGCATGATCTTCGTCAAGGACGAAAACGGCCTCTACGACGCCAATCCAAAGACGTCAAAGGGCGCCAAGTTCATCCCGAAGATTTCGGTCGACGAAATGAAGGCGCGGGGACTTCACGACTCGATTCTCGAGTTTCCGATGCTCGACCTGCTCAAATCGGCGCGCCACATCCGCGAGGTGCAGGTCGTCAACGGCCTCGCGCCCGGCGTTCTGACACGCGCGCTTGCCGGCGAGCACGTCGGCACCATCATCACTGCGAACTGAAGATCATCGTCATGTCCGACACCGCCTCCAGCATCAAGCACGTCGCCTCGCCGCTCGCGCGCCAGACCCTTCTCGACGCCGATCTTACCCGCCCCGTCGCCGGCAGGCGCCCGATCCGGCTCCTCCCTTGGCTCCAGGTCGTGAAGATCGGCGGCCGCTCGATCATGGATCGCGGACGAGACGCGATCCTGCCGGTCGTGGAAGAACTCAGGAAGCTGCTGCCCGAGCACCGCCTCCTCATCCTGACGGGCGCTGGCCTGCGCGCCCGCCATCTCTATAGCGTCGGCCTCGACCTCGGCCTGCCGGTGGGGTCTCTCGCTCCGCTCGCCGCGAACGAAGCCGGCCAGAACGGCCACATCCTCGCGTCGCTACTCGCGCCGGAGGGCGTCTCATACATCGAGCACCCGACCATCGCGAACCAGCTCGCGATCCATCTCACAGCGGCCAGGGCCGTTGTGGGGAGCGCCTTTCCTCCCTATCACCACCATGAGTTTCCGACCTCGCGCATCCCGCCGCATCGGGCTGACACGGGCGCGTTTCTGCTCGCCGACGCGCTCGGCGCGGCCGGTCTCACGATCGTGGAGGATGTGGATGGGGTCTACACGACAGACCCAAAGGGGCCCGGCGGGGAGCAGGCGCAACTGCTCCGCGAGACGAGCGCCACCGAGCTCGCAAAGCTCGAGGGCGCGCTGCCGTTCGATCGTGCGCTGTTGGAGGTCATGGCGACCGCGCGTCATCTCGAACGCGTGCAGGTCGTCAACGGCTTGGCGCCCGGCCGGCTCACCGCCGCGCTACGCGGCGAGCATGTCGGGACGATCATACACACCGGCGCTCGCCCTGCTTAGGGCGCGCTCGGGCCGGACCGCGAAACCGGCGCAAGAGCAAGGTAGGGAGAGCTCTTCTCCCTCTTGGGGAGCTCGAGTTTCGATCCGGTTCCGGATCAGGCGGCAGTGTCGCGCTTGTCCGATATTTGGGCGAGCGTGTTTTCGCGGGAATGGCTGATCTGGCGCGCCGCGCCCTTGATCTGCTCGCCAAGCTTGATCGCGACGGGGGCAGCTTCTTGGATCGTCCGCTCCAACAGCAAGGCGGCTTTGGGCCGAGCCCGCTGGACGGCGTCCTGCAACAGTTCGCCCAGCTTGATCACGACCGGCGTCATCTCGTGGACCGCTGCATTCGTCAGCCGGATCGCCTCAGGCGTTCCGCGATCCCGGGCCAAGCGGAAATATTCGACCGCCTTCTCCCCGGCGAAGGCCGCGGCCTGATAGGTTTTCTCCGTCGCCACATTCGCCTTGAGCAAGGCGTATATGGTCCCGTTCAGCTTCCTGACCTCGCCTTCGAGCCGCCAATTGGCGATTTGCTGAATTTTGAGATCGCTGAGGGCGCTGGCGTGCAGGCTCTGCAAGTCGGTGACTTCGTTCTCCAGTGTTTCGATGTGTTCCTTGATCGCCTCGACCATCCGGATCGAGAACTTGCCCGCCTCCAGATTGGCCAGCGCGAGCTCGATTTCCATTTCCTTCGCCATGGGCGCACCTCCATTAGGGGAGCGGAAAGAATCGCCGCGGGACGGTTAACTTTTCGTTGCGACCCTGTGAAGGCCGCCGATTTTCCGCCGAGCGGACGATCACCCGCGCATCGCCGCTGCGAACGGCGCTCAACGCCTTTCTCGGTCGCGAGACGGGCGATATGGCGGCCTTTTATCATGACCGAGGCCGGCGCGCACAACGTCGCCACAGAAACGGGTCGAGGCTTGCTCCATACGGTCGCCGCCCGGGAAGGTTTGCGCCCACGGGCCGGCGTCAACGCATCGTCCTGCCTCGCGCCGGCGTTCCAAGTAGTGGCTTGCGTCAGCCAAACAGATGGGTTTCGGGCGAGCCTCCAGGCTCGCATCGCCGCGCTCAAATCGGCTGACGCAAGACAGTAGTTGCGATGCGGGCTCCCCTTCTGGGTGTATGTTATTTTGACAGGCGTATAGATTATTCACCGCCGTATCCCGTCATTGTTAAATGGATCTGGGGTCGCCGGGTAAAAAATCGCCGTGAAATCGTAAAGTTTGGGCAACTTTCATCATTTGGCACAGGCCTTGCTGACTGTGCGTGTGCGATCGAGCGGCGGAAGCGAGCGAAGCACCAAGCACCAAGGCGTCAAAGTCTCTCAAGCGCAAGTTTAGAGACGCTGCGGCGAATTCACGACGAGCAACGATCGTTGCTTGCGCGTCGTCGCACGCCCAAAACCAACCAGGAGGAAAGTATTATGGCCATCAGCCTCGCCACGAATGCGGCGACAGACGCGCTCAAAACCAACCGCGCCCCGGTTGGCGTGGAGCCCCAGGAAGTTCACAAGTGGCTCCAGAGCTTCAACTGGGAGTTCAAGAACAACCGCACCAAATACGCCACCAAATATCATATGGCCAACGAGACCAAGGAGCAGTTCAAGGTCATCGCCAAGGAATATGCGCGCATGGAGGCCGCCAAGGACGAGCGCCAGTTCGGCACGCTCCTCGACGGCCTGACGCGTCTCGGCGCCGGCAACAAGGTGCATCCGCGCTGGGGCGAGACCATGAAGGTGATCTCGAATTTCCTGGAGGTCGGCGAGTACAACGCCATCTCCGGCTCGGCGATGCTGTGGGACTGCGCCACCGCCGCGGAGCAGAAGAACGGCTACCTCGCGCAGGTGCTCGACGAGATCCGTCACACGCATCAGTGCGCCTTCATCAACCATTACTACACCAAGCACTATCACGATCCGGCCGGTCACAACGACGCCCGCCGCACCCGCACGATCGGCCCGCTGTGGAAGGGCATGAAGCGCGTCTTCTCCGACGGCTTCATCTCCGGCGACGCGGTCGAGTGCTCGATCAACCTGCAGCTTGTCGGCGAGGCCTGCTTCACCAATCCGCTCATCGTCGCGGTGACGGAGTGGGCGGCGGCCAATGGCGACGAGATCACGCCGACCGTGTTCCTCTCGGTCGAGACCGACGAGCTTCGCCACATGGCCAACGGCTATCAGACGATCGTCTCGATCGCCAACGATCCCGCCTCGGCGAAGTATCTGAACACCGACCTGAACAATGCTTTCTGGACGCAGCAGAAATACTTCACGCCGGCGCTCGGCTTCCTGTTCGAGTATGGCTCCAAGTTCAAGGTCGAGCCCTGGGTGAAGACCTGGAACCGCTGGGTTTATGAGGATTGGGGCGGAATCTGGATCGGCCGTCTCGGCAAATACGGAGTCGAGAGCCCGCGCTCGCTGCGCGACGCCAAGAAGGACGCCTACTGGGCGCACCACGACCTTGCGCTCGCCGCCTATGCGCTGTGGCCGCTCGGGTTCTTCCGCCTGTCGCTGCCCGACGAGCAGGATCAGGAGTGGTTCGAGGCGAACTATCCGGGGTGGGCCGACCACTACGGCAAGATCTTCAACGAGTGGAAGAAGCTCGGCTACGAGGATCCGAAGTCCGGCTTCGTTCCTTACGCCTGGCTGCTCCAGAACGGCCATGAGGTCTATGTCGACCGCGTTTCGCAGGTGCCGTTCATCCCGTCGCTCGCCAAAGGCGCCGGCTCGCTGCGCGTGCACGAGCACAATGGTCACAGGCATGCGCTGACGGATGACTGGGGCGAGCGCATGTGGCTTTCCGAGCCCGAGCGCTACGAGTGCCAGAATCTGTTCGAGCAGTATCTCGGCCGCGAGCTCTCCGACGTGATCGCCGAAGGCCATGGCCTGCGCTCGGATGGCAAGACGCTGATCGCCCAGCCGCACACCCGCGGCGACAATCTCTGGACGATCGACGACATCAAGCGCATTGGCTGCGTCTTCCACGACCCGCTCGCCAAGTTCTGATCGGACGCTTTCGCCTGAACGGAAACCGCCGGATGCTCACCGGCCGCTCACCGCTCGGAACTCCTCTTCCGAGCGGGGCAGCCCGCGTCCGGCGGGTCAATCACGAAGCACCAAAGCCCCTCGAAGGAGGAAATTTCCATGTCGATAACGCAAGCGACCGTGACGAAGCGCGGTCTAACCGATCCGGAAAGAGCGGCGATCATCGCCAAGGCGATTCCGGATCATCCGCTCGACACCCAGCGCAAATATCACTACTTCATCCAGCCGCGCTGGAAGCGTCTGTCCGAATATGAACAGCTTTCGATCTATGCGCAGCCCAATCCCGACTGGATCGCGGGCGGCCTCGATTGGGGCGACTGGACGCAAAAGTTCCACGGCGGCCGCCCGTCCTGGGGCAACGAATCGACCGAGCTGCGCACGACGGATTGGTTCCGTCACCGCGATCCGGCCCGCCGCTGGTTCACGCCCTATGCCAAGGACAAGTCGGAAGAGGCGCGCTACACCCAGCGCTTTCTCGAGGGCTATTCCGCGGAAGGCTCGATCCGCACGGTCTCGCCCTACTGGCGCGACGAGATCCTCAACAAATATTTCGGCGCGCTGCTCTACAACGAATATGGGCTCTTCAACGCCCATTCGTCCGTGGCGCGCGACTGCCTCTCGGACGTGATCCGTCAGTCGGCGACCTTCGCCGGACTCGACAAGGTGGACAATGCGCAGATGATCCAGATGGAGCGTCTGTTCATCGCCAAGCTCGTCCCGGGCTTCGACGCGTCGACCGACGTCCCGAAGAAGATCTGGACCTCGGATCCGGTCTACGCCGGCGCGCGCTCGGCCGTCGAGGAGATCTGGCAGGGCATCCAGGACTGGAACGAGATCCTGTGGGCCTCGCATGCGGTCTATGACGCGACCTTCGGCCAGTTCGTCCGTCGAGAGTTCTTCCAGCGTCTGGCGACGGTCTATGGCGACACGCTGACGCCGTTCTTTACGGCGCAGTCGCAAACCTACTTCCAGATCACGCGCGGCGCGATCGACGATCTGTTCATCTACTCGCTCGCGAACGATCCGGAGTTCGGCGCGCACAACCGCACCTTCCTCACCTTGTGGACCGACCATTATCTGGCCAAGTCCGTCAAGGCGCTCGAGGACTTCGTGGGCCTCTACGCCAGGGTCGAGAAGGTCGCGGGCGCGACCGACCGCGCCGGCGTCAGCGAGGCGCTGCATCGCGTCTTCGGCGATTGGAAGACCGACTGGGCGGACAAGATCAACTACAAGGTCGACGTCGACCAGAAGGTCGACGCGGTTCTCGCCGGCTACAAAAACTGAAAGGTGCAGCACATGTCAGAAGCTCAAAACGCCTATAACGCCGGCATCATGCAGAAGACCGGCAGAGCCTTCGCCGACGAGTTCTTCGCTGAGGAAAATCAAGTCGTTCACGAGTCGAACGCCGTCGTTCTCGTCCTGATGAAGTCGGACGAGATCGACGCGATCGTCGAGGACCTCATCCTCGGCGAAGGCAAGAGGAAGAACCCGTCGATCGTCGTCGAGGACAAGGTCGGGTTCTGGTGGATCAAGGCCGACGGCGCGATCGAGATCGATTCCGCCGAGGCTTCCGAGCTGCTCGGCAAGCCGTTCTCGGTTTACGACCTCCTGGTGAACGTGTCGTCGACGGTGGGCCGCGCCTACACGCTCGGCACAAAGTTCACCATCACCTCGGAACTCATGGGGCTCGACCGCGCCCTGACGGACATCTGATGTCGGCTGACTGAAAAGGAATGCCCAAAATGGCTAAAGGCGAAAGAATTCGTGACAACGCCACCCGAGCCGGCTGGGAGGCGAAGATCGCCAAGCTGACGAGCGTGGACCAGGCGACGAAATTCATCCAAGAGTTTCGCGTCAACTACACCTCGCCCTGGCGCAAGAGCTATGGTCTCGACGTCGATTACCAGTTCATCGAGCGCAAGATCGAGGAGAAGCTTTCCCAGCTGAAAGTTTCGCAGCTCAAGGCAGCCGATCTCGTCACCAAGGCGACGACCGGCGAGGACGCCGCGTCGGTTTCCGCGACATGGGTCGGCAAGATAAAGGCCGCCAAAACCAAATATGAGGCGGAGCGAATCCACGCCGAGTTCCGGCAGCTCTACAAGCCGCCGGTTCTGCCCGTGAACGTGTTTCTGCGCACGGATGCAGCGCTTGGCACCATTTTGATGGAGCTGCGCAACACCGACTATTACGCCACGCCTCTCGAAGGGCTTCGCAAGGAGCGCGGCGTGAAGGTTCTGCATCTGCAGGCCGCGAGCTGAACGCGCGTCGCTTGTGATCCTTGGGCCCGGGCGACTCCTCGCCCGGGTTTCCTCTCATCATCCGGGAGTGCAGCGTGCTCACGACGACGAACGGCGAAAGCGGCGCCACTGCGGGCCAAAAACTCGGCGTAGGCCCGGAAGCGGTTTTGCTGCACGAGGACCAGCGCTATCTCGCCTACGGCCAGGACCTCGAATACATGTGGCGCTGGGAAATCCTTCGCGACGGCGAGTTCGTCCAGGAAGGCTGCTCCCTGTCCGAAAGCTCTGCGCGGGAGGCCGTCTCCCATGTCGTGGCGTTCTTTCGCGGGCAGGATTGCGCGCGCGCTGTTCCCGCCGACACAACCGACGAAATCCAGCAGCTGCTGCGCGACTCCGGTCTCGGCGCTCCGGTCGCCCGGGACTTTGACGCGGGCGGCGCCTGAGGGACGTGAGGCCAACCGCCAATGTATCAAATCACGATCGAAACCGAAGACGCGGAAACCTGTTCGTTTGAATGCCGACCGAACGAGGACGTCATCTCTGCGGGCTTGCGTCAGAGCGTCATCCTGCTTGCGTCATGCCGCGCCGGCGGTTGCGCGACTTGCAAGGGCGAGTGCACGGAAGGCGACTACGAGCTCATCAACGCCAGCGTTCAAGCGCTTCCTCCCGGTGAGGAAGAGGAGGGCATGGTGCTGCTGTGCCGCACCTATCCGCGCAGCGATCTGCACATCCTCGTGCCTTACACTTTCGACCGCATCTCGTTTCAGGCCATCCAGACCAATTGGATCGGCGAGATTACGGCCTGCAACAGAGTCTCCTCGAATGTCATCCGACTCGTCGTTCAGGTGTTGACCGCTGACGGCGGCGCGCCAGTCTCGCTGAGCTTTGTTCCGGGGCAGTTCGTCGACATCGAGATTCCGGGCACTCATACCAAGCGGTCCTATTCCATGGCCTCGGTTTCGGGCGACGGCGCGCTGGAGTTCTTTGTCCGCATTCTCCCCGACGGCGCCTTCTCGAACTTTCTCACGAATGACGCCAAGGTGGGCATGCGCCTCAATCTTCGTGGGCCGGCCGGGTCATTCGGCCTGCACGAGAACGGCGCCCGCGCCCGCTATTTCGTCGGCGGCGGCACGGGCCTTTCGCCTGTGCTGTCGATGATACGCCATATGAAGAACGAGGGCGACAGGCGGCCAGCGAAGCTGTTCTTCGGCGTCAATCGGGCGGACGAACTCTTCTATCTCGACGAGCTCAAGTCGCTGCGCAGCGAGATGCCGAATCTCGATCTGCGCGTCGCCGTCGTCGAGGGTGCGGAACAGAGCGAAGTCGCCCAGGGCACCGTTATCGACCTGCTGCGCAAAGAGCTGCAGGGCGGGGCGGGTGAACCAGACATCTATCTCTGCGGGCCGCCCGGCATGATCGACGCGGCTTTCGCCGCGGCGGCCGAGGCCGGCGTGCCGAAAGAGCAAGTTTACCAAGAGAAGTTTCTCGCAAGCGGCTGAGCTGAGCCTTCCGCCGAGCGGGTTTTCGCCACTGTGTTCGCTCTCCAAACTGGCCCGCGCCAGGCTTTTGCTCCGGGCGGGCTCTCTCTTTCCCGGTTGCGCGTGGAAGCACAACCGAGCGGCGGTCCTGTCGCCTCGGCGGAGGGTTGAGGGCCAATCAAGTCCTCGGGTCTTCGCGCGTCGCGGCGGCGCGATGCGGATCAAAACCGAAAGTGGGGTCTTCTGGAGGAATGTGCATGACCGCGCATTCGACGGTCATCAGCGACGAAGCCGTTCCTACCGCGTTGCGCAGGGCGAGCCGGGTCACGCGCACAGGATCGATGACGCCAGCCTCGTAAAGGTCGCCATAGGCGCCGGACCTGGCGTCCAGCCCCCAGAAATCCCCGTCAGATCGCCCGAGCTCGAACATGATCTCATGCGGATCCGCGCCCGAGTTCTGCGCGATGCGCCGAAGCGGTTCGTCGAGCGCGCCGCGAAGGATCGCCACGCCGCAACGCTGATCCAGGTTTTCGCCTTCTATCGCCGCCAGCGCCTTGCGCGCGCGAAAGAGTCCAACGCCGCCCCCGGCGAGCACGCCTTCCTCGCGCGCCATGCGCGCCGCGTTGAGCGCGTTCTCGACGCGCTGCAGGCGCTCCTTGATCAGGATGTCGGAAAGCCCGCCGACCTTGATCGTCGCCACCTTGCCCGACAGCGCCGCGATGCGATCGTTGAGCTTCTCGAGATCGTAGCGCTTTCCGGAGGGCGATCCCTTGCGCGGATCGCCGTTCTTGATCCGGTCGGCCTCGCGCTTGACGCTCGCGAAGCGCTCAGCGATCGCGGACGCATCGCCCGCGCCGCCAACCACGACGGTTTCCCCCTCTCGGACGACGGCGCGCCGCGCGCGTCCCAAATGCTCAATCGTCACATTGCGCAAATCCTCGCCGCAGGCTTCGAGGATCGCTCGTCCGCCGGTCAGCGTCGCGAGATCGATGAGAAAGTCGTAGCGGCTGTCGCCATAGCCCGGTCCCTTCACCGCGACCGAATGAAGATTGCCGCGGATATGGTTGAGCAGCAGGCCGGGCAGCGCCTCGTCCGCGATGTTCTCTGCGACGACGAGCAGAGCCCCGCCGCGTTCGCGCACGAGCTCGAGCGCTGGAATCAGCTCGCCAAGATCGTTGACGACGCGGTCATAGATGAGCACGTACGGGTTTTCGAGCTCGGCGACTTTTCGCGTGCTGTCGGTCATGAAATAGGGCGAGCGATAGCCCTGCGCCCAGCGCATGCCCTCCGAGAGCTCGATGTCGTCGGCGACGCCGCCGCCGAGCTCGACCGAGACGACGCCGTCGCCGGCGCGCTCCAGAGCCTCGGCGACGAGCGCGCCGATCCCCTCGTCGCCGCCCGAGGCGAGCGTCGCCACATGGGCCAGCGATCGATGGTCCTCGCAGCCGCGGGCCCGCTGCGCCAGATCTGCGTCGACGGCGCGCCAGGCCTTGTGAATTCCGAGGGAGACGTCGCGCGGGTTCATGCCGGCGGCGAGCGCCTTGTGGATCTCCTGCGCAAGTCGGCGCGTCAGCACCACCGAAGTGGTCGTGCCGTCGCCGACCTCCTTGGCCACGGAGGTCGCCATCTGCCGGAGCATCGTGACGCCAGCATTGCCGACGGCCGCCGGAAGCTGGATCGACTGCGCGACAGTCGCGCCGTCCTTCGTCGCGACTGGCGGCAGCCCGTCCGTGCGATGCGCGATGATCACGTTGCGTCCGTGCGGGCCGAGCGTCACGCCGACCGCATCGGCCAGAACGTTCAACCCTTCGAGCAGGCCCTGGCGCACCGGGTCGCCGAAGCTGATGTTCCTCGACATTAAGGTGTCTCCGCATCTCGTTCGTTGGTGATCGACGGCGCCGGCCGTCAAGGCTTGTTCAGCGGCTTGCGCGGAATGATTTCCAGATCCTCGCGACCCGCGTTCAAGATCATGGCGCTGCGGCCGGCCGCGGCGCGGCGCGCGCGGTTGCGGTGCAGACGATTCCAGACGCGGATCAGCGAGCGGTCGTCGAAATCGAGGCTTCGCCGCACTTCCTCCATGTCGATTTCTTCGAGCTCGCTAAGCCAAAAGGCGCGCAGCTCCTGCGTGCGCTCTTCGCCGAGAAGCTCGCGGAGACGCGCCTCTTCCGCCTCGAGATGCGTCAGGCTCTCGTCGAGCTTCTGCGCGGTTTCTTCGATGAAGGCCTTGTCTTCGGGATCCATGGCGGCTTCCCTGTTGTCTCTTGCTTTAATTCACGGAGACGATGCGCCTGTCGCTGCGGAGCCCGTAGCGCGCCATTTTGTGATAGAGCGTGGCCCGCGTGATGCCGAGACTGCGCGCGGCCTTGGCGACGTTGCCCTTGCAGACAGCCAGAGCCGACCGCACCGCGCGGGCCTCCCAATCCGCGAGATCCTTGGGCGAGTCGGCTCCATTATCCGCGTGCGGCGCCGTATCGAGCGCATCTGCGGGAAGCTCGGCCGCCTGGCGCGCGGCGCTCACAGGCTGATTCATTTCCTGCAGGAAGTCGTGCGGCAGATCGGCGACGCTGATCACGCGTCGCTTCGTCACCGCGAGGAGAGACCGCAGCACGTTGCGCACCTCGCGGATGTTGCCGGGCCACGGATGCTTGAAGAAAAGGCGCCAGACCTCATCGCTCGGCTCTCTCTCCTCCGTGACTCCGAGCGCCTGACGCTCCTGGCGCAGCAGATGCGCGATGAGCTGCAGGCGGTCGGGACGCTCGCGCAACGGCGGAAGCCACAGCTGCACGCCGTTGAGCCGGTAGTAGAGGTCGCGGCGGAACGCGCCCTTCTGCACCATCTCCGGCAGGCCGCAGTTGGTGGCGGCGACGACGCATACGTCGACGGGAATCGCTTTGCCGCCGCCGATCGGGACGACTTCGGAGGACTCGAGCACCCGCAACATGGTGGCCTGCAGCTCGAGCGCCATGTCGCCGATCTCATCCAGAAACAGCATGCCCCTGTCGGCTTCGACGAACCTGCCGCGCTTGCCCTTGGCGCGCGCGCCCGTGAAGCTGCCGCCCTCGTAACCGAACAATTCGCACTCGATCAGCTCGCGCGGTATCGCCGCGCAATTGATCGCCACGAGCGGCTTGTCCTTTCGTGGACCGCACGCGTGCAGGCAGCGCACGAGATGATCCTTGCCGACGCCTGACTCTCCGGTGATCAGCAAGGGAATCTTTTGCGCTTGCAAATTGGCCGCCTTCTGCAACGCGGCCTCCAGAATTTCGTCCCGCCATTCGGGAGCGGCGGCCGTCGCAGGCGGCCGCGCCGCGCAGGGCCGGTCCGCGACCCATTTGGCGGTCGCAGCGGTCGAAGCGGGCTGGGGTTTGCGTCGGGCGAGCCGGTGACTCTCCACGCGCAGCGGCCGGCCGACTTTGGAGAGGGCAAAGACCTCGCCCTCCGAGCGCTCAAGCTCCGTAACGTCGATCTCGATGAACTCGGTCAGAGGCGTCCCCACGACATGCGCATGCGTCGTCGCTCCCAGCAGCTCGAGGGCCGATTGATTGGCGCCCGAGATCAGTCCGTCATCCGAAACCGCGATGCGTCCCTCGACGAGACACGCGGGGCCGCTGCCGCTCTCGGT
>Ga0187784_10000754_pt1 | contig 24572 bp, 20 predicted proteins | sample 1015_SJ02_MP15_2_FD_132964 | JGI IMG/M metagenome (GOLD analysis project Ga0187784, IMG submission 132964) | Tropical peat soil microbial communities from peatlands in Department of Meta, Colombia - 1015_SJ02_MP15_20_MG | ecosystem: Environmental > Terrestrial > Soil > Wetlands > Peat | place... | reverse complement strand
TACGAAGGCATCGAGGCTTTTCCGAATCATCGACTGGGCAAGCGTCGCCATATGAGGAATATCGACCAATTCCTTGGGCATGGGCTCGCGCATCAGGGCCAATGTCCTGCGGACGATGTTGACCGAAATATCCCCCATGCGCTCCAGGTCGTTGTTGATCTTGATGGCGGCCGTAATAAACCTGAGGTCGGTGGCCATGGGTTGGACGCGGGCCAAAAGGCTGGTGGCTACCTCGTCGATCTGGATCTCCATGCGGTTGATTTTGGCTTCGTTCTGGAGGACCTGCTGCGCCGCCGCCTCATCCTTTTCAATCAGCGACTGGATGCTGCGGTAGACGGAGTCCTCCACCAGCCCGCTCATTTCCAGCAGGAGGTTTCTAAGGTGATCGAGTTCCTCTTCAAAGTGGCGAAACATCAGGCTGCTTGCCTCCTCTATCCGAATCGGCCGGTGATGTAGTCTTCGGTTTCCTTCTTGGCCGGTGTTTTGAAGACGATTTCCGTCTTGTTAAATTCGATCAGTTTTCCCAAAAGGAAAAAGCCCGTGAAATCCGCCACCCGGGCGGCCTGCTGCATGTTATGGGTCACGATAATCAGCGTGCATTGGTCCTGGAGGGAATAGAGCAACTCTTCTATTTTCGCCGTGGCGATGGGATCAAGGGCGGAGCAGGGCTCGTCGAGGAGCAGCACCTCCGGGTCCACGGCCAAGGCTCGGGCAATGCACAGTCGCTGCTGCTGGCCCCCGGAAAGGGCGTAGGCCGATTTGTGAAGTTGATCTTTAACCTCATCCCACAGTGCCGCACGGCGCAGGCTCTTCTCCACTTTTTCTTGCAGGCCAGCCCCACGGTGAGTCCCATTGACGCGAAGCCCGTAAGCGATATTGTGGAAAATGGACTTGGGGAAGGGATTCGGCCTCTGAAAAACCATTCCCACACGCCGGCGCAGGGCGACCGGATCCATGGTAAGAAGATCTTCATTGTCGAACAAGATCTCGCCTTCAGCCCTGGTCTGCGGTACCGTCTCGTACATGCGGTTCAAAGTGCGCAGGAAGGTCGACTTGCCGCAACCGGAAGGACCAATGAGGGCGGTGATGCGGTTGGTAAGAATTTGAAGGCTGACGCTGAAAAGGGTTTGCTTGGGACCGTAATAGAAGTCCAATCCGGAAACCCGCAATTTAACCTGGTCTGCGGCCACTGTCCCTCCTGAAGATTGAGCAGGGCGGCTTGCCTGCTCGAGCAGCGGCGCACTACCGGCATCCGAAGTCGTCATGGCAGTTTCCACCTAATGGGCAGATCGCCCGGAAACGGATAACTTGGCGGCAACGTTCGCCACCAGCACTAGAGTCAACAGAACCAATCCGGCAGCCCAAGCCTGCCTGTGCCAATCTTCATAGGGTGAGATGGCGTAAGTAAAGACCATCACCGGCAGCGAGGCGGTAGGCTGATTCCAGCCCGGGCTCCAGAAGCGATTGCTAAAGGCGGTGAACAACAATGGCGCCGTTTCACCCGCGACCCGAGCAATATCGAGAATGATCCCCGTGACAATCCCCTTGCGCGCCGCCGGCACGACCACAGTGGCGATAGTCTTCCACTTGCTCGCCCCCAACGCCAGGGCGCCTTCGCGCAGCATCAACGGGACCGTGCGCAGGGCTTCTTCCGTGCTCCGCACCGCGATGGGAATCATCATCACGCCCAACGCTAAGCCCCCTGCCAAGGCCGAAAAATGTTTCATCGGCAAAACCACGATCGTGTAGGCAAAAATCCCCATGACAATCGAGGGTACACCGTTCAGGAGATCAGCGGTATAGCGAACTACAAAGGGAAACGACCGGCCTCCGAACTCGGCCAAATAGACGCCACCCAGGAAACCAATGGGGATGCCCAGGAACGACGCCAAGAGGAGCAGCTTGGCGCTCCCCACAATGGCGTTGGCCATTCCTCCACCCGGCTCGCCCACCGGGGTCGGCAAGTGCGTCAGGAAGGCCCAACTGAGGGAGCTTCCACCATTCCACACCAGGTACCCCAAAATGAAAAATAACACGCCCACCGTAATTAAAGCACATAGCCCCGTCATGCTGAACATGAAATAGTTGACGAATTTCCGCCAGATATCACGCCAGTGCATCAATGCGCCGACCCCTTCTGGGTTGTAGTGATCATGACAATTCGCGCCAAGCCGTTAATCACAATGGTCAGCGCAAACAGCACCAAGCCCAACTCGACCAGCGCCTGGAGGTAGAGATCACCCGTGGCTTCGGCAAATTCATTGGCAATGACCGCCGCGATGGAATAGCCGGGCGCAAATAAGGAAGCGTTGATTCTGGGATCATTGCCGATGACCATGGTGACCGCCATCGTCTCACCCAAAGCCCTCGCCAAAGCGAGGAAGATGGAGGCCATGATTCCAGTCCGCGCGAAAGGGACCACGACTTGCCAAGTGGACTCCCACTTTGTGGCGCCCAGCCCCAAGGCTGCCTCACGTTGCTCTACTGGGACAGCCAACATGACCTCACGTGAGAGCGAAATGATGAATGGCACCACCATGAGGGCCAGTACCAAACCGCCTGCCAGCATCCCCACGCCGTACATCGGCCCCTGAAAAAGCGGCAGGAAACCTAAGGTCCGCTTCAAGAATGGCTCGCCATATTGACGGAGAAACGGCACCAGGATGAACATGCCGAGCAATCCATAAATGACGCTGGGGACCGCAGCGAGGAGCTCAATCACAAAAGTCATGGCATTCGAGGTGCGCGGAGGCGCCAGCTCAGAGAGGAAGATTGCCGCACCTACTCCCAGCGGAACGGCTACCAGCAAGGCCAGCGCGGAGGTCACAAGCGTGCCAAAGATGAAGGGCAAAGCGCCGAAGTCTCCGCTCACCGGATCCCAAGTGCGGCCGGTGAGGAATCGAAATCCAAACTTGTGTTGTGCGAGCGTAGAATTTACATAAAGCTGATGAACGAGCGCTATCGTCACCAGCAGGATGCTGGCCGCGCAGAGAAGCGTGAAGAGATGGGCGAACGTATCCCCGCTGCGAAGGCCTTGGATAATAGCCGGCGCACGACGACTTGCCGCCGCACGCCCGGTCGGAGCTGAATTGCCTGCCATAGCGGTTTACAGGATTTCCCTCCTCCCTGAGGAGGGGATCAAGGGGTGGTTTTTCGACCATCCCCGGCCCCTCCTGCACCAGGAGGGGAGTATGCTTGGCCCTACCGTGCGATTTACTGGATTTGCGAAATCTGCTTCAACTCTTTCGCCACCACTTCCTTGGGAAGCCGTGCGTAGGACAGAGGCTCAGCAGCCTTCTGCCCGTCGTTTAGCATCCAATTGAGAAAATCCTTGATGACCCGCTTCTTGTTGGCGTCCTCAATCCTCGTGGGAACCAGGAGGTAGGTGAAGCTACAAATCGGATAAGCCGCTTTGCCGGGCGGGTTTGTTATAGAAACGCGGAAATCTTCGGGCATGGTCTTCGCAAAGCCGGCCGCGGCGGCGGTCACGCTGGCCAACTCCGCTTTAACGAAAGCCCCAGCCGAGTTTCGAACCCGGCCATAGGGAATCTGGTTCTGCACGGCGTAGATCAGTTCAACGTAGCCTATCGCCCCGGGCGTCTGTTTAACCAGCCCGGTCACGCCTTCGTTGCCCTTTCCGCCCAGGCCCACCGGCCAGTTCACTGAGGGGCTCCGGCCAACCTTGCTTTCCCACTCCGTCGAGACTTTCGAAAGGTAGTCGGTCCACACATACGAAGTTCCGCTGGCTTCCGCGCGGTGCACAACCACGATATCTTGACCGGGAAGGTTTACGCCCTGATTGGGCTTGGCAATCTCCCCGTCATTCCATTTGGTGATTCTGCCGAGATAGATACCTACCAGAATTTCGGGAGTGAAATTAAGCTCCTGCGATATACCAGGAATATTATAAGTGGGAACGACGGCGCCCAAGACCGTGGGAAAATGCAGAATCTTGCTTTTGGCCTGGCCAAGCTGTTCGTCACTCATGGGTACGTCTGAAGCGCCGAAATCCACCGTCCCCGACAGAAGTTGACGAATTCCTCCTCCGGAGCCAATTGACTGATAGTTGATCTCAATGTCGGAATGGGTCTTGTTGTAATCTGAGAACCACTTCGAGTAAACCGGGTACGGGAAAGTCGCTCCCGCGCCGTTGAGCATGATTGCATCCGGGGCAGGAACAATTGCCGCATTCGAGGCTGAGGAGTGGAACGCCACAAGACTGGCCAAGACAAGGGCGCCACTCAGAAGAATGAGGTATAGAAGCAAAAGTTTTTTCATAGGTATTGTCCTCCACCTTCAATCTTATCTGGCTGTTTTACAGCCACATTAAGCGGAAGTTAACAATTGGGTTCGGCAGTTTCTACACTTCACTATCCGTCTGGCAGGTTAAACCAAGGTGACGCCAATATTACAGGCAGGTTACATTAAAGACCCGGAAGTGGGACGGATTGCATCATATACCCGTTTGGGTATATTCTGAGAGGGCCAATGGAGGATGTTCCGAAGGTGAAACCCCTATACTGGGTCGGGAGCAGCAAAAAAGATTTGCTGGCCCTCCCGGAAGAGGTCATCGACATTTTCGGTTATGCCCTCTATTTGGCCCAGGTCGGCAAGAAACATGACCAGGCTAAGCCGCTAAAAGGTTTCGGGTCGGCTGGTGTCCTTGAGGTTGTTGAAGATTGGCAGGGCAACGCCTATCGGGCTATCTACACGGTGCGCTTCACATGTGGGGTTTTTGTCCTGCACGTATTCCAAAAGAAAGCGAAAAAGGGTATAGCCACGCCGAAGGCTGATCTGAATTTGATCCGAGAGAGATTGAAGGCAGCCGAACAGGCTGCCAGGGAGGCGGAACAATGAGGAAGGAACGGGCCATGAATGAAATGCCTGTCCAGAAAGGCAGCGAAAACATTTATGTTGACCTGGACTATCACGACTCAGAGGACATGCTCGTGAAAGCCCAGCTCGTCACGAAGATTGCTGACCTTATCCGGCAGCGTGGTCTAACTCAGGAGAGTGCGGCGAAAGTTTTGGGTCTGACGCAACCGAAAATCTCAAAACTGCTCAAGGGGCAGTTTCGCGGCATTTCAGAGCGCCGTCTGCTTCGCTGTCTCACGCAGTTGGGAAGAGACGTCGAGATCGTGATCAAACCGGCCGCGCGACCACGCGGCGGGCGTTTAACGGTTCACTTCGCTTGACAGTCCAGCAGGCGGCGATACGACCAGAGATCAGGTTCGATCCTTGGAGGTCCCAGCCCGGCTGCTCTAGCGCTTGCCAAACGGGGTATCCGGAGTCCGGCTGGCGGTGGGTGCAGCGGAATGGCCCTGGTCCAGCGTCCCCGCTCAATGCGGGAGGACCGAACCCCGGGCTTCGCTGGAAATGCTGGCTTGGCGCCAAAACGGGCGCGAGGGCAGGCTGGCGCAGACTTCGTCGTTTGAAGTCTGCGAGTTCGCGAAGCGAGGTTCGGCAATTCCCTCAGCCCGAGTTTACAACTTGACTGCGAGAAGCTGCCATCCCCACCAACTCCCTTCGGGAGATCGCAGACTCCCCAGAGCAGGAATCTGCGCCAGCCCGCCCAACTTTCAGTTGACAGAAGTGAAAAATGATTCGTTGCAAGCTGCTACGGCTTAAGGGCTTAAGTGGTAGGCCCGTGGGGACTCGAACCCCAGACCTCTACCGTGTCAAGGTAGCGCTCTAACCGGGCTGAGCTACGGGCCTGAAGCAGAGAACCACTCAGCCTCTCGGCCATTCTACCATGGTTGGCACTTCTATACACTCGCGGCAAACAAATCCGCGGCCCCGGCCTTTTCAAAGGCGCGTCAATTGACGGGCAGGTAAACGAGATGTCCCTCATCGATGATTCTGAAGAAGCCTGGGCAGGCGCTGGCTCCGCAGATGACCGGGGTGCGACCGAAGTACTGCGCGGCAGAGATTAAATCTCGGTTCCCACACAGGGGGCAGGCAAGGATAGCGTAAAAGGCTGTTTCAGAACTCAGGCTGGCGGCTTCCAGCTTTTCAATCAGAAATATATCTCCGGGGGCCATCGCCGAAATAGATATTTCATCCACACGACATAGTTCCGTGGGAGGTGAGATCGCCCCTTCCGGGGTCTGCAAACGTCGTCTTTCTACGTTCTCTTCCTTGGTTCTGCTGGATCTTGCTCTCTCTCGATCCCGCATGCGAATCGCCCTCGCGGCAACCCCGGAGAACAGCTTCATGGCTCCCCTTGGTTCGAAAGTGTAAGCCCCGCGCGCCGCTCTGCGTAACAGTCCCGGCCCCGCGGGGTGTCGGGGAAGAGTCAGTGCCGAGCAGAGGTCGGCGGCTCTTCCAAATTGGGACGCGCTTCCCATTTTGGAACCCGCCTCGGCGCCCTTCCAACTCCACTCAGGGATACCTATCGGCAGGGTCGCGCGGGGGCTTGAGGGAAGGCGAGGCTCTTCGTGCCAGTGCGAAGTTCCCGGCCTGATAGCGACGCAACCCACGGATGAGAAAGGGTTGCCTTGGCCTTTTCCAACCCCTTCCAATTTGGAACTGAAGGCGAGTCTGGCGCGAGTCTCCAAGGCCCTCGGGAAAGGAATGTGGGGCGCTAGACTGCGGCCCTCCGCAGGCCCGCCGTTGCATCCCATCATAGTTCAGGCCCTCTACTTCCCCCACTTAGTTGATTGACACTAGCCTGCCGTCCCCTTGAAAAGCCGATAGTTGATGTAGGCCCACGGTCAAATACAGTATATGAGGATAGGCCAGATGTAAGCCTACTTGTATAAACATCTTGACCGCATCCTGCTCCGCGCGGCCGGAGCGCGGAAGGGGCCAGGCGAATTCGTCCCTCACCGCCAAAAGCTGGCACAGGATTTGCAATTCCTCATTGCAGCGTCACGAACTCACGAACAAAGGAAGCGTGAGGGAGGCGAAGGGCCAGAGCTCTACGCCTGCGGTGGAGTGTCGACCACGACCGGAAGCTGCCTTCAAAATCCAGCGCGGCGGCTGACGGCGCAACTTCGGCCCATGCAGGCTTCGCGTGGCGCAAACGATGTGAGCGAGGTCTGCGATGCCAACCAAGATCGCCAGCGGCCAAAGCGCCAGCCCCCTGGAGCGCGAACAAGCGGCTCAGAGTTTGCCCCCAAGCGCCTCACGAATGCCACCGGTGGGCCAACACCCATCCAGTTCGCCAAGCGGAGACAGGAGCGGAAAAGAGGGAGCGAAGGGGCGTGACTTGCTACTGGCCATGGCGCCCCTGGTCAAGCAGGTAGCGTCGGAAATGCGGCAACACTTGCCCGCTCACGTGGAGATGGATGACTTGGTGAGCGCGGGCACCCTAGGGCTGGTTGATGCGCTGCGGAAGTTCGATCCCTCCCGGAACGTGAAGATTGAGAGCTACGCGCGGCACAGGATCCGTGGGGGTATCCTGGACGCCCTGCGCAGCCTTGACCCTGCTACGCGCGACATGCGGAAGCGGACCAGAAGGGTGGAGGAGACCTATCAATTGTTGGAAACAGCGCTGGGTCGCCCCGCGAAAGATGAAGAAATTGCACAAGCCTTAGGCATCAGCCTCAAGTCATGGCATCGCTGGGCGCGGGAAATCCATGCCCTGCCTTCCAGCGGCTGGCGACGTCGTGAAACCGCCGCCTGCGTGCGCCCGCGTCCAGTGGGAGACGATGTTGGCTTGGCGCTCCCACAAGAAGACCCTTTCGACCTCTGTTATCGCCGCGAGCAGCGCGATCTCCTGAGGCGCGAGTTGGCGCGTCTGCCCCAACGCGAAAGACTGATTCTGACCCTCTACTACCAGCAGGACCTCACCATGAAGCAGATTGCCGCCCTACTCAACGTGGATGAATCGCGCGTTTCGCAACTTCACGCGGAAGCCCTGCGACGGCTCAAAGGGCGTGTCCAGGCTTCTCTCCGCCCGCCGAGATAGGTGGCGTGGACGGCTTCGGGTCCAGCTCCCCCGCGCGCTTGAACGTGCAAACCCGTCGCCCCTCCGATGCTGGCGGCCATTCAGAGGTCAACAGTAACCCAGACGATGGATTCCCGCTTTCGAGGGAATGACGATATCCACGGCGGGCACGCCCAGCGTCGTGGTTCCCGCGAAAGCAGGAATCTAGTGTGGTGTCCCACGTAATTCTTGACAACCCCGCACATTGCAAGGGTGGCGCAGACATTGAAGTCAATGTCTGCGCCACCCCCGGATCCATTGGAAAGTCCTAAGTGGGACAGGACACAAGCTCCACTGCTTGAACCGCGGATGACAACCGCGATGAGCGATGAGCTTGCGGCAACTCCCAGGTCGTGATAGCCTCCTGCTCTGATGACTCGACACGAAAACAAGCTCTTCGAAAACCAGCACCTGGTGCTCGACGACGGAGTCTTCGTCAACTGCACCTTTAAGAATTGCAGCTTGGAGTACTCGGGCGGCGACGTTTATGTGCAGAACTGCCAGGGCGAGGGTTGCCAACTCGTTTGGCGTGCTGCGGCGCAACGCACAGTAATGTTGCTCCAGGGTTTGGGATTGATGGTTGCGCCGGTTCCTCCACCCGGTGCTGACCAGGCTCGCCGGGTGCAGTAAGCAAGGCAGGATTCAGGAGTCAGGATTCAGGGAAAAAACTACCCAGGCTACCACCAACCTTTGCAGATCTCCGGTCCCGGCCCCCCCATCCTGCCCGTCGGCACCCAGCATTCGAGGAGCCGCAGGCCCAGACGGCGCGTCCGCATCGCGCTCCTGAATCCCGAATCCTGAATCCTGCTCTTTTGCTCTTGTCCCGCCCGTGAAGTCTTAATAGCCTATCATAGTTGACCTATTAAGAACGCCGCGACAGGGCGGGGGAGTGGGCTTGGCAATCGGTCCGCCGGGCGCAGGAAAAGAAGAAGAACGCAAAAGCATGTTATTTCGGCCGAGCCGAAGGATTTGTTGAAAGCAAAGAAGTTAGTTGTTTATCGAGTCCCAAACGCCCTTGGTTTTCAAGCCGAAAACCCCCCATCAAAACTAGGTATATGGCGAAAAATCCACCACTTGTGGGGCATTTCCCTGTCTGCGCGGCCTTCATTGAGCAATGAAATCCCCGGCGGCGTTGCTGCCTCCAGGTAGGGGTAAAGCGCTAGGAGCCTGCAATCATTCCCAAAATGTCCGCCCCTTCAGCCGCAGCGCAGGTGGGGGGTTGGGTTGGCATCAGGCATGCTCTGGAAGGGGCTGGTGGAGAGCATGTTAAGCAAGAAGCGGTGCTCTGAGGGGCAAAAGCGTGCAAGCGTTCACTTCCAGGGCGTGCGCCCTCCTGCAAAAGCAGCTTGACCCAGCCGCGGCCAAAGGCATAAAGTGTGCGGCTCGGCGGGCTTCCGGGCAAGACGCGTTTGTTCGGAGCCTCTGACCAGGAGAGTGAAAATGGCTCTTCACGAAGTCTGTCCGGGGAGGCGCGATGGAACGTCTGTTTTGTGACCCGCGAAAGTGTGTAGGTTGCCATGCCTGCGAGATAGCTTGCGCTATTGAACATTCCCAATCGAAACAGCTTTGGACAGTGATTTTGAACGGCGAGTCCGTCCGCCCGCGCCGAGCCGTGCAGTTGGTGGGGAGGCAGCCGTTCCGCGCCAGTATGGCTGGGCGGGCTGTTTCGCTGGGGTGCCACCACTGTAACCCCGCGCCCTGCGTTGATGCGTGTATCAGTGGAGCGATGCACAAGGAGAACGGTGAGACCATCTGCACAGTCTCCCGCTGCGTGGGCTGCTGGATGTGCGTGATGGCCTGCCCCTATGGGGCCATCACACCCCTGGTGACGGCCCTCAAGTGCGACCTCTGTCCTGATCGAGCCAAGCGCGAGGGGCGGGCCCGATACGCCTGCGTGGAAGCTTGTCCAACCGAAGCGCTGGTGGCAGGTACGTTCGAGGAATTCAGGCAAGTCCTGGCCCGGCCGGTGGAGTGTCCCTTCGTGCCGGAGGGCATAACGCCCTCGTAGTGTGAGGAGGAGCAATGCGATACGTCATTGTTGGCGCGTCAGCAGCCGGGGTAAGCGCCGCTGAAACCCTGCGACAACGCGACCCCGCCGCGGATATCGTGGTGATTTCCGACGAAAAACTTGTTTACTCTCGCCCCCTGCTCTCCTATTACCTGGCGGGTCACCTGAGCGAGGAAGGTTTGCTGTATCGTCCGCGGGACTTCTTCGAGCGGCTGGGTATCTCGCTGGTGTTTGACCGGGCCCGGGCGCTCGATCTCGTCAAATGCCAGGTGGAGGTCGAGCACGGTCCGCCCGTGCCTTACGACAAGCTGCTCCTGGCCACCGGGGCTTCGGCCCGGTTCCCGAGGGCGGAAGGAATCAAGAAGGATGGCGTCTTCGGTCTGCGACATCTTTCCGACGTGGAAGGAATTCTTCCCCGGCTGGGCGAGGTCAAGAATGCAGTGATATTGGGTGCGGGACTTGTAGGTTTGAAGGCTGCCGCCGGCTTGCGGGAGCGCGGAATGGAAGTCACCATGTTGGTCAGTTCCCGCCACGTGCTTTCGCAAATGCTGGACGCGGGCTCGGCTCAGGTCTTCCAGGACCTCTTCGAGCAGCATGGAGTGCCCACCATTACCGGAGTCAAGCCCACCGCCGTTCTCGGAAAGGATCGAATTGAAGGCGTGGCTACTGCCTCGGGCGAGGTCTTTCCCTGCCAGTTGGTGATGGTTGGGAAGGGGGTCGACCCCAACCTCGAACTCACCGAGGGTACGCCCATCAAGGTGGAATACGGAGTGTTGGTTGACCAGTACCTCGCCACCAGTGTCGAGAATGTTTACGCTGCCGGCGATGTGGTTCAGGCCATGGATGTGGTGCGCGGGGAATCGTGGATAAATGCCCTGTGGCCTTGCGCGGTGGAACAGGGCCGCATCGCGGCCTTGAACATGTTGGGGGAGAAGGTTCCCTATCGGGGTTCCACGCGCATGAATTCGGTCCAGTTCTTCAACCTGCCCGTGATTTCCGCCGGCTTGGCGGTGCTTACACCAGGCCCGCTGGGCGGCCGATCCGGCGAACACGATTCCACCCTTGAGGACCGGCCTTCCCCGAATGTCTACTGGAAGGTCTTCCTCAAAGACGACACCATTGTAGGATTTGTAGTGATGGGGGACATCGAGCGAGCGGGGCTGCTCAAAATCCTGATGGAGAAACGCGTTAACGTCTCCTCGATTCGGGATGAACTGCTGGGGCACAGGCTCGACCTTGGTTTCCTTCTTCCCTTTATTGCAGAAAACCGCGAGCGCTTTACTGAGCCGGAAATGCAGGAGTTAGTTGAAACCGTGGGGGTGTGAGCCATGTCCAAGATTATTGCCACAGCCGCCATTCGCGGCGCGCACTATTACATGACGCAGGCGCAGGAGCAACTCAACCGGGCCATTGAGCAGCACGGCCCGGAAGCACGCATCGCGTATCCCAATACCGCCTACTATCTGCCGCTGATCCTGGCTATGCTGGGGAAAAAAGTGGAAAAGCTGAAGGACTGCCAGGATGCGCTGGACGAGATGAAGATTCTGCTCCCCGAAGTGCCCAGCGACAAACTCTGGCTTCCCTATCTGGGCTCAGCGCTTGACGCCGGAATTGCCACCTTGGTCGCTGAAGAGGTCATCGAGGCGCTCAAGTATCTCGATCCCAAATACCGTCCTACGCCCCCGTTCATTGGATTCACCGACGACTCCATCTTGCGCACTCAGGGCATCAAGCTGGTGGACGGGCGCATGCCGGGATTTGCCGCTTGCGTGGGCGCCTTGCCCACCAATCAGCAAGCCGTAGCCCTGGCCCGCGAACTCCAAGAGAAAAGTATCCTGGTTTTCATGGCGGGAAGCAGCAATGGCAAATCGATGGCCGAGCAGTTGGCGGAAGAGGATGTTGAGATGGGCTGGGACACCTACCTCGTCCCTTACGGCAAGGAGATGAGTGCTGCCGTGTATGCCCTTAACTTCGCTTCGCGCGCCGCCATGACGTTCGGCGGAGTCAAGCCGGGCGACATCGAGGGGGCGCGGCAGATCCTGCTTTACAACAAGGAACGCGTTTTTGCCTTTGTGCTGGCGCTGGGCACCGATCCGGAGGCTCCTCCGGAGCAGTTGCTCACGGACCAGAAATACGCTACGGCCGCCGGCGCCATCAACTTCGGCTTCCCGGTGATTGCCGACTCTGCCATCCCGCAAATCCTGCCGCGCGGCATTTGCACTTACGAGCACGTGGTCTCCAAAGTGCCGCTGGAGCGCATCGTGCCCAAAGCGGTCGAGGTGCGCGGACTCAAGCTCAAGATCGCCAAGATCCCCATCCCCATTGCCTATGGCGCGGCGTTTGAGGGTGAACGCGTGCGCAAGGAGAACCTCCAGGTGGAATTCGGAGGTAAATACTCCACCGCCTTCGAGTACTTGCGCAAGCGGCCCATGGACCAAGTCGAGGACGGCAAAGTGGAGTTGATCGGTTCTGACATCGATAAGGCTGAGCTGGGCAAGGCCATGCCGCTAGGGACCATCGTGGAAATCGCCGGCCGCAACTTCCACGAAGACTTCGAGAGTGTGCTGGAGCGGCGCATCCACAAGTTCGTCAGTTGCGCCAGCGGCATCATGCACATCGGCCAGCGCGACATCCCCTGGGTCCGGGTCAGCAAGGAAGCCTACGAGAAGGGGTTCCGATTGAAGCACCTGGGCGAGCTGCTGATTCATAAATATAAGGATGAGTTCTCCGGCATTGTGGATAAAGTGCAGGTCACGATCTATACCGACGAGCAACGAATGCAGGAATCGCTGCGCGAAGCTCGCGCGGCCTATGCCAAGCGCGACGAGCGCATGGCGGGGATGAAAGACGAGGATGTGGACCGCTTTTACAGTTGCATTCTCTGCCAGAGTTATGCGCCCAACCATGTCTGCGTGGTCACCCCGCAGCGCCTAGGCTTGTGCGGAGCTTATACCTGGCTGGACTGCCGGGCGGCCTTCGAGATGGATTCGCACGGTCCTAACCAGCCCATTGTAAAAGGAAACTGCCTGGAGCCGTCACTGGGAGTTTGGGCGGGAGTGAACCAATACGTGGCCAAGGCTTCCAACGGGCACCTTCAGAGGGTGACGATGTACTCGATCATGGAAGACCCGCAAACCAGTTGCGGGTGTTTCGAGTGCCTCGTCGCCGTCCTGCCGGAGACGAACGGGGTGATGGTAGTCAACCGTGAATTCCAGGGCATGACCCCGATCGGCATGACCTTCTCGACCATGGCCGGGGAAGTGGGTGGGGGAGTGCAAACCCCCGGCTTCCTGGGCGTAGGCAGGATGTACCTGGTCAGCGAGAAATTCATCTCCGCCGAGGGCGGGCTGCAACGTGTGGTTTGGATGCCCCAGGAGCTCAAAGACGAAATGCGGGAGCGCTTGGAAAAGCGGCTCGAGGAAATGGGTCAAACCGATCTGTGGGATAAGATTGCGACCGAGAAGGACGCGGTCTCGGTTGACGAGTTGGTGGAATTTTTGCAAAAGGTGGAACACCCGGCCTTGGCGATGGCCTCGGTCATGGGATGAAAAGTAGGGGCGGCCCTCGTGGCCGCCCACGGGCAACCACAAGGGTTGCCCCTACAACAGAGAAGGAGCGGAGCACATGGCAAAACTCACGGGAATTGGCATTTACAAATTGTTGCCTAAGACAAATTGCGGAGAGTGTAATTTTCCCACCTGCATGGCGTTTGCCATGCAGGTAGCCGCGAAAAAGGTAGCCCTTGAGGCCTGCCCATACGTGTCCGAAGCGGCGAAGCAGGAACTAGCCGAATCGGCTGCGCCTCCTATGCGCACGGTGACGCTGGGCGCAGGCCCGCGAGCGCTCCAGATCGGAGGCGAGACAGTTCTTTTCCGCCACGAAGAAAAGTTCCACCATCCGACCGCTTTGGCCATTTCCGTCAAGGACACGGAGGACGTTGCGGCGGCAATCGATTCGATCCACCACTTGAAATTCATCCGCAGCGGAAAGCCGGTCCGTGCCGACCTGATTGCTCTCGAGCAGGCGGGTGACGCAGGGTCTTTTCTGGCTGCGGCGAAGCAGCTCCGCGAGTCTACGGAACTGCCAGTCGTGCTGATGAGCCGTGATCTAGCGGCACTGGCTGGGGCCCTCGAAGTCTTGGCCGACCGCAGGCCGCTCATCTATGCCGCGGACAAGAGCAACTACGCCCAAGTTGCCCAGCTCAGCGTCAAGTTCAAGGCTCCGCTCGCCGTCAAGGGGGACACGCTGGAAGAGTTGGCGGACCTGAGCACGAAGGTCAAGCAGGCGGGCGTGGCGGATTTGGTCTTGGCGCCCACCATTGCAGACGTCAGGCAAGGCCTGACCTGCCTGACCCAGTTGCGGCGTCTGGCTTTGGAAAAGACCTTCCGACCGCTGGGCTACCCGGTGATGGTCCTCACCACCGCCCAAGATGCGGTTCAGGAAGCCCTGGAAGCCCTTATTTATGAGTGCAAGTATGCTTCCATCGTGGTCATGCGCGGCAAGCAAGCCTGGCAGATCCTTCCTGTGCTCACGGCTCGGTTCAACATCTTCACCGACCCGCAGGTGCCCAATGCGGTCGAGGCCAAGGTGTACAAGGTGGGAGATGCTAGTCCGGATTCTCCCGTGCTGGTTACCACCAACTTCGCTCTTACCTACTTCACGGTCGAGGGCGAGGTGGAGAATAGCAAGGTGCCGGCCTACATCACCGCGGTGGAAACCGGCGGGCTGGGAGTGCTGAATTCCTACGCCGATGACAAGCTGACGGGTGAGACGATCGCCAAAGCGGTCAAGGCTTCGGGAATACTGACTCAAGTACGGCACAAGAAGTTGGTTATCCCGGGCTTGGTGGCGGTTCTGAAGGGTGAGCTCGAGGATGAAGCGGCCTGCGAAGTAGTGGTTGGGCCGGAAGAGGCAGCGGGGATTCCCAACTTTTTGAGGACGCAGTGGAAATGACCGGCGGCTCCGCCGCCTGACTTGCGGGAAGGCTTCGCCTTTCCGCACGACGTAGGTATTGAAAAACCTCTTCCGTGTCATTCCGAGCGAAGGGAGGAATCTCGCTCTGGCGATCTAGGTGGGACACGGTGAAGAGAATCGGAGCGAGATTCCTCTCTTCGCTCGGAATGACACGGAATTAGGAGCGGATGTAGGTAAAGCGGATGAGTGCAGGATCGGGGGCAGTCCAAAAAGAGCGTCGCGTGCAGGTCACCTTCTGGCCTGAAGGCGAGCGCGTGCGTGTGCCTCTGGAAATGACCCTCCTGGACGCAGCGAAGATCGCTGGCGTAGATCTTGCCAGCTCCTGCGGAGGCGACGGGCTGTGTGGAAAATGCCGGGTGATCGTCCGGCAGGGGAACGTGACCGCTGAGCCCACCAGCCTGCTTAGCCGGGAGGAGATCCGGCGTGGCTACGTCCTGGCGTGCCTCACCAAGGTAGCGGGCGACGTGGAGGTAGAAATACCTCCCGAATCGCGTGCTGAGGCCGCTCAGATCCTCATTGACGTTGATGCCCAGCGCTTTCGCGCCCTGCACCCCGTGGCAGGGGAAATCGAGGTGCATCCTGCGCCTCTGACCCGCAAGCTCTACCTCGATCTGCCACGGCCCAGCCTGGACGATAGCCTTTCCGACCAGTCCAGATTGTTTCGGGAGATTCGCCGCCACCACCCTGCGCCCATCATGCAACTGGGGCTCAAAGTGCTGCGAACCTTGCCCAAGCTGTTGCGCGAGGCGGACTGGAAAGTGACTGTCACGCTGGGCTGGCGTGGAGGAACTTTGGAAGTGCTGCAAGTGGAGCCGGGAAACGCCTCGGGCCGAAATATGGGCATTGCGGTGGATGTAGGAACGTCGACGGTTGTGGCCCACCTGCTCGATCTGGATACGACCGAGAGAATGGATGCCGAGGCGGTATATAACTCCCAACGCGTCTGGGGCGACGAAGTAACGCGGCGCATCATCCATGCCGGCACCGCGGGCGGATTGGATGAACTTCAGAACGCCGTGGTCGGCAACATCAACGGGCTGATTTCGGCCCTGGTGCAACGCAATAACGTCGCCCTGAGCAACATAACGGCTGTGGTGTGCGCCGGCAACACCACCATGACGCACTTGTTGCTGGGTCTTGATCCGAGCGCGATTCGCAAAACGCCCTATATCCCCGCCTCTGCCGCCACCCCGCCCGTTCGAGCGGTGGAGGTGGGTATCCAGATCAACCCCCGCGGGCTGCTCTACACCGTTCCCAGCATCGGAGGATGGGTGGGGGGCGACGTGACGGCAGGCATCTACGCCGTGGGGCTGCGCCGTTCGGAAAAAGTGCAGATGCTGATCGATATCGGCACCAACGGAGAGATCGCCGTAGGCAACTCTGAATGGACCATTGCTTGTTCCGCCTCGGCCGGTCCTGCCTTTGAAGGTTCGGGCGTGAAACATGGGATGAAGGCCATCCATGGGGCCATCGAGCGGGTGGAGATCAGTCCGCAGGGAGCGGTTCATTACCGCACCGTCGGGAATGGCCAGCCCCGCGGTATCTGCGGGTCCGGGCTGATTGACTTGGTCGCCGGGTTGTACGGGGCGGGGTTCATTGACCGCTCGGGGCACCTGGAGGCCGGCAAAACCGATCGCATCCGCGAGCGTGAAGGCATGTTGGAGTTCGTACTGGTCCCCGCCTCCCGTTTGGAAAGCGGCAAGGATATTGTGGTCACCCAGGCGGATCTGGCCAACCTGCTGAGCGCCAAGGCAGCCATTTACGCCGCCACGGAGGTTCTGGCGCGGGCCATAGGACTTGACTTTGGCGAGGTGGAGCGAATCTACATCGCAGGCGGATTCGGAAATTACCTCGACCGCGAGAAGGCGGTCGCCATTGGGCTGATACCGGACTTGCCGCTGGAGAAAATCCGCTTTGCCGGCAACACCTCGATTTTGGGCGCCGACCTGGGGCTGCTTTCGGAAAGTACATGGCAGGAACTGCACAGCATTGCTGAGTCGGTTACGTATTATGATCTCATAAATTACCCAAATTATTATGATGAATTTTTGGCAGCGCGCTTCATCCCGCACACCGATCTCGGCAGGTTTAGATCGGTGAGGGAATCGGAAGAAGTGGAGGCTTGGACCTAGATGGCATTCACCCTGGCCGTGGCCGGCAAAGGCGGCACCGGCAAGACCACCCTGGCGGCATTGCTGATCGAAACCCTGATCGAACGGGGGGAGGGGCCGGTTCTGGCCGTCGACGCCGATCCCAACCCTAATCTGGGTTTTGCGCTGGGGTGCCAGGTGGAGAAAACCATCAGCGAGTTGCGCGATGAGCTGTTGGACCATATCCGCAAACTTCCCTCGGGTGTTACCAAAGATGACTATCTGGAAATGGGAATTCAAGAATGCCTGTGGGAAGGGCGCGGAGTGGACCTGCTGGTGATGGGGGCCGGCGAAGGGCCGCGCTGCTACTGTGCGGTCAATAACGTATTGCGGCGGTGCATCGACCGCCTGCGGGGTGCGTATCGCTACGTGGTGATGGATAACGAGGCGGGCCTCGAGCACCTCTCCCGCTGCACCACCCAGGACGTCGATGTGCTTCTGATTGTCAGCAACGGCATGCCCGTGGCGCTTCAGGCGGCTACGAGGATCCGCGAGCTGACCAAGCGGCTGGCGTTACGCATCGGAGGTCAATATCTGGTCCTCAACGATGTCGACCTTGCCGACGTGACCCGAAGCGAAGCTGGAGCTCAACAAACGGGCCTCGAGTTGCTCGGTGTGGTACCGTCAGACAACCGTCTGCGCGATCTCAGCCGGGAGGGAAAAGCGTTGAGTCACTTGGCGCCGGATTCAGCGGCGCGCAGAGCCCTGCGAGAAATCCTGGAGGCGGCTCTGTCGCCCGCGGCGGCGCTTTAGGAGGAGACTGAAAGAGGTTTGCCACCGGGGGGCAAGTCAAGAAGCAGCCCTCTCCCTTGGGGAGAGGGTGGCGAGCGTAGCGAGCCGGGTGAGGGGTTATTTGCTTGGACCTGATGACCTCCTCGTTGCGCAAGTGACCCCTCACCCGTCCCGCGCCGGCTGGTGAAAGCGCCGGCCGCGGTCCACCCTCTCCCCTCGGGAGAGGGCGGAGACGCAATTTCCGTTCTTCTTGTACATGCTCGGTTGCCCCTTGGGAGACGGGCCGGGAGTGAGGGGGCCAGAGAGAAGACGACGTAACACCGATATCGGGAAAGGCCCTAATTGTTTACTGTTTGAGGAGGAGAGCAAAATGGTTCCAGATGCAAAGAAGACCTGGGGTGGACGAGTCAATTCAGTGACCATCGGGGCAACTCCGGCGGCTGGAGGAACTCGAGCTTTTAGCGTCGCTATCGGAGGATCAGCGACGCTTCCTTTCTTGGATTTTGACGGAGCGTGTGGCCAGCCTGCCGTGGCCATGGAAATTTGCGACGTCTATCCACAAGAGTGGCCGGAGCTGCTACGGGAGCCATTTGGCGATGCTTTAGCGGATCCAGTGCGCTGGGCGCAGAAGTGCCTCGAACTCGGGGCCGACTTGATCTGCCTGCGCTTGGCGGGTTGTCACCCCGAACATGGCAACCGTTCTCCTGGGGAAGCAGCCCAAACCGTGAAACAGGTTTTGCAGGGAGTCCCGGCTCCTCTGATTATCTGGGGCACGGGGAATGCCGACAAGGACAACGAGGTGTTTCCCGCCGTAGCGGAGGCGGCGGCAGGGGAAAACTGCCTGATTGGGAGCATTACCGAGGACAACTACAAGACGCTGGTGGCAGTGTGCACCGCTTACAAGCACAAGATTGTCGCGGAATCCCCGTGCGACGTCAATATGGCCAAGCAGGTGAATATCCTCGCCCAGGACATGGGCTTCCCGGTCGAGAATATTGTGATTTACCCCACCTGTGCAGCCCTCGGATACGGCTTGGAGTACATCTATTCGGTTATGGAGCGGGGGCGGCTGGCCGGTTTGAAAGGAGACAGGATGCTCTCGCAGCCAATCCTGTGCGACGTCGGTATCGAGGCTTGGGGTGCGAAAGAGGCGCGCGTTTCCGAAGAGGAGATCCCCGACTGGGGTCCACAGCGTCAGCGAGCCCCACTGTGGGAGGCCAGCACGGCCGTCGCCTGCCTGCTTGCGGGAGGCGATCTTCTCATTCTGCGGCACCCCGAGGCAGTTCATGCCGTCAAGAAGACTATCGCCGACCTGACCGGGGCAGCGGTTAGTGCGGCAGCAGCGTAAAGGAGGAGGATCAATGGGCATCATATTGATCGGTGAGCGTATCAATGGTTCATTCAAGGACGTGGGCCGCGCAATTCAGGAACACGACAAAACCGTGATCCAGGATCGCGTGGCCCGGCAGATGGCAGGCGGCGCTGATTACCTGGATGTGAATATGGGGGCAGCGTCGCGCAAGCTGGAAGATTATGCCTGGCTGGTTCAAGTGGTGGCGGAATCCACTGCCTTGCCGCTCTCGCTTGATTGCCCCCGCGCCGATATGTTCCGGGTGGGCCTGAAAGCCTATCGAGATACGGTTGGGGAGCGGGCGGTGATTCTCAACAGCACTACCGCCGAGGATAGCAAGCTCATCCCTCTTCTCGAGTTGGCGGTCGAATACAAAGCGGGGCTCATTGGCGTGGTGATGGATGAGAGAGGAAGCCCCCAGGACGTGGACCGGCGGCTGGAGTTGGGCGGCAAGATCTTCGCTGCCGCGGCCGAGGCCGGTATTGCCCCGACCGACATCTTTCTCGATCCCATCGTCATGCCGGTCAAGTTCATGCAGGATCAGCCCAAGAACGTGCTCCATGCCATTCAGCAGATGACCATGCTTTCCGATCCGCCACCTCACATCTCGATCGGCTTGAGCAACGTTTCCTCCAAGGCAGAAGAGCGCAAACTCATCAATCGCACCTTCATGGTCATGGCCATGGCGATGGGCGTGGATGCGGCGATCCTGGACGTCTGCGACGAGGAACTGCGGGCGGCGGTGGCTACGGCGGAACTTCTGATGGGCATGGAGATTTACAGCGATGGCTACTTGAAGGCTTATCGCCAGCGGGCGGGCTCCGGCCCGGTAGCTGCGGCGGCAGCGTAAGTGTGGGCAGGTAGGCAGATGGGCAGTTGGCGGTTGGAGTTGGCGCACGGCCAGATGCGATGATAGTCGAACCATAGGATGAGGGCTATCTGCCCACTGCCCATCTGCCTACCTGCCGATCTGCAATTCGAAGAGAGGTGTTTATGAATCAGAAGAGCGTTGATCGCGCGACACAGGAAATGCTTCAGCTTGCCGAGGACCAGAATTTCGAGACGATCTGGGACCGTTGGGAGAAGCAGCAGCCGCAATGCGGCTTCGGCCAGCTCGGAGTTTGCTGCCGAATTTGTAATATGGGCCCTTGCCGCATCGATCCGTTTGGCGGTGAGCCGCGCCGGGGTGCGTGCGGCGCGGACGCGGATACGATTGTGGCCCGCAATCTGGTGCGCATGGTGGCAGGCGGAGCAGCGGCCCACTCCGATCATGGCCGCGATGTCGCCCACACGCTTGTTCTGGCAGCGGAGGGAAAAGGCGGCTACGCCATCAAGGATCCCGCCAAGCTGCGCCGCGTAGCGGCGGAATTCGGCGTTGCCCCCGATGGGCACAGTGATGCCGAAATCGCCAAAGCTCTGGGCGAGCGCGCTCTTTCCATGTTCGGCCAGCAGGAAGGCGAGCTTCCGTACATCTCCAGGGCGCCTGCCCGGCGCCAGGAGTTATGGCGTAAGCTCGAGCTCAGCCCGCGCGGAATCGACCGGGAGATCGTCGAAATCATGCACCGCAGCACCATGGGGGTCGACACAGATTACCGCAACATCCTCATGCAGGGGCTGCGCGCCTCGCTGGCGGATGGCTGGGGCGGTTCCATGCTTGCTACCGATCTTCAGGACATCCTCTTTCGCCCTCCCAAACCTCTGCGCGCGGCAGTCAATCTGGGCGTGCTAAGGAAGGACGCCATCAATATCGTGGTGCACGGTCATGAACCCGTCCTCTCGGAAATGATGGTGGCCGCCAGTCGCGACCCGGAACTTCTGAAAATGGCCGAGGCCCATGACGCCAAGGGAATTAATATCGCCGGCATATGCTGCACGGCCAATGAAATCCTGATGCGTCACGGTGTGCCGGTGGCAGGGAATTTCCTCCAGCAGGAGCTGGCGGTCATTACCGGCGCGGTCGATCTCATGGTGGTCGATGTGCAGTGCATCATGCCGTCCCTGGCCAGCCTGTCCAGTTGCTTCCATACCAAACTGGTTACAACCTCGCGCAAAAACAAAATGCCAGGTGTTGAATCCATTGACTTCGATGAAGCGCGGGCGTTCGAGTGTGCGAAGGAGATCGTGGGGCGGGCGGTGGAGAGTTTTACCCGGCGTGACCCGCGCAAGGTGAACATCCCCGAAAGCCGCTCGGACTTGATCGCCGGCTTCACCACCGAATCGGTCTTTCGCTTTCTGGGCGGCCGCTATCGGGGCACCTTCCGGCCCCTCAACGACGCTGTGATCGACGGGCGGCTGCGCGGCGCGGTGGGGATCGTGGGATGCAACAACCCGAACATGCTGCATGACTACGCGCACCTCACCCTCACTCGCGAGCTGCTCAAGAACGATGTGTTGATCGTCAGCACCGGCTGCGCTGCCATCGCGGATGCCAAGTGCGGCTTGCTCAGTCCTGAGGCCGCTTTCGAGAGCGCTGGACCTGGGTTGAGAGAGATTTGCGAAGCGGTGGGGATTCCTCCTGTCTTGCACGTCGGGTCCTGTGTGGACAATTCCCGCATCCTGACTACGCTCATCGAGATCGTAGGTGAGGGCGGTCTGGGAGAAGATTTCTCGCAACTCCCGGTAGCCGGCTCGGCGCCTGAGTGGATGTCGGAGAAGGCCGTGGCCATTGGGTTTTATTGTGTGGCCTCCGGCGTGCTCACTCACTTCGGAACCCCGCACCCCGTCCTGGGCAGCCCTGCCGTCCACAAGTTCCTCACCGACGACGTAGAAAAGCTGACGGGCGGGAAATTCTTCTTCGAACCCGACCCTGTGAAGGCCGCCGCCCGGATCGTCGAGCATCTGGACCAAAAGCGCGCGGAACTCAAGCTCGCACCGCCCATGTACACCGCGAAGCCCACTTTCCAGGGTGTGACGGTAGGGGTGTAACCTAACGGGGACCGCACTCTCCCGTGGGGAGAGGGTGTCCCGCGACGGCGCTATCACCAGCCGGCGCGGGACGGGTGAGGGGTCGGTTGGTTCGCCCTGGAGTCATTCTGTGATCGTGCGCATCCCAACCGCTCGCGTTCGTGAATTGCGGCGGGGCCAAACCGAAGCTGAAAAAGCCGCGTGGCATATCCTGCGTGATCGAAAGCTGGCCGCGAAGTTTCGCCGTCAATGCCGCCTTGAGAACTGCGTTGTCGACTTCTACTGCTTCGAACACCGACTGGCGATCGAACTGGACGGTGGCATTCACTCCCAGCCAAGCCAAATGCGAAAAGACGCTGCCAAAGAGGATTACTTGAGGGCCCTAGGCGTTGGCTTGCTGCGGATTCCTAACGGGTTGGTTCTCGGAGACCCTGAGGAGTTCGTGCGCGAGGTGCGGCAAGCGATTGAGGCGAGGGCATCGGTGGAGCCACTCTGACCAACTGACCCCTCACCCGGCCCGCGCCGGCTGGTGAAAACGCCGGTCGCGGTCCACCCTCTCCCCAAGGGAGAGGGCTATACTCTCCGGAGGTTTGCCCTTTCGCTGAACCTATGCGAGTGAACCCTACCTGGGCTGCAAGCCTCGAGAAGCAGTTGCAGGAGACGCAAGAGGGGCTCCGGCGGCGCGACCCTGCGGAAGTGGCTCTGTGGTCGGGTGCAACGTGCGAGGCCGCGGCGGAGTCGACTCGCCTCGAGGTTCCCTTCTGGGGTCGTCCCTATCTGATAACCTGGCCGGACCTCGAGGTTCGCGATAAGGAAGGCCAGCCTTCCCCCACCCCCGTCCAAGGCACGATCCTTCAATACCTCCTCCTGGCGGACGGCGCGCCCTTAGAAGACACATGGGTCTCGTTGCGCGACCTGCCCCATGGCTCCTTCTACGAGCAGGCCTTTCAGTCCTACAGCGGGAACCTCTTGGTGAGGACATTCCGCGGAGATGTGGAGAGTTTTCGCACCATCGCTCGAAGAATGGGAGGAGAACCTGTGGAGATGGGGGACGCGGCATATCGATTTTGGGCGCTGCCGCGCATACCCCTGGCCGTGGTTTACTGGTCAGGCGGAGGAGAGTTCCCCGATTCGGCCCAAGTCCTTTTTGACAAGTCCGCCGGCCATTATCATCACCTTGAGATGCTGGCGCATCTTGGCGGCATGTTGTGCGAACGAATCGTTTCAGCGTGGGAGAAACATTGAATCGGCGAAAAAAAGATTCACCACAGAGCACACAGAGCCCACGGAGGTCATCTCGCCGTGCAAGTGACCCCTCACCCAGCCCGCGCCGGCTGGAGAGAACGTCGGCCGCGGGCCACCCTCTCCCCTCGGGAGAGGGCAAAGACCCGATTTCCTGCATTCTCGTGGGTGGCTCAGACATTGCTTTTTATGTCTGCGCCGTACACGTTGGGCTTGGATTTGGGCGCCGACATAAAAGCCAATGTCGGCGCCACCCGTGGTTGGTTAAGCACTCCAACCCGTGCTGTTAGACTGACATCATGAAAATCGCCCTCAGCGGCAAAGGCGGAGTTGGGAAAACCACCCTGACGGCCTTATTGGCCCGGCAGGCGGCCACGCGGGGACATCCCGTTTTGGTCATCGACGCCGATCCCAATCCCAACCTCCATCTGGCCCTCGGTTTCCCTTCCGCTCCCCCCGCCTTAGTCGGAATGAAGGAATTGATCGAAGAGCGGCTCGGCTCGCTCGAAGGATTCTTTCGGCTCAATCCTCGCGTGGACGATATTCCTGATCGTTTCTCTTTCGAAGACCATGGCGTTCGGCTGCTGGTGATGGGCGGCATCGGGCAAGGGGGCGGGGGCTGCGCTTGCCCGCAGAGCGCGTTCCTTCGCAATCTGCTCCAGCACGTCATGCTGGAACGCTCGGATTGGGTATTTATGGATTGCGAGGCTGGGCTGGAACACCTCGGTCGAGCCACCTCGCGCGGCGCTGACGCTCTTTTGATCGTGGTCGAGCCCAGCCAGTCCTCAGTCGAAACCGCCCGTCGGATTCAACAACTGGCCGCGGACATCGGCCTCTCTCGCCTGTTCGTGGTGGGCAACAAGGTTCGCGATGCCGAAGAGCGGGCGCTGATCGAGCAAGGCATGAGCGGCCTGAGAGTTCTGGCCTGTCTTCCGGAGAGTCAAGCCCTGCGCCAAGCTTCCCGCCGCGGGATGCCAGTGCAGGATCCCGACCTCCTGGCGGCAGTCGGCGGAATCTTGGAAGCAATTGAGGAAAGGCAGTAGGCAGAATAGAAGGAGGTAGCATTCCATGCCAAGTACCGGCAAACCCAGACTTACCACCCCGCTAGTTCGTGACAATGGCCATCTGCGGCCCGCAAGTTGGGGCGAAGCTCTTGACCGCACCGCGCAGGGCTTTCGCAGCTCGCTTGAGAATCGTGGGCCTAAAGCCTTCGGCATCTTCAGTTGCTCGAAGACTACCAACGAGCTGAACTTCCTGGCCGCGAAGTTCGCCCGCGTGGTC
>Ga0187784_10000753_pt1 | contig 24583 bp, 24 predicted proteins | sample 1015_SJ02_MP15_2_FD_132964 | JGI IMG/M metagenome (GOLD analysis project Ga0187784, IMG submission 132964) | Tropical peat soil microbial communities from peatlands in Department of Meta, Colombia - 1015_SJ02_MP15_20_MG | ecosystem: Environmental > Terrestrial > Soil > Wetlands > Peat | place... | reverse complement strand
GGCGGAAGCTGCGGAGGCGCGCAAAAAGCGCCTCGCAGCGGTGGTCGCGCGTGGCGAGCTTGCCTGGCGCGAGGTCGACAACGAAATCGAGCGGCGCAACGCCGCCGGCTATGATCGCGCCACGGCGGTCCTTGCCGATTTGCGCGACGTCGCGGCGTCGCAGGGAAGAACGAACGAGTTCGAGCGACGCGTTGACGCCCTTCGTCAGAAGCACGCTCGAAAGGGACAGTTCATCGATCGGCTGCGGTCGCTCGCCAACAGCTGACCTCAACGCCGTTGGAGGGACGACGCTGACCTCACGCTCTGCCGTAAGCGTTGGGCGTCGCTTTGTTTTGAAAAGCAAAAATTGGGATATCCGTGAAGCTCTTAGTCAAAAATCTGCGCTCATTTTTGGCTTAACGCTTCAAATTGCAGTTTTGAAGCAAAACCGACACTTGAATCGAGCACCACATTGATTTGGTTTTCAGCATGGTATATATCACGATCTATATCGAAACGGGGTCGACGACGCCGCGCACCGCCAAGCTCTTCACCAACGGCCGCAGCCAGGCCGTGCGTCTCCCGGCGGAGTTTCGCCTCGAGGGCGACGAGGTGTTCATTCGCCGCGACCCACAGACGGGCGATGTGATTCTCTCGCGCAAGCCCGCAGACTGGGACAGTTTCTTCAAGCTCGTGGACGAGCTTGGCCCGGCTCCCGACGAGTTCCTGGACGAAAAGGAGAGGGCCACGCCGCCGGGAGATCGTGATCCGTTCGATTGGCTCGACGAATGACCAGAGTGATGCTGGACACGAACATTGCGAGCCAACTGGTCAAGCGGAATGAGGTCGTCCGAAGTCATATACGAGCGACTCAGGCGCCCGCATGCATTTCGATCGTCACCGAGGGAGAGCTTCTCTATGGCTTGGCGAGGCGTCCCGACGCCAAGCAACTCAAATTTCTGGTTTCGCAAATGTTGCAGCGTCTGGAGGTGTTGCCGTGGACGCGCGAAACCGCCCAAACTTATGGATCTCTGCGAGCCGAGCTCGAACGCAAGGGCAAAACGCTCGCCCCGCTCGATCTCATGATCGCGGCGCATGCGATAGCCGTAGACGGAATTTTGGCGACCCGGGATGGGGCGTTTGCCTGCGTCCCCGGGCTTCAGCTTGTGAACTGGACCGTCGCTTAGCCCCTCCCCTTCACACCCGCAAAATTCTCGTCTAACAAGACTGCGCACGAAACGAGCCGGGCGCGCCCGCTCAAACCCCAAGGGACGCGTTCCGGTCCGGAAAGGCCGGCGGCGCGGCCTTTTTTTATGCGCCCCTGCCGGCCCCTAACGAAACGACCATGCCCAAGAGAAGCGACATATCGACGATCCTCATCATCGGCGCGGGGCCGATCGTCATCGGGCAGGCCTGCGAGTTCGACTATTCGGGAACGCAGGCCTGCAAGGCCCTGCGCGCAGAAGGCTATCGCATCGTTCTCGTCAATTCCAATCCGGCCACGATCATGACCGATCCCGACATGGCCGACCGCACCTATGTCGAGCCGATCACGCCCAAGATCGTCGCCAAGATCATCGAGACGGAGCGCTACAAAGTCCCGGGCGGCTTCGCGCTGCTGCCCACCATGGGCGGCCAGACTGCGCTCAACTGCGCGCTGTCGCTCGAAAAAATGGGGGTGCTGAAACAGTTCGAGGTGGAGATGATCGGCGCTTCGGCCGCGGCGATCGACAAGGCCGAGGACCGCGAGCTCTTCCGCGACGCCATGAAGAAGATCGGCCTCGCGACGCCGCGCTCCCACCACGTCAAGACGCTGACCGCGGCGCTCGCGGCGCTTGAAGAAATCGGCCTGCCCGCGATCATCCGCCCCTCCTTCACGCTCGGCGGCACGGGCGGGGGCATCGCCTACAATGAGGCGGAGTTCATCGACATCGCAAAAGGCGGCATGGACGCCTCGCCCACGCACGAGGTTCTCATCGAAGAGAGCGTGCTCGGCTGGAAGGAATACGAGATGGAGGTCGTCCGCGACAGAGCGGACAACTGCATCATTGTCTGCTCGATCGAGAACATCGACCCGATGGGCGTGCACACGGGCGACAGCATCACGGTCGCGCCGGCGCTGACGCTGACCGACAAGGAATACCAGATCATGCGCGACGCCTCGATTGCGGTGCTGCGCGAGATCGGCGTCGAGACCGGCGGCTCCAACGTGCAATTCGCCGTCGATCCGGCGACGGGCCGCATGATCGTGATCGAGATGAATCCGCGCGTCTCGCGCTCTTCCGCCTTGGCCTCTAAGGCGACGGGCTTTCCGATCGCCAAGGTCGCGGCGAAGCTCGCCGTCGGCTACACGTTGGACGAGATCGCAAATGACATCACGGGCGGGGCGACTCCGGCCTCCTTCGAGCCGACGATCGACTATGTCGTGACCAAAGTCCCGCGCTTCGCCTTCGAGAAATTTCCGGGCGCCGAGGCCGTGCTCACGACGTCGATGAAGTCGGTCGGCGAGGCCATGGCGATCGGGCGCAATTTCGCCGAATCGCTGCAGAAGGCGCTACGCTCGCTCGAGACCGGGCTTTCGGGCCTCAACGAAATCGAGATCGACGGCTTGGCCAAGGGCGACGACGCCAATGTGCTGCGCGCCGCGCTCGGGACGCCGACGCCGGACCGCATCCTGATCGTCGCGCAGGCGCTGCGCCTGGGACTCACCGAAGCCGAGGTCCATGAGGCCTGCAAGATCGACCCCTGGTTTATCGCGCGCATCGGAGAGATCATCGCGCTCGAAGCCAAGGTGCGAAACTTCGGCCTGCCGCGGGATGCGGAGAATCTCCGCCTGCTCAAGGGACGCGGCTTCTCCGACGCGCGTCTCGCCGCGCTCGCCGACTGCGAGGAGAAGGACGTGCGCGCGCTGCGGCGAAAGCTCGAGGTGCGCCCAGTCTATAAGCGCATCGACACTTGCGCGGCCGAGTTCGCCTCGCCAACCGCCTATATGTATTCGACCTATGAAGCGCCCTTCGCCGGCAAGCCCGCCTGCGAGGCGCAGCCCTCCGCGCGCGACAAGATCGTGATTCTCGGCGGCGGGCCGAACCGCATCGGCCAGGGCATCGAGTTCGACTACTGCTGCTGTCATGCCTGCTTCGCGCTCTCCGAGGCGGGCTACGAGACGATCATGATCAATTGCAATCCGGAGACGGTGTCGACGGACTACGACACGTCCGACAGGCTCTATTTCGAGCCGCTCACGGCCGAAGACGTGGCCGAAATCTTGGACCTCGAGCAGCGCAACGGGCGGCTCAAGGGCGTCATCGTGCAGTTCGGCGGCCAGACGCCGCTCAAGCTCGCGAATGGCCTGGCCCAAGCCGGGGCGCCGATTCTCGGCACGTCCGTCGACTCGATCGACCTCGCCGAAGACCGCGACCGCTTCAAGCGCCTGCTCGACAGGCTCGGGCTCAAGCAGCCCAAGAACGGCATCGCCTATTCCGTCGAGCAGTCGCGCCTCGTCGTGGGCGAGCTCGGCCTGCCGCTCGTCGTGCGCCCGTCCTATGTGCTCGGCGGGCGGGCGATGGCGATCATACGCGACGAGCAGGCGCTCGACGACTATCTGCTCGGCGTGCTGCCGAGCCTCGTCCCCTCCGAGGTCAAGGCCCGCTACCCGAACGACAAAACCGGGCAGATCAACATGGTCCTCGGCAAGAATCCGCTGCTCTTCGACCGCTATCTGACGGATGCGATCGAAGTCGACGTCGACTGCCTCGCCGACCGCGCGCAGGCCGCCGTCGCCGGCGTCATGGAGCATATCGAGGAGGCCGGGATTCACTCGGGCGACTCCGCCTGCTCGCTGCCGCCGCGCTCGCTCTCGCGCGAGACGATCGCGGCGCTCGAGGCGCAGACAGTGAGCCTCGCCAAGGCGCTCGGCGTCGTCGGGCTCATGAACGTGCAGTTCGCGCTGAAGGACGGCGAGATCTATGTGCTCGAGGTCAATCCGCGCGCCTCGCGCACCGTGCCCTTCGTCGCCAAGGTCGTCGGCAAGCCGATCGCCAAGATCGCCGCGCGCGTCATGGCCGGAGAGCCGCTCTCGGCATTCGACCTGCCGGGCGCGGATTTGAAACATATCGGGGTCAAGGAGTCGGTATTTCCTTTTGCGCGTTTTCCGGGCGTCGACACCGTGCTCGGGCCGGAAATGCGATCGACCGGCGAAGTCATGGGCCTCGACACCTCCTTCGCCGCGGCCTTCGCCAAGAGCCAGCTCGGGGCCGGCGCGCGGGCGCCAAAGGGCGGCGTGGTCTTCGTCTCGGTCCGCGACGCCGACAAGGAGCGCGTCGTCGCGCCGATCCGCCTGCTCATGGAGCTCGGCTTCACGGCGCAGGGGACCGGCGGCACTGCGCGATTTCTGACCAGCCGCGGCATCCCGACGCAGAAGATCAACAAGGTCTCAGAGGGTCGGCCGCATATCGTCGACGCGATCAAGAACGGCTCGATCCAGCTCGTCTTCAACACCACCGAAGGGGCGCAGGCGCTCGCCGACTCCCGCTCCTTGCGCCAGGCCGCGCTTCTGCATAAAGTCCCCTATTACACGACTCTCGCGGGAGCCGTAGCCGCCGCCGAGGGCGTCAAGGCCTATATGTCGGGGTCCCTTGAGGTGCGCGCGCTGCAGGACTACTTCGCCTGAGACGCCGTTAGCGTTCGTCGCAACCGCATCCTTCGACCGGCGCCGCCGCCATCGGGCCGCCGCGATTGTATATTTGTTTTCCCTGAAGGGGAGAGCGAAAGGAACAGGACGAAAGAGCAGGACCATGGAAAAAGTGCCCATGACTGTCGGCGGCTTCGCCGCGCTGGAGGGGGAGCTGAGGCGGCGACAGCAGGTCGAACGCCCGCGCATCATCCAGCAGATCTCGGAAGCGCGCGCTCATGGAGATCTCTCCGAAAACGCCGAATATCATGCGGCGAAAGAGGCGCAGTCGCTGAACGAGGGCCGAATCGCCGAGCTCGAGGACAAGCTCTCGCGCGCAGAGGTCATCGATGTCGCCAAGCTTTCAGGCTCGACGATCAAGTTTGGCGCCACGGTCACCGTGCTGGATGAAGACACCGAGGAAGAGAAGCGCTACCAGATCGTCGGCGAATCGGAGGCCGACGTGAAGAGCGGGCGCGTCTCGATCAGCTCTCCGATCGCGCGCGCGCTGATCGGCAAGAAGGTCGGCGACACGATCGAGGTGAAGACGCCGGGCGGCGGCAAATCATACGAAATTCTCACGGTCGCCTTCGTGTGAGCGGCGAGGACGCGACGGGCGGTCGGGGGCTCATCGCGCCCGAAAAGCCTGTGCTGCGCATCCTGTCCGACGGGCGCGCCGGCCATGAGGCGCAGTCGCTCGGCCTCGCCGAGGCGATGGGGCTCGAGGCCGACATCCGCGGCGTGAACCCGCGCGAAATCTTCGCGGCGCTCGCGCCCTTCGGTCCGGTGGACTGGCGCGAGCGCGAGACCGCCGCGGACTCGCCGATCGCGCCGCCCTTCCCCGACATCGCCATCGGCGCCGGGCGGCGGGTCATCCCCTATCTGCGCCGGATGAAGCAGGCGTCGAAGCGCCAGACCTTCACCGTCTATCTCAACCGCCCGGCCTTCGGACCGCGCGCGGCCGATCTCATCGTCGCCCCGGCGCATGACGGGCTGTTCGGCCTCAATGTCGTGGCGCCGATCACGCCGCCGAATCGCGTCTCGGCCGAGCGGCTGGCTGAGCTGCGCAAGTCCCCCGACCCGCGGGTCAAGTCCTTGGCCGCGCCGCGGGCGGCGCTGCTCGTCGGCGGCGACAGCCGGCATTTCAGCTTCTCCAAGGCGACGGCGGCGGCGCTCTGCGAGACCGTGCGGACGTTGCGCGCGGCGGGAATGAGCGTCATGGCGACCTGCTCGCGCCGGACGCCCGCCTATGTGAGCGAGATGCTGCAGGCCGAGTTCGCGTCGGGCCGCGGCTGGCTCTGGGACGGCGCGGGCGAAAACCCCTACTTTTCCATGCTGGCGCTGGCCGAGACGATCGTCGTCACGGCCGATAGCGTCTCGATGGTCGGCGAGGCGGTCGCAACCGGAGCGCCGGTCTATGTGTTCGCGGTCGCCGGCGGCAGCCGCAAGATTGCCGACTACCTGTCGAAATTGGAGGCGCTCGGCGCCGTGCGGCCCTGGACCGGCGTCGTCGAACACTGGTCATACGAGCCGATGCAGTCGACGCCCGCCGTGGCGCGGGCGGTGTGGCGGGCCTACAAGATCTATCGCGGCATTCCGGACTGAGCCGGCCGTGCTTTCCTACGCGCTCCACCTGCAGGCGCGGTCGCCTGACGGGTTATAGCGCGCAAATGGCCGGGATCGCGCTGGCCCGCGAGCCTGGTGCGACTATAGTAATCCCAAGCCATGAAGGGCGCCGAGACGGAAAGGTGCGCGCAAATATGACCAACGAACCGCAAGACAGGCCGCCGCAATATCGCGTGCCGACGAAGCTTTACTATATCGCAGGCGGCGTCATCGCCATGTGGATCTTCGTGACCTTCTTCCTGCGCAACCCTTACACCCAGGCGACGGAAGGCGACTATTACGATCGGCATCCTTACGACGAATTCACGACCTGGGCGCTCGTGCTCGTCGTCATCCCGATGATCGGACTGGCCGCGTTTCTCGCATGGACGCGGCGCGGTCGCGGGTGAGGAAGCATCCACAGGCCGGACAATCGCGATCGGGCGCTGTCAGATCTTCCCGTTCGCCGCTCGCAACGCGGTCGAAGACCTCGCAAGCCGCCGGTCATGGATATAGACGATCGCGGGCGGAGACGTCGTCGCCAGTCGCGTGGCCTCATGCTCCTTGATCCGGAACGATGCAAATCTTCGCGCGGCCTTCGCGCTCTGCGCCCTCAACGTCGCTCCGGGCCGGTCGATCACGGCGATCGGCGCGAGGGCGGCGATCTCGCGCCAATGGCGCCAGTGGTGAAAGTCGATGAGATTATCCGCGCCCATGATCCAGACGAAACGCACCCCGGGACAGCGCCGGCGCAGATAGCGCAGCGTGTCATAAGTGAAGCGCGTGCGGATCTCGGCTTCGAGCGCGCTCACGACGATGCGCGGATGCGCCGCCGCCTTGCGACAGGCGGAAAGCCTTTCGGCGAGCGGCGTCGCGCTCGGATTCTTGAGCGGATTGCCCGGCGAGACGAGCCACCAAAGGCGATCGAGCTTCAGTCGCCGCAGCGCGATGCGCGAGACGAGCAGATGCCCCTCGTGCGGCGGATCGAACGATCCGCCGAAGAGGCCGATGCGCAGGCCGGCGGAGTGGGGGGGTAATCGAGGTATCATCTGGAGGCGGGTCGGGAAGCCGCGTCCGACTCTTCAAATAGCTGCACATAGGCTTCGTAGCGAAAACGGCGGTTGCGCGCGTGGCCGGTGATTTCCACAAGAATTTCGTTGTTCACGAAGCGCTCGACGAGCTGGTTGGCGGCGGCGAATGTCGTCGCGGTTAGATTGCTCACATCCTGCACCGAAATAATCGGCCGCTGATAAAGGCTTTCCAGAAGTCGATGGCCGTTCGCCGCAGCGTAGCCGAACTGTTGCGTGATCAAGCTCCGATGCGTCTCTCGGAGCGTGAGAACGCGGCGAGCGGTCTCGCTCGCCTGGCCGCTCACCTCAGCAACGCCGCGCAGAAAGAATGAAAGCCATTCCTCCCAGGCGCCCTTGTCGCGGGTAGCCTGTAGCAAATCGTAGTAGGTCTGCCGATGCCGCTTGAAATAATATGAAAGATAAAGCACCGGCTTGTGAAGCACGCCACGTTCGCATAGCAGGAACGTGATCAAGAGGCGGCCGACGCGTCCGTTGCCGTCAAGGAAAGGGTGAATCGTCTCGAATTGCGCATGGGCAAGACCGATCTTGATCAGAAGCGGTAGTTCGCTTTCACTGTGGAGAAAGGATTCGAGTTCGCCCAGTGCCTGCGGAACGACATCGACCGGCGGCGGGACGAATATGGCTTCGTTGAGACTGCAACCGCCAGGACCAATCCAGTTTTGCGTCCGCCGCAGCTCTCCGGGGCTGAGGCGCGAGCCACGCGCGCCGTCAAGAAGCTTTGCGTGAATCTCGCGAAAGAGCCGCACGGAAATCGGCAGATCGGAGAGCCGCTCCAGCCCGTAATTCATGGCTTTGACGTAATTCACCACTTCGTTGACATCCTTGGGGGCCTCGCGCGAGTAAAGCCGCGCCTCGGCAGCGAGCAAGTCTTGCAGGGAGCTTTGGGTTCCCTCGATCTGACTCGACAGCACGGCTTCTTTTCGAACATACATGAATACGAAAAGGTCAGGATTGGGCAAGGTCAGAATGGAGCCGTCCAGCCTTCCTAGTGCCATATCGGCCCGAGAGAGTAGCCGCGCAAGCTCGCCGGACAGGGCGATGGGAGGCTGCGGTGGGAGCGGCGCAGGAATGAACGCGCTGTAACCTGTCGGCTGGCGCTGATAGGCGCCAGCCCTGCCTTGGATCGCCGTCACGCTGCTCCCTCCTCCTTATTCAACGAGTCTTAAACAAGTGGTCCTTATCCGACGCATATTAAAGGCTGCCTTTAGCAAGGGAACAAACTCGCTGCAAATGTAAGGCTGCCTGTAATACCCCCAGCGGGCCATCTCCATGCCTGGCGGGACGCCGGAAGCGCGACAGTTGCACGATCCAATTGAGCGCCGCGAATGGCGGCGCAAAATCAATTCCGCTCGGCTTCGCGGCCCACTGCGCCGCAGCGATGTCGCTGCGGGCCCGCGGGCTGTTCTTCCAGCACGTGTTTGCGACGAGCATAGAAACCGCCGCACAAGCGCTTTCGGCGTCCTTTGCCGCCAAATCGCGGAGCGTGGCGATCCCGAGCTGCGCCAGCCGTTCGCCAACCGTTGACCCGACGCGCTTGACGGCGAGCAAGAACTCGCCTCACGTCTGGGAAAACTTCTTCGGGGTCACATATGATGCTCTGGCCGGCGAATTGCTGGGTGGGTCAAGTTGCGCGGCGCGAGGGATCCCTTTCCTCCGAAGGGAGGGCGCGCTTCCTGCGCAAAAGTATCGGGTGGTAGGTTCGATCCGTCAAGCGAGTGGCGGAAACTTCCAACCTCGATTACGATGTTGAAGTAGGTGGGCCATGTCGAATGACAATCAGGATTTTTGGGACTTCCTCTCGACTGACGAGGCAGAGTTCATGAAGTCGATCGTCTCGAAGCTATGCCATATCCCGTGGGCACAGGATATTATTGGCGATATTGGCGATAACCGTGGCTGGACTCGCGAAAATAAGGCTAGGTTCTTCGAATTGAGATTTGCTTATGCGCTCCATCAATCGGGAGTCGTGCCGTCCTATGAAGTTGTCGGCGAAGGACAATCAACGCTCGATTTCGGCTTCACTTCCTCGAAGCAGAAGTGGGTGGTGGAACTTATGCGATTTGGGGAAACAAAAGCCGCTAGGTCCGCTACTCGTTTGTTGAGCGATGATGGTATCCTATGGTCAGAACGAGTTCTATCAAGCCATGCAACAGATAACCGCCATTCCGAGGAAGGCGAGACGCTCAAAGCCGTGCAGCGGATCTGCCAAAAACTCGAACGTAACGGACAGCCACACAAGTTCTCCGTTCCGACGGAGGCGCTCCACGTCATCTTGGTCGACTCCAGAACCTTCCTCAATGGTGGTGACGTATACGATCAGATTCATGTTGCATTTGGTGGTGAATATCTCAAGGCGCAGTTCCGTCGATATTGGGATAAAAGGCTTATATCCGGCGTATTCAACCCAAAGACAGATTTGCGCGGCGCACCCGAAGCACGAGCGCGCCTCCACTTTATCGGGTTTGTGACCGAGAAACTTTATCAACCGGGGGAGTTCGCCAAAGTAACTCGATTCTTTGCAAATCCATATTTATTGGATCACGAAAGAGCAGAAGCAGGAATTGCCAAGTGGCCGCTCCATCCTGCGAAGCCGATACGAGCGCAAGCAATCCCTGATCCCGGCGCATCCTGACAGTCGCTTTCGCGTTCTAGGGCGGCCTTTCTGTCATGACAGTCGGTGGAGCGCGGAACGGTTCCGCGCCAATCGTCAAGGGAGAGAGGCAATGCATGATCGAGATTATCATGGGTGATTGTCTTAAGCCGCATTGCGGACCAGGGCGTCGGCGATTTCATGCAGCGGCTTTTGGCCGGCGTTGAAGATCGCCACGTCGGCGATCGTGTCCGGAAACTCGCGATCGCCCGCGCCGCGCGCAACGACGAGAACCTTCTTTCCCATAGCCTTGGCGGCGCCGGCCTCGAAGATCGCGTTGTTGGCGCCCCTCGCGCCCTCGCGCGGCAGCACGAGAATTGCCGCGTTCGATTCGTTGAGCGCTTCGCGGAGCGCAGAATCCCAGTCAACACCTGGCTCCAAAGCCTTTTCGTCGCGGTAAACGCTCACGCCCCTCCGCTCCAACTCGGACACGAGCGAAGCGGCGTAATCCCTGTCGGCGCGGCTATAAGCCATGAAAAACTTCATTTGTCGCTCCTCACAGCGGCTCGTTCCGCCATTTCCGAAATGTAATCGTCGTAATCGTCCAGGGCAACGAGGTTAGTGGGCGCAAGGCAGGCCATCCCGCCGTGGTTGTCCTCTATGTCGTCGACTGTCACCCCATAGAGAACGCCCACGCACCTCTTGCGCAATATCCAGGCTGACGAAATTTCCGCCCAAACCCAGTTGCGGTCCACGGACCAGGGCGTCAGCAATGCGACCAGCTCATCACAGGCTTCGAGACCATCTCGCACACGCTCCTCGATGCGGTCCCCTTTCTTGATGTCGAAAATGTCGATGAAGGCGTAGGCGCCATTTTCCTGGACGAGGCGCGCCATCTGACGCGCGATCCATTTGTCGTGCCAGCCGTGAGAGATGAAAACTGCATAGGCCAAATTTTGTTCCAGTTGGATAGAACGTTGAACCGTTCACGCCCGCAGCTGCCCAGTCCCATGCACGCGATATTTGAACGACGTCAGCTGCTCCACGCCCACCGGCCCCCGCGCGTGCATCTTGCCGGTCGCGATGCCGATTTCGCCGCCGAAGCCGAACTCGCCGCCGTCGGCGAATTGCGTCGAGGCGTTGTGCAGGACGATCGCCGAGTCGACCTCCTTGAGGAAGCGCGCCGCCGCCGCCTCGTCCTGCGTCACGATGCAGTCCGTGTGATGCGAGCCGTGCGCCGCGATATGCGCCAGGGCGGAGTCGAGCCCGTCGACGACGCGCGCGGCGATGATCGCATCGAGATATTCCGTATCCCAGTCCTCCTCGCTCGCCGCCGTCACGCGCGGATCCGCGCGCTGCGTCTCGGCATCGCCGCGCACCGCGCAGCCCGCGTCGAGCAATGTCTTCACGAGCGGGGCGAGATGCGTGCGCGCGCAGGCGCGATCGACGAGCAGCGTCTCGGCGGCGCCGCAAATTCCGGTGCGGCGCATCTTGGCGTTGAGCACGATGTCCTTCGCCATGTCGAGATCGGCGGCGGCGTGGACAAAGACGTGAACGATGCCCTCAAGATGCGCGAAGACCGGCACGCGCGCCTCGTGCTGGACTCGGGCGACAAGGCTCTTGCCGCCGCGCGGCACGATCACGTCGATCGCGCCGTCGAGCCCTGCGAGCATGAGGCCCACGGCGTCGCGATCTGTCGTCGGCACGAGCGCGATCGCTTCGCCGGGCAGACCCGCCTCCTCGAGCCCCGCGACCAGCGCGCGGTGGATCGCCGCCGAGCTCCGCAGGCTGTCGGAACCGCCGCGCAGGATCGTCGCGTTGCCGGCCTTGAGGCACAGCGCGCCGGCGTCGGCGGTCACATTCGGCCGGCTCTCATAGATGACGCCGATGACGCCGAGCGGCGTCGCCACGCGCTCGATCACGAGGCCGTTCGGGCGCTCGAAGCGCGCCAGCACGCGCCCGACCGGATCGGGGAGATCGGCGATTTCTTCCAGGCTCCGCGCCATTGCCTCGATGCGCTGCCGATCGAGCGTCAGGCGGTCGACGGACGCGGCGGACGAACCCCTTGCGCGCGCCTCGGCGACGTCTTCCCCATTGGCGGCGAGGATGGCCTCGCTCGACGCCCGGATGGCGCGCGCAGCCGCGCGCAGAGCGCTGTCCTTGGCCTCGGCGGAGGCCTGCGCCACGACATGCGCCGCCCGCCGCGCCGCGGCGCCGATCGCCGCCAGGACCGCGGCCGCGTCCGACGCGAGCGAAACCGCCTTCAACATCTCTTTACGGGCCTGGTGCATGGTGGCGCTCGCGGAAACGATCCGAGGCCGGAACCTCTATCACAGCGTGTGAGGCGGAAAAAGCGTTGCGGGTCCAAACGTAGCCATCTTGCGCGCCGCTCGCGAGCCGCATACTATGTTTTTTGGGTCATCAAGGATCAAGGACCGAGCGAGCGTGGCGAGCTCTTGCGCCAAAGCTGATTTTTCGCTGGCGCGCCTGAGCGGCGCGGCCGCGCCGCCCGCCTGCGCCCTGCTGCTGCTTCTTAGCCGCCCCTGACCGCCCGCAGGGCTTGAAAGCCCAGGCCGTCAGGGGAGTTCGCGCATCCGGCAATCCGGCCCGCGCCGCGGGCGAAATGGCAGAGACCCTTCATGCAATCTGAACAGCATCAAAAGGCGGACGATCAGAGCCGCGTCGTCATTTTCGACACCACTTTGCGCGACGGCGAGCAGTCGCCAGGCGCCTCCATGACGCTGGAAGAAAAACTCGAGGTCGCGGACCTGCTCGACGCGCTTGGCGTCGACGTGATCGAGGCCGGCTTCCCGATCGCGAGCCAGGGCGACTTCGAGAGCGTCAGCGAGGTCGCGCGGAGCGTCAAGAACGGCTCGGTCGCCGGCCTCGCGCGCGCCTCCGAGAAGGACATCGACCGCTGCGCCGAGGCCCTGCGCGCGGCGAAGCGCCCGCGCATCCACACCTTCATCTCCACCTCCCCGGTGCATATGAAATACAAGCTGCAGCTGGAGCCTTCGCGCGTGCTGGAGCTCGTGGCCTCCTCGGTCACAAGGGCGCGCAACCAAGTCGAGGACGTCGAATGGTCGGCGGAAGACGGCACGCGCACCGAGTTCGACTTCCTGTGCCGCGCCGTCGAGACCGCCATCAAGGCCGGCGCCACGACGATCAACATACCCGACACGGTGGGCTACGCGACGCCCGCCGAGTATGAGGACCTGTTCCGACGCCTGCGCGCGGCCGTCCCCAATTCCGAGAAGGCGATCTTCTCGGTGCACTGCCACGACGATCTGGGGCTCGCGGTCGCGAACTCGCTCGCCGGCGTGCGCGGCGGCGCGCGGCAGATCGAATGCACGATCAACGGCATCGGCGAGCGCGCGGGCAATGCGGCGCTGGAAGAAGTCGTCATGGCCATGCGCACGCGCCATGACGCCCTGCCGTTCGACACCGGCGTCGACGCCAGGCTGCTGACGCGCGCGTCGAAGCTCGTCTCGGCGGTGACCTCCTTCCCGGTGCAATACAACAAGGCGATCGTCGGGCGTAACGCCTTCGCGCATGAGAGCGGCATCCATCAGGACGGCATGCTCAAGAATGCGCATACGTACGAGATCATGACGCCCGAGAGCGTCGGCGTGTCTAAGACGTCGCTGGTCATGGGCAAACACTCGGGTCGTCACGCCTTCCGCGAAAAGCTGAAAGAGCTGGGCTATGACTTGGGCGAGAACGCGCTGGAGGACGCCTTCAAGCGCTTCAAGGATCTCGCCGACCGCAAGAAGGTCGTCTACGACGAGGATCTCATGGCGCTCGTCGACGACGAGATCATCAATGCGCATGACCACATCAGGGTCGAGGCGCTGATGGTCATGGCCGGCACGCATGGGCCGCAGTCGGCGGCGCTGACGCTCGACATCGAGGGCAAAAAAGTCACGCATCAGGCCTCGGGCAACGGCCCGGTCGATGCGATCTTCAACGCGATCCAGGCGCTGGTTCCCCATGAGGCGACGCTGGAGCTGTACCAGGTCCACGCCGTGACCGAAGGCGCCGACGCGCAGGCGGAGGTGTCGGTGCGGCTCTCCGAGAACGGCAAGACGGTGACGGGCCGCGGCGCCGATCCGGACACGCTGGTCGCCTCGGCGCGCGCCTATGTGTCGGCGCTGAACCGCCTCATGCTCAAGCGGGGTCGCACCAAGCCCGAGGCGATGGAGGCTGGCTGACGGGGCCCCGCCGCGGCGCGAGCACGCGCGTCTTCCGCCACAGCGTCCCTCGCCGGGCAAGTCAGCGTCGCGGCGGGAGCAAGAGCGACGGCGCGGTCTCCGGGAGTGAGCGCGACAGTCATCGAAGTCGAAACCTGCCCTGGCTACTCCTGCCTGAGGTTGGGCGTTCCCCGCCCTCCGACGGTATGCATCTGCGCGAATTCTTTCCGCTGCTAGTGACGGCTTGAAGCTCGCGCCGAAGGCGGCGGCGACCTGCCGCCGCCGAGCAGCGCCAGATCCGTGGGCCAGTTGCGAGCGGACCTTTGGCGCGAAGAAGCCGCCTTTGCGGCAAGCAAGGCGCAGGCGCTCTACGCAAGCTCGTCGGGGCCGCGTCGCAGCCCCCATCGCCGATCGCTTCCGCGCCGAGACATCCGGTCGCGCGAGCGCGCCCGACATGACCCGTTAACCATATCGTGAGATAAGGGCGCATGACCCCGCAAACGCGCAGCGCATTCGATCCAGGCTTCGGCGTCTACGTGCATTGGCCGTTCTGCCTGTCGAAATGCCCCTATTGCGACTTCAACAGCCATGTGCGGCGTGGCGAGATCGACGAAGACCGTTTCGTCGAAGCCTTTCGGGCGGAAATCGCGCATCGCGCGTCGCTCGCGCCGGGGCGCGAAGCCCGCTCGGTGTTTTTCGGCGGCGGCACGCCCTCGCTCATGTCTCCTGCGACCGTCGCCGCGATACTCGAGGCCATATCCAGACACTGGCGCCTCGCCAAGGACGTGGAGATCACGCTCGAGGCCAATCCGACGAGCGTGGAAGCGGCGCGCTTCCGCAGCTTCAAGGCGGCGGGCGTCAACCGCGTGTCGCTCGGCATCCAGGCCTTGAGCGACATCGACCTGAAATCCCTCGGTCGCCAGCACTCCGTCGCCGAGGCGCTGGCGGCGCTGAAAGTCGCCAATTCCGTCTTCGAGCGCACGTCCTTCGACCTCATCTACGCACGGCCCGGCCAGACGCCCGCGACCTGGCGCAAGGAGCTCGACATCGCGCTCACCTATGTCACGGATCATATCTCGCTCTATCAGCTGACGATCGAGCCCGAGACGATGTTCGAGCGCATGCTCGAGGCCGGCAAGCTCGCGCTGCCGAGCCCCGACGCGCAGCGCGACCTCTGGGACGTGACGCAAGAAGCGACCGCGCGCGCGGGACTCCCCGCCTATGAGGTTTCGAACCACGCGCGGCCCGGCGCCGAGTGCCGGCATAATCTGATCTATTGGCGCTACGGCGAATATGCGGGCGTCGGGCCCGGCGCGCATGGCCGGCTCGACACGCCGGCGGGCCGCCGCGCCCAGGCGACTGAAAAGCACCCGGAGATGTGGCTGACCTGCGTCGAGACCGACGGGCATGGGCTGGTCGAGGACGAGCTGCTCAATCCGGAGCAGCTCGGCGACGAGTTTCTTCTGATGGGCCTGCGGCTCAAGGAGGGCGTCGATCCGCTGCGCTACCAGCTCTTGACCGGCAAGGCGCTGCAGTCGACGCGCATCGCCGACCTGGTGAGCGACGGCCTGGTTGAGGTGACGCGCGACAAACGCCTGCGCGTAAGCGTCGAGGGTTTTCCGGTGCTCGACGCCGTCGTGGCGGACCTCGCCGCTTGATCACAACGCTGCTACTGGAGGCCGGCGCGCCGATAGTCGGCGCCAGCCCGCGGCGCGAAACATAAGTCCTCGTCATCCAGGAAAGAGGCGCCGTCTTCGAGCGCCGGCTCGAGCACATGGACAAGTCCCGCGAGCAGCGGCTGGTCGGCGCCGACGATGGATCGCCCCAGCGCCGAGAGCGCGTCCCCGTTGGCGCAGCGGGCGAACTGGCGCACGACGACTGACGCGAACCGCCCCATTTCCATGCCGTTGCGATCAGCGGCCGAGGCGACACGATCGGCGAACCCCTCTCCCACGCAGCGCACGGCGACGCGCGCCACATTCGCGTTGGAACATGAGTGGATCAGGTCCGCGATCACCATGTGGCCCCTCCTGAAGCGGCAGCTTGGGGTTTACGCCAACGGGATTTGGAACTTTTTCAGCCTGGCGCCAGCGCCGCCACATTGCATCGACGCGCGCAAAGGCGCCGCGCCAATATACCCAGGCTCAACCTCAAAACTCCTGACGAAGGTCATGCGTTCCACCTGGAGCCGAGAATTCGTCGTTGCGCCGCGTCACCATGCGCCGCTGTTCGGCATCGTGCTCCAGGGCTCTTGAGGCGCGAGCGGCCCCCCGCGCTGCAAAAGCTCGATGGAAATTCCGTCGGGCGAACGCACGAAGGCCATATGGCCGTCGCGGGGCGGGCGATTGATCGTGACGCCTCCCTCCTGAAGCCTTGCGCAAATTGCGTAAATGTCGTCGACTGCGAAGGCGAGATGGCCGAAGTTGCGCCCTCCGGTGTAATCTTCCGGGTCCCAGTTGTGCGTCAGCTCGACGAGCGGCGCGTCCTTCGCACGGGCGGCGGCGAGGTCTTCCGGCGCGGCGAGATAGACGAGCGTGTAACGGCCTTTCTCGTTCTCCATGCGCCGTACTTCGACGAGGCCGAGCTTTTCGCAAAAGAACGACAACGCTCGCGGCAGATCCGCGACCCTGACCATGGCGTGCAGATAGCGCATCGAGTAGATCTCCTCCGTCGGCTCCCTTTGCAAGTCGCTTGCGTGTCCGCCAACGATTTGCGCGGTATCATGAGATTTGCTAGCGCTAAAGAAGCGCCGACGCCATCGCCGCAGCCGGAACGCCTTCCCATGAACGACGCAGACATTCTGGAGCCGTCCGGCGCGTCGCGCAAGCAGGCGGCGGCCCTCGCTTCGATCGCGGCGAGCGCCATGCTCGCCTTGGCCAAGCTCGCTGCAGGCCTCTTCTCGGGATCGTTGGCTTTGCTTTCCGAAGCCGGCCACGCCGGCGTCGACACCGGCGCGACGATTCTCACCTATTTCGCGGTGCGCGAGGGCGGCAAGCCCGCCGACGAGGAGCATCACTACGGCCACGGCAAGATCGAGTCGCTTGCGGCGCTCGTCGAGACCGGGCTCTTGTTCGGCCTCGCTCTGCTCGTCGTCGGCGAAGCCGTGCGCCGCTTCTCCGAGCGTGCGGACGAGGTCGATGCGGGCTGGCCGGTCTTCGCGGTTCTTGGGGTCTCCATCGTCGTCGACTTCGTTCGTTCGCGGCAATTGTCAAAGGTGGCGCGCGAGGAAGGCAGCGACGCGCTTGCCGCCGACGCGCTGCATTTTGCGAGCGATCTGATCTCGTCGCTGCTCGTGCTGCTCGGCCTCGCGGCCACGCGCTTCGGATTCCTCCAGGGCGACGCGCTCGCGGCCTTCGGCGTGGCGCTGTTCATCGCCGTGGCCGGCTATCGCCTCGGACGGCGGACGATCGACACGCTCCTCGACGCCGCGCCGCAGGAGCTCGTGCCGCATTTTCGCGACCTCATCGGCAGGGTGCCCGGCGTCATCGATCTCGAGAGCCTGCGCCTTCGCCAGGTCGGCCATGAGGTGATCGGCGAGGCGTCGATCGCCGTCTCGCGCGCGCTCAGCGTCGAGCAGGCGGCGCGCATCGAGGCCGCCGTGCAGCGCGCGATCCTTTCCGATCAGCCGCGCGCGAAGATCACAGTGAACTCCACGCCGCGCGCGCTCGACAATGAGACCGTGATCGAGCGCGTGCAGCTCGCCGCGGCGCGCCGCCGCATCTCGGCGCACAACGTCGTCGCGCAGCAGCTTGGCGCGCGTCTCGCGATCAGCCTCGATCTCGAGCTCGACGCGACAATGGCGTTGCGCGAGGCGCATGTGACCGCCACTCTGCTCGAGAACGCCATCCGCGACGAATTCGGCGGCGACGTGGAGATTGAGTCGCATATCGAACCTTCCGCCCATCATCTTCAAGTCGGACACGACGCCGACGCGACGACGCGACGAGCGATCAGCTTTGCGCTGGAGCGCGACGCGGCCCATCAAGGCCTCGTGCGCAACGTTCATGAGGTGCGCGTGCGGCAAGTCGACGGCGGCCTCGTCGTCGCCTTCCACTGCGAGCTCGATCCGAGCCTCACGGTCGAGGCGGCGCACGCCGCGGTCGACGCCGTGGAGCGGCGTCTGCGCGAACAGTTTCCGTCGATCCTGCGCGTCGTCGGCCACATGGAGCCGTGTGACGATTGATCCCGCGCGGATGAGGCAAATCCGCCCTTTCGTCAAGGCGCCATTCGGGCTACAAGGCCCAACCTTCGCGCCGCAGCTCAGAGGCTTTCACATGACCGAGATCGTCGATATCCACGCCCGCGAAATTCTCGATTCGCGCGGAAATCCGACGGTCGAGGTGGACGTGACGCTGGATGACGGCTCGTTTGGGCGCGCCGCCGTGCCGTCCGGCGCCTCGACCGGCGCGCATGAGGCGGTCGAGAAGCGCGACGGCGACAAGGGCCGCTATCTCGGCAAGGGCGTCCTCTCCGCAGTCGAGAACGTCAATGGCGAGATCGCGGGCGCGCTCGTCGGCTTCGAGGCCGAAGAACAGGCTGCGATCGACGAGGCGCTCATCGATCTCGACGGGACGGCGAACAAGGCGCGACTCGGCGCCAATGCGATTCTCGGCGTCTCGCTCGCCGTGGCGAAGGCCGCGGCCGAGGCCTCGACGCTGCCGCTCTATCGCTACATCGGCGGCGCCGCGGCGCGCGTCCTGCCGACGCCGATGATGAACATCATCAATGGCGGCGTGCACGCGGACAACCCGATCGACTTCCAGGAATTCATGATCCTGCCAGCGGGCGCGGAGTCGGTCGCCGAAGGAATTCGCTGGGGCGCGGAGATTTTCCAGACGCTGAAGAGCGCTCTGAAAAAGGCGGGACTCAATACGACCGTCGGCGACGAAGGCGGCTTTGCGCCCAACCTGCCGTCGGCAGAAGCCGCGCTCGACTTCATCGTCAAGGCGATCGAGACCGCGGGCTTCAAGCCGGGGCAGGACGTCTATCTCGGCACGGACGCGGCCTCGACGGAATTCTTCAAGGACGGCAAATACGTCTATGAGGGCGAGAAGATCACGCGCTCGATTGCGGAGCAGGTCGACTATCTGGCGAAGCTCGCAGCGAATTATCCGATCGTGACCATCGAGGACGGCATGGCCGAGGACGATTGGGAGGGGTGGAAGCTCCTGACCGACAAGATCGGAAAGACCGTGCAGCTCGTCGGCGACGACATTTTTGTGACCAATGTCGAGCGCCTGTCGCAAGGGATCAAGCAGGGCGTCGCCAATTCGCTGCTCGTGAAGGTCAACCAGATCGGCACGCTGACGGAGACGCTGGCGGCGGTGGAGATGGCGCATCGGGCCGGCTACACGACGGTGATCTCCCATCGCTCCGGCGAGACCGAGGACTCGACGATCGCCGACATCGCCGTCGCCACGAACAGCGGGCAGATCAAGACGGGCTCGCTCGCGCGCTCGGATCGCACGGCGAAATACAACCAGCTCATCCGCATCGAAGAGGAGCTCGGCGGCGCCGCGCTCTACGCCGGGCGCGGGGCGCTGAAGGCGCTGGCTTAATATAGGACGAGCGCTCGAGACGATCGCGCATTTGCCGCAAGCCCCCAGGCAGCCTAAAGGTTGCTGTGGCGCCTCACAGCCGCGCCGGCTTGCAACCGATCAGGCTCGCAAATGCGGATCGCCAGTTGGAACGTCAATTCCGTGCGCCTGCGCCTGCCGGCGCTGCTCGACTATCTTCGCAAGGTCGAGCCGGACGTCCTGTGCCTGCAGGAGCTCAAGTGCCTGGATGAGCAGTTCCCGCGCGCCGAGATCGAGGAGGCGGGCTACAACGTCCATATTCACGGCCAGAAGGGCTTCAACGGCGTCGCGCTGCTCTCCAAGACTCCGATCGACGAAGCGTCGCGCGGACTGCCCGGCTTCGAGGACGCGCAGTCGCGCTACATCGAGGGCGTCATCGCCGACGCGGCGGGAAACGCCTATCGCGTCGCCTCGATCTATCTGCCCAACGGCAATCCGCCTGCAAGCGACAAATATCCCTACAAGCTCGCCTTCATGGACGCGCTCGTCGCCCATGCGCGCACGCTGCTCGCGCTCGAGGAGCGGCTCGTGCTCGCCGGCGACTACAACGTCATCCCGGCGCCGGAAGACGTATACGACCCGCAGGCCTGGGCCGGCGACGCGCTGTTTCTGCCGCAGACGCGCAGGAAGTTCCGCTCGCTGCTCAATCTCGGCCTGACCGACGCGCTGCGCGCGACGACCGACGCAGCGTCGCAGTACACGTTCTGGGACTATCAAGCGGGCGCCTGGCCCAAGGACAGGGGGCTGCGCATCGATCACCTGCTGCTCTCGCCGCAGGCCGCCGACCTCCTTCGCAGCGTCACGATCGACAGGGACGTGCGCGGGGGCGACAAGCCGTCGGATCACGCGCCGATCCGCGCCGACTTCGCGTGAAGTCGGCGGGCGGGCCCTTGGCGCCGCGAAGCGGGGGCCCCATATTGAGCGCGCCGCGCCCAAGGGGCCGGCGCAAACTCGGAGAGACCCATGTCACCCGAAGAACGTCAGCTGCTTTCGGGCCTGTTCGACAGAATCAAGGCGAACGCCGGCGCGCCGCGCGACGCCGAGGCCGAAGCCTTCATCGCCGAGCAGGTCAAGGCGCAGCCTGCAGCGCCTTACCTCCTGGCGCAGACCGTGATCGTGCAGGACTTCGCGCTGCAGCAGGCGAATCAGAAATTGCAGGAGCTCGAGTCGCGGCTTCGCGAGGCCGAGTCAAAACCGTCGGGAGGCTTCCTCGGCGGCCTGTTTGGCGGCGGCGCGGCGCGCCCCACGGCGCCTCCTCCTCGACCGGCCGGTCCGCCGCCGGGCTATGCGCCGCCTCCAGGCGGTCCCTGGGGCGGGCCAGCGCCGCAGCAGGGCTACGCTGCGCCTCCCCCGGCCTACGGCCAGGGCGGCGGCTTCGCGCCTCAGGCCCCCGGCGCGCCGGGCGGCGGCTTCCTTAAGAATGCGCTAGGCGCAGCGGCCGGCGTCGCCGGCGGCGTGCTGCTCGCCGACGGCATTCGCGGCCTGTTCCACGGCGGCGGCCCCGGCAGCGCTTTCGGCATCGACCCCGGGTTCGGCCATGCCGGCTTTCCGGGCGGCGAGACCGTCATCAACAACTACTACGGCGACGATCCCGGCGCGGGCTCGGCGGCTTATGACCCGGGCTATGACGCCGGCCCGGAAGCGCAGGACGCGGACTATCCGGACGACGGCGGCTACGATGACAGCGGAAGCGTCGACAGCGGCGGCGACGGCGGGTTTGACGTTTGACGCGGCGCTCATCTCGCGCCTCATGATTCGGAGGCCCCTTCGTCCATGGACGAGGGGGCCTCTTTCCGGTTTGCTTGCTGGATGAATGGAAGATGCTCGCTCGTTCCGTGTTTCTCGTCGCAACGGCGTTCTTCGTCGCTTCAACGGCGACAGCCGCCCTACCCCAAGACCGCAGCGACTGGCCGTGCCGCCAGGTCAAGGTGCCGGAGCTTTCGCTCGCGGCGATCTGGAGCGGGCCGCCCGTTGATGAGGCGCGGACCCGGTGGCCCGACGACGCCGCCGTCAGCGAACTCGCTACGCGCCTCGCGGCGCGGCGCACGCCGATCGAGGAAGCCGGTAAGCTCATCGCGGAATTCGCGCGGGTCGCGGGCGACGCGCGCCGCGAGCGCCTCGTCCTGCTGTTCGCTGCGGTCTTCGACAAGCTGGACGCCGAGCGCGCGCAGGTCCTCGTGGGGCTCGAGCGCTTCGGACGGACGCAGAAGCAGGCCGCCGAGCGGCTAAGACGGGAAACAGAAGAGCTGCGGCAGTCGCAGGAGGCTCACGAAAGCGGGGAGACCATCCGACAGCGGTCGCAGGCGCTCGAAATGGATTTGCGCGTGTTCGACGAACGGCGGCAGACGCTCACTTATGTTTGCGAAAGTCCGACTCTCATCGAGCAGCGTCTGGGCGCGCTCGCCCGTGAGATCGAGGCCGCTCTACCTTGAGCGGAACGCCGCTCTACGAGCGCCCCGGGTCTCGTCTATAAGCGTCGACGGGGGAGGTGAAACCGAAAGCGACGCGCGTCAGCATCTCATCGCCGAATTTCTCTTCCGCGCGACGGACCGGCAGACCCCCGAGACTGCGATAAAAGCCGAGGGCGCGATCGTTGTCTGCGAGCGCCCAGACGATCGTCGACAGATAGCCGTGTTCGGCAAGCTGGCTGCGCGCGGCCTGAAAGAGTCTGCGCCCGAAGCCCAAACCCTGGTGTGACGGAGACAAATACAGTTCGAAAATCTCACCTGAATAAGGCATCGACGGCACGCGGTTCCTTCCGTAGGTCGCATAGCCGACGACGTTGCGGTCGAAGTCCAGAACCAGCAGTCCCGTTCCACGCGCGATCGCTGATTCCCACCAGCCCGGCCCGCGTCTCGCGATCATGCGCTCGAGCTCGCATCCGGGAATGACGCCGCGATAGGCGTCGCGCCAGGACGCGTCGTGCACGTCGGCGATCGCTTCCGCGTCGCCCGGCCGAGCATGCCGTATGGAGAAGGCTGTCTTGACCATGGACCGATGTTAGGTCGCAAGGCGCGGGCTCCGCAAGAGCCTCGGGCGACAAAAAAGATAATAAAGCGCTTGCAAAATGAATGGGCCTCGCTCTCGTCGAGCCTGAGCCGCGGCGCGCGGCTCAGACGAGCCAATGCGTCATGGCGCCGACGAGGAGCACGACGCCGATGACGGCGCGGTAGACGACAAAGGGCCAGGCCGAAAAACGCTCGAGTATATGCATGAGACTCCAGATTGCGACGAAGGCTGAGAGCGACGCGACGACGAGACCGACAGCGAGCATCGACCATCCCTGCGCGTCGAGATGGGCCTTGAACAGCTCGTAAAGCTCCTTGACGCCGCCGCCGGCGATCGCCGGCAATCCGAGCAGGAACGAGAAGCGCGCCGCCTCTTCCCGCTTCAGATCAAGGAACAGAGCCGCCGTCAGCGTCGAGCCCGAGCGCGACACGCCCGGAATCAGCGCGCCGACTTGCGCGAGGCCGACAACCAGCGCGTCCTTGAGCGTGATGTGCTCGAGCTTGCGCTCATGATTGCAATAGAGTTCCGCGAGCGCCAGCAGCGCGGCCATGACGATGCAGGCGACGCCAATCACCGGTAGCGAGCGCAGCGGCGTGCCGCAGGCGTTCAGAGCGGGCGCCATGATCGCGCCGACAATGACGACAGGCAGCGTCGCCAGCACGATCCACATCGCGAAACGGAAGGTCCAGGCGTTGAAGTCCCGCGCTTTGACCGCGTGGACCACTCCGAAGACAAGGCCGCGGACGTCGGTCCAGAAATAGGCGACCACGGCGGCGAGCGCGGCGAGCTGCATCGCGGCGGAAAAGGCGGAGCCGGGGTCCTTCCAGCCGAGCAGCGCCGGCACGATGCGCATATGCGCGGTCGACGAAATCGGCAGCAGCTCGGTTATGCCCTGCACGACGCCGAGGACGGCGATCTTCAAATAGCCGAGGTCGACGAAACCGGTGTCGAAACCTTCAGTGCATCCGCTCGCCATGGATCGCTCCAGTCGCATCGCGCGCTCGTCGACGGAGGTGAGCGCCATGCGGCGTTCGCCGCGCGCAACGACGAACCCTTCTCAGTCGATCTACGGGAAAGGTTAAGGAATCGTTTCAAATCGGCGGCGCGACGCTCACGCCGCCAGCGTTTCCCGCAACGGCTTTGGCGACTTGTCTCTCGGGCTCGGGGCGGTCGGCTGCGCGGGGGCCGCGCGGGACGTCAGATCCTTCAGAGCGACGCGCTGCTCCGCAGCTCGGATGCGGCGGAGACGACGTTCGTTGACGAACCAGGCCAGAAAGCATGCGAGCGCGATGGCCGCGAAGGCCGAATAGGGCTCGCGCGGAACGAAGAAGGAAAGATCGGGCGCGCATTCCCTGGCGTATTCGCAAGCGTCCGACCAATCCTGAAACCAGGTTGCGATTGATTCCATCAAGACCTCCGGTGAACGACCCCTGCTTTGTGCGACGCAGCATATTATAGGGTCGCCTGAGGAGTTCTTCAAAGCTGCAATTTTGATCAAAATCGTAAAGACGGCCTGAATTCAGCGGGGTGGCGTCGCGACAAAACAGCGCACGCCGGAATTCGGCGCCGCCGCGCGCTGAATTTTTGGGCGAATTCAGGCGGTTAATGAAACATCGCCGCCGTTTTCTGCAAGGTCATCCAGACGCCCCAAGCCAATGGGGCGCCGACTCCCGTCCAGGCGAGGACCATCGTCAACAGGGTTCCAGAGCCGAGGCTCGCTGGCGCCACGGTCGAATGGACGTCAGCCTCGACCGGCTGCTCCCGCTCCTCTTCGACGAAGTCTTCGAAATCGGCGTGGCTGCCATCCTCATGCGCAAGGACCGCCGCGACGGATGTCTTCTTTTCCGCAGCGACCTCCTCGTCCGTCATGAAGT
>Ga0187784_10000752_pt1 | contig 24590 bp, 18 predicted proteins | sample 1015_SJ02_MP15_2_FD_132964 | JGI IMG/M metagenome (GOLD analysis project Ga0187784, IMG submission 132964) | Tropical peat soil microbial communities from peatlands in Department of Meta, Colombia - 1015_SJ02_MP15_20_MG | ecosystem: Environmental > Terrestrial > Soil > Wetlands > Peat | place... | reverse complement strand
CTACGTGCTCGATCACGCTCTCGGCCGCCTCTTCTTCGGCGATGGTAACGAGGGGATGATTCCGCCGCTGGGCGCGCTGATCCAGGCCACGTCGTTTCGCTCCGGCGGAGGCATCGCCGGTAACGTTGGCGCCGCGACGATCACGCAACTTCTGGGTGCCGTCAGCGGCGTGCAAAGCGTCACCAATCCCCGCGCTGCCGAAGGCGGAGCCGACGGCGAGACGCTGCAGCAGTTCCAACAGCGCGCTCCTTCGAGCTTCCGCAATCGGGGCCGCGCCATTGTTCCCGCGGACTATGAGGCGCTGGCTCTTCAGGCTTCGGCGGGCGTCGCCGTGGCGCGGGCCTTTCCTACGCTCGACTCCTCGGGTATCGCGCGCCCCGGCTTTGTCACCGTCATGATCATTCCGCAGAGCACCGACCCGCAGCCCACGCCGTCGGCGGGATTGCGGCAGGACGTTCTCGATTATCTCGTGGCATGTGCACCGGCCGATGTCACTGCCGCGCAGGCCATCAGCGTCGTCGGGCCTGTGTATCTGCCGGTCGATGTTTCGGCGACACTGGCTCCTGTCGATCCCGCCGAGGCCGGAACCGTCGAGCAGAATGCTCTGAATGCGCTCGCGGCATTTTTGAATCCTCTCACCGGCGGACCCGGCGGGCTGGGGTGGGACGTGGGCCGCGCGCTCTACACCTCCGACGTGGCTGCGGTGCTGGGAGACGTTGCCGGAGTGGATTATGTGCAGGATCTCGCGCTTTACGTGAATGGCGCTTTGCAAGGCGGCCAGGTGCAGGTCCCGTTAGGGCAAATCGTTGTCGCGGGACAACTCAAAGTGAGTCTTGTGCTTCCCGTCGGCGGATGACAGGAAGCGATGGAGCGAATGATGCAGTGGAGATTCTGGAGACGATGGAGCAACAAGAAGGATGCGGAAGAGTCCGCGTCCGAACAATGGCGTGCGGATGCGAACACGATGTCCGCGTGGCCGGCAAACGCGGGCGCAAAGGAGATTCTCGGACTGCAACAACTCGTCGGCAACCAGGCGGTGCTGCGTCTGCTGTCGAAGGATCCCAGCAGCGCGAATGGCGAGAGCCGGAAATCCCGGGATCGCAAAGCAAAGCGTGGAGCAGAAATTTGGAATTTCTTGGGATGGAAACAACCGAATGCGGAGCTGAAGTAGATGCCGTTATTGCTGCCCAATCTCGATGACCGCACGTGGGCCGACCTGGCCGCCGAAGCGACCTCACTGATTCCGGTCTACGGTCCGCAATGGACCGATCAGAATTACTCTGACCCCGGAATCACGCTGATCGAGCTGTGCGCGTGGATCGCGGAGATGGACATCTACCAGCTTAATCAGATCTCCGATCGCGAGCGGCTCAAGTTTCTTGCGCTTGTCGGCATTACGCCAAAGTCTCCCATCCCCGCGCGTGCGGTATTGAGCCTCTCGCTCCAAAGCGGCGTCTCTCCCGTCACCATTCCCGATGGCCTGGAGTTCTCCGGCGCCGATCCCTTCGGTGTGGCGACGCGCTTCCGCATTCTTCGCTCGCTCACGCTGGCGCAGGGCGCGCTGGCGGCGGTTCAAATGCAGGACTCCGTTGGCTATCACGACCTGACTCCACAATGGCGCCGCGGAGCGGCGATCAGTCCCTTCGGCAGCGCGCCGCAGCCTGGAATGGCGTTTTATCTCGGCCTGACGGCTGCGTTGCCAGCCAACCAACCCGTCCAGCTCTTCTTTGTCTTCGCCGGCAGCCGCACGGGGCAAGAAGAACGGCTCCGCCTGATCCGGCAGACGCAGGAGATGATGAAGCTCTGCAACCCCTCGACCCTCAATCCCTGCAGAACACCTTGCGCAAAGAGCGCGCCGTCGACTTCGTTGACGGACAGCGATCGAACTCCTGCGCACTACGGCGTGCGAACCAGCTGGCAGTACCTGGCGAGTGTTGGCGGCCAACCGCAATGGGTCACGCTCGATCCTGCGCAGAACCAGGTCCTCGACGATACACGCGCCTTCACCCTCGACGGGGCAGTCCAATTCACCATTCCTGCTCCGATGGCGCAAACCAGCGTGGGCGCTGTCGCGACGCCGTATTACTACCTGCGCTGTGTCATCGAAGCCGGCAGCTACGACGCCGCGCCGTCGATCCAGAACATCGCCTTCAATGGCGTTCTCGCCGAACAGGCCGTGCCTTCCACCGGTGCCCTCACCATCGACCCCAATGCAACCATCGTCTATGCGCCGCAAGGCCCGCCAATTCCGAACACGATCGCAACCCTCAGCCTCGCGATCGATCCGCAAACGGGCAACATCACCAGCCTCAGCTTCGGCGCCGGGGCGCCGGACGATCCGCAATTCCGCATCCTTGGTTTTACGCCTCCCAGCGCAGGTAAGGCGGGAACGCTATGCATCGAGGCCCTGTTCCTCGGCTTCGGCACCGGATTCCCCTATCAACAGGTGACGCTGCCCGACGCGCCGGTCGAAGCGTCGAGCCTGCGCCTCTTCTCGCGGGAAGGCGGCGCATGGAAGTCGTGGGAGCTGCGCAGCGACTTCTTGGCATCCACGCGAAGAGATCTTCACGCCGTCCTCAACGCCACAACCGGCGAAATCATATTCGGCGATGGAGAGAAGGGAAGAGTGCCGCCGCCGGGCTGCGAGATTCTTGCCACTTGCTGCGAAACCAGAGCGCAGGCAGGCAACTTGGCCGCGGGCACGATCACCGCGCTTGCCAATTCGCCGCACAACCGCGCCATTCTTTACGATCCGGCCGCCGTGCCGGACGGCTGGACCAAGCTCAACAACGAGCTGGCGCCGGCCACGAATCTCTCTGCCGCCAGGGGCGGAGCGGCCGCGGAGACCATCGACGAGGCTGCGGGAGAAGCCGACCAGCTTGTCGAAAGCAGCGGCCGCGCGGTCACGCTGGGCGACTACGAACGGCTGGCTTTGGCAACGCCAGGCACGCATATCGCGCGGGTCACCGCCATTGCGGACATGCATCCCGATTTCCCCTGCTTCCAGGCGCCAGGAATGATCACCGTCATCGTGCTGCCCTATCTCCCGCAGGGCAGCCCCACGCCCACGCCGGGTTTGCTGCGCGCGGTGGCGGCGTACCTGCGCCCGCGGCGCGTTATTGGCTCGCGCGTTGAAGTCGCCGGGCCAACCTATCTCGAAGTCGCCGTGCAGGCCACCGTGCAATCGATCTCCGGTTCCAACAGGGCAACTTTGCAGCAAGCCATCGTCAAAGCGTTGAACAACTTCCTCGATCCGCTGATTGGCGGCCCCAACGGAACCGGATGGCCCTTTGGCCGCGACGTATATCGCGCCGAAATCATGAAGGTGATCGATGCCGTTCCCGGCGTCGATTACATTACCTCACTCGCGCTGCTGGACGATGACGGGCAGGCGCAATGCGGAAACGTGTGTCTCGGCCCGACCTGGCTGGTCGAGGCCGGAACGCACCAGATTACGGTGAATTGAGGCAAATCACGATGCCCAGGCTGGAACGAAGGAAGCTCGAGCGCGTGCAGTACTGGCAGGGTCAGATGCTGCGCGCCCGCGATTTCCGCAACCTGCAGGCGGTGGAGGCGCAGCGCCGCTGGTGGCACAACCGCGCCCTGCACAACGCATTTGGGGTCGCCGAGGGTTTGAACGTCCTTCTCAATGCTCCGCTGCCTCAAGCAACCGGCCTCATCGTCAGCCCCGGAGTCGCCTACGACATATCGGGCAGGGAACTCATCCTGGAGCGGCGGCAATTTGTCGCTTCCCCCACCCATCTTTCTGCAAGTCAAACGAGCACGATGAGCTTGGTGATGCGTTACAAGCCTCCAGCGCGGGGATTGCATCCCGATCAAATTGCCGAGGTCTGCTTTAACGCGCCTGGCTCGGTGATCGCCGGAACCGCAGAGTTTGTTTGGAGAGCTGGCTATCCCGTCGATCCCTCTGAAGGAGTCGCGATCGTTGCGGTGCGCTTTGGCAAGGGTCTTTTGCTTGGCCGCGATCCCTCCTTCATTCAGCCCCCTGCTCCGATACCGGTGGCCCGCCCGCTGCTTGCTGCCGGAACGACCGTTCCCGGCAGCACGCCATGGAATCTCTGGTATGCCTTGCTCGAGGTTGGCCCCAACTCCGATTTGCCTCCCAATCTGGTCGGCGTGGAAACCTGGGTCGATACCTCAGCGGCGGGATTTCAAAGCACGCCCTGTTATTTCGCATCGCTCCAAGGATCGCTGTGGAACCCGCGGACACAGCAGCTTGCGCCGGCCATCCTGCAAAGCATCGGCGACGAGTCGATCGCCGGCTTCACGTTCCGCATCTGGCTGCAGTTGGCGCAGCCGCCAGAGTTCGTGATCGATGCACGCCGGGAGGCAATCGCCTTGCCGGACACCACATTCACTTTCGTCAACGATCCCAACCAGTTTCTGCTGTTCGCCCAGCAGCAAAACCTGTACGTGAGCTGGATCGGGTGCCAGATGCAGTCGTCCATTACCTCCTGTTGTGCGCAGCAAGTCGGCGCCGCTTCCACCACATCGGGGGCCTCCTTAACGCTACCGATTGCCTGAACGAGGATTCGAAGAGGATCGAATATGTCCATCATCGGCTCAACGCAGTTTCTCGAACGCATCCAGTTCTTCAATGGCGAGCGCCTCTTCGCGTCCGATTTGCAGGCGCTGGAATCGTTCAATCGCGAGATGCGCTGGCTGCACAACCAAAGCCTGCATCAGGCCGGCGTGGGCAGCGGCTTTCAGGTTACCGGCAACATCGGCGACCGGCAGGTCACGGTTTCTCCGGGTTACGCGATCGACTCTTGCGGCCGCGAGATCGTTCTCACCGAAACGCAGACGCTGCAGATTCCTCCTGTGGCCGACGATGGTTCGGGCAATCCGGCCTTCTACGATTTGACGGTCTCCTATCCCGACGATAGCCAGCTCACGCCGTCCGAGACGCGCACCGGCATCTGCACGCCGGCCGGCGTCATCAGCTTACGCGAGGCTCCGGTCTTCTGCTGGGTCCAACTCAGCAGCGATCCCACCAATCATCAGCCCATCGACCAGAGGCTGAAGAATCGCATCAACAGCGCGCTGTTTCTGGTTCTCGCGCAAGTACAGATCTTCAACTGCCAGCTGAAGCAGCCGGTCTCCACCGTGCCCCGGCGCAACGCCCGGCCCGCGAAGCAGCCGCACATCGCCTGCGGCAATCAGCAGACCCCTGGATGGACTGCCGGGACACTCGGCTCGCCCGTTAATCCGGGAAGCGGCAGCTTGTTGGTCGCGCCGTTCGATTCGTACATGTTCACGGGCTCGGTCGACACATCCGCGGCCGCTTTCCAGTCGACTCCGGTTTACACGGCGCGCATCGTTGGGCTAAGGCAGTTCTCCTTCACGCCGGCAGGCAGCACTACGGCACAGCCGTTTCTCATGGACGCACTGATCAGCATCCCCACGGACAGCACTCTAACGCCAACGGGATTCACGGTGCAGATCTTCACCGTGGCGGCGTCGGGCGCGGGAACTCCCGCGGCCACCGATATTGCCAACGCGGTCAATCAATGGTCGATCTGCTGGATGGGAGTTGAGAGATGATGCGTATGACAGAAATCAGCAAAGACAACTTCTTCTACTTGAATCGCGAGGGCCGCTGGCCGGGATTCAAGATGACCGGGCTCGAGCTGCGCCAGGACGGCGTGCTGCATCTCTCGTCGCTGCCTTCCTTCGCGGGAACCTTGCCGGATGCGGTCAAGAGCGCGCCCGTCCCCGATGGCCCGGCTGGTCTCGCTATGGGCGCAGGCGGCACAGTCTTTTTCAGCGACCCCGGTGGCAACGGCGTGCAGCTCATTCTCGGCTGTGATGGTTCGGTCTGCGGCGTTCCCTGCATGGGCGGCGTGGGCGGTGGCGCGACGGGCTTGAACGCCCCGCGCGGGCTGCTCATTCCGCCCCATCGCCAGGCGCTCTTCGTCGCCGACAGCGGCAACAATCGCATCGCGATCTTCGATCTCGAGACCTTCGAACTCATCGAAATCTGGGGCCAGCCGAATGCGAGCGCCACCGGCGCCGGCTCTCAGCCAGGACAACTCGACACTCCCTGGTCGCTCGCCGCCGATTCTGCCGGCAATGTCTACGTGGTCGACTACGGCAACCGGCGCGTGCAAAAGTTCAATGCCATCGGCCAAGTCATTCCATCCTTCTGCGAGAACGTGCAGGCGTCGGGATCGCTGACCGAGCCGGCAGGCATTGCGGTGCGCGAACAAGACGGCGCGGTCTGGGTCTTGGTCATCGATGCGGCTGCGGCCGACGTTCCGATCTTCGACGCCAACGGGAAGCCGGTCCCTGACGCACAGGGCAATGCGCGCAGCATCAAGGACGCGCACCTCACCCAGCCCATGGGTATCGCCGCTGCCTGCGATGCCGTCTATATCGGCGACAACGCAGCCGAACGGGTTCTGCGCTTCCAGATCGGCGAATCCATCGACTACGCTGGCGCTGCCATCGGCTACCAGGGCCCCGTCGCCGCATTGCTGCTCGATCGCGCCGGCGACCTGTGGGTTCACACCGGCGGCTCGCTCATCCCCAACAAGCTCGCCGCGCGCGGCGGATTCGCCACATTGGGGGTGTTGTGGCTCGATCCCAAGAATCCGCTCACGGTCCCCGGCCGCTCCGTCGAGTGGCATCGGTTGAAGGCGCTCGCCAGGATGAAGTCGCTCCTCGAAGCGCTTCCTGCGAACGCGCACTTGGACCTTTACGCCTTTGTGTCCAATGATCCGTCTGCGGCGCCGCCGGTCGACCCCAACGCGCCCAATCCGTTCTCCGATCCCAAGTGGCAGTCGATTCATTACGTCGCAAACCTCGATGTCACCGATCTCTTCATTGGCGCACCGGCGGGCTCCGATCCAGCCGTGCCGGAAAGCCGCAAGACCAAATACCTATGGGTCGGCGCGCTTTTCTCCGGCGACGGCACGGCCAGCCCCGAGCTGCGTCAACTGCGGGTAGAGTTCGACTATCCGAGTTACGCGCAATACCTTCCGGCGATTTACCGCAACAACGCCGACTGCGGCCAGTTTCTCGATCGCCTGCTATCGCTCTTCGAAAGCTTCTTCTCCGGTGTCGAAGGCGAGATCGACCGGCTGCCCGCGCTCTTCGATCCCGCGGCCGCGCCCAGACGTTTTCTTGCCTGGCTTGCCGGCTGTCTGGGACTGGACCTCGACGGCAACTGGAGCGAACAGAAGCAACGCGAGATCATCGCCCGCATCTTCGAGCTCTCCGGCAAGCGCGGCACAGCCGAGGGGCTGCGCGAGAGCCTGCGGCTCTTTGTGGGCGTCGATGCCGTGATCGAAGAGCCGTTGTTGAACGCTGCGTGGTGGGCGCTGCCCAGCTCCGATAGCTGCTGCCAAGCCTGCGCCGAGGCCTCCGCTGCGGCGGGGACGGCATGGCAAGGCGGCCAGAACTCGCTGCTGGGTTGGACGACGATGCTCGCTCCGGCGCAGCCGCAGGGCGCGGTGGTGGGCACGTCGGCCGTGCTCGATCAATCGCAATTGATCACCGACGAGCAGTTCGGTTCACCGCTTTTCACCGACGTCGCCTACCAGTTTTCCGTGCAGGTGTACCGGAGCCAGGTGATGGAAGCCGGTTCCACTGCCGGCATCCGCGCCATTTTGGACCAGGAGAAGCCGGCACACACGTTCTATCAACTTTGCATTGTCGACCCGCTCTTTCGTGTCGGATTTCAGAGCAGGGTGGGGATCGACACCGTGATTGCAGGCCCGCCGCGCAGTTTGTCTCTGGAAACGGGCCAGGCCCTCGGCGAGAATACGGTGCTCGCCGGCCCGCCGCCGAGCCTGCTGGGATCGGATAGCCGCCTGGGAATGACGCTGCGCCTGGGCTAAGAGTTTCGCAATGGAGCGAGGAGGACGAAGATGGCAATGAATTCCAATACCGCCGATTGCACCGACATGTGTTCGCCGGTCCGCAATCGTTATTACTACGGCAAGCTGCTCGATGTCTTTCACTTCGATCTCGAGCAGAACTACTTCAATAACAAGCGCTGGCTGCTCAACCGGCTCGTCTCCGGCTACGGCGTGGTCTGCGGCTTGAACGTCACGCTCGGCCCGGACGGGCAAAGTGTCGTGGTCACGCCCGGCTTCGCGATTGATAAATGCGGGCGCGAGATCGTTGTCTGCCAGCCCTCGGATCCGTACCCGTTGCCCGCGCCGCAGGCTCAGACGACTGCTCCCGGCACTGGCTCGGCGCCGCAATCGGGGGCGCCCGCGCCTGCTACCGCCACAGGCGCGGCTCCAGCGGCGACGGCAGTCAGCATCGCGTCGCCCGGCCAGATGAATGGCGACTGCAGCGATACGAGCGGAGTCTACAAGTATCTGTCGATCTGCTACCACGAGTGCCTGACGGATCCTTCGCCGGCTCTCGGCGGCGACTGCGACACGCAAGCGATGTGTACTCCCGGGTCGATTCGTGAGCGATACTCGCTCAAACTGAACGACGGAAGGCTCTGCCCGGCGTCGACCACCACCTCGCTGCCCAATGTGATCTCCAATGGAACGCTGAACTACCAGGCATTGGCCAGTTACGTCACCAATCTGCCCTGCTGCACGCCCGGCACGGACTGCTGCATCCCTCTGGCCAACATCCAGATTCCCTGGCAGCCCCAGACCTATTCGCAAAATAGCATCGACATTTCCATTCGCCCATTGGTCTACACCGCCGACATGCTCTACGAGCTGATGCTGGCATGGATGGGCCCAACCGCGCCCGCGCTACGCGGAGGAAAAGCATAACCAGGAAGGAGATCGACTATGAGCACAAGTACCGGTTGCTGCGGCGGAACCGCCACGACGGCATGTGACAGCACCATCGCGGAACTTCCTCGTTACTATCCGCGCCAACTCATCACTCCCGATGACCTGACGCTCGAGCAGAACTATTTTCGCGACCGCATGCGGCGCCACAATCGTCTACTGCACGGTTGGGGAGTGGTGTGCGGGGCGCTGGTGTGTCCGGCGACGACAACGAACTCCGACGGCACCACGTCGTTCACCGCGTGGCAGGTTAAAGTGCAGAAGGGCTATGTCCTGGGCCCCTACGGCGACGAGATCATTCTCGACTGTTGCCGCACCGTCGATCTGCGCACCGTGGGAGTCGCCGGGGTCACCGGCGAGCCCTGCGTCGATGCTCCCGACCCCTGGTGCAGCCAGGTTTACACCACGCCTACGGCGAGCAACGTATTCTACATCGCCGTGCAATACAAGCAATCGATGGTGCGGCCGGTGCGCGTGCAACCGGTCGGCTGCGGATGCAGCGACTCGAGCTGCGAGTACTCGCGCCTGCAGGACGGTTATCAGATCGGCGTACTCACCACCTGCCCCAGTTGCAACGCGTGCGATCCGAACGTGACCGCGCCCAGCAAGGACACCATCGGCGCCGGACCTGTTCCTGCGTGCCCGGATTGTTCCTGCGGCCCGTGGGTTTGTCTCGCGCAAGTTACGGTTGCCTCAGACGGCTCCGGCACGATCGCCCAGATCGACAACAGCTCCTGCCGGCGCATGGTTCTCTCCCTCTGCAACTTCTGGTGGCAGAGCAGCGGGAATGCGAGCGGCGCTAACGCGACGAGCATTTCGAGCGTTTCCAGTTCCGCGCAGCCGGCGATGAATCCGCCGCAGCTTCCCAACGACGGCCAAAAGTCGCTTCCGATTCTGGTCCAGGGGGCGAATCTCGAAGTCGGCGCCAATGTTGCAACTGGCCCGCAGGTCACTTACAGCTTTGGCCCAGGCATCGCGGCGGTGGTCACGAATCCGGCGCCAACCGGTTCCCTCCAGACCGGTCTCACGTCGGTCACGCTTAACGTGACAGCGCAAACCAGCGTGCCACCGGGAATCTACAACCTCACCGTTGTAGATGCCGATTGCAGCGTCGTCATCTTTCCGAACGCGATCCAGGTGGTCGCGGCTGCAGCGGCAGCAACCGCGCCCGCCAAGGCTGCCCCAAGCGCGCCCACCAACGTTACGGCCACGGCAAATGCACCTGCGCCTGCTCCGAAAGCGTCGGCCGGTGCGGCAAGCGGCGCTTCGCCCTCGCCCCCACCGAAGGCGGCGGCAAAAACGAAAACCGCGTCGAGCTCTGCATCCGGAAGTTAGGGAACCTGTGAATGAGTTGAAGTTTTGAAGGGGCACGGCTTCAGCCGTGCCGTAAATGGCTCAAAACGAGACGGCCTTTAGGCCCTGGGGGATGGGGCTTGCAAAACATGCCACTTGCTCAGTGCTTCCTTAGACCCGGCCAAGTGGTATCGGCGCGCGCAGCGCAGGCACGACGATGAGAAATCGCGAGAAAACCCGGGCATCACCCGAAGCCGGACGCGAAGCGCCGCGCTTGCCGCTGCGCCGCAATGCGAAGCCCGCGGAAATGCACGAGAATCGCATCCTTGGGCTGCAGCAGCCGGCGGGAAATCAAGCGATGCTTGACCTTCTCACGTCCGGCGCTATCCAGGCCAAACTCCGCGTCAGCCAGCCGGGCGATGCCGACGAAGTGGAAGCCGATCGCGCCGCAGATCAGGTTGTTTCGTCGCCGGAGCCGCCCGCCATTCATCGCCAGGCGGCCTCGTCCTCGGATAGCGGCCAGGCTGTTCCCAATGGTTTTCTTCAATCGATCGGTCCCGGCCAGCCGCTTGATCCCGCAACGCGCTCCTTGATGGAATCGCGCTTTGGAAGGGATTTCGGCAAGGTCACCGTTCACACCGGCGAGGCGGCTGCGTCCTCTGCGGAACAAATTCAAGCTCGCGCTTATACGGCGGACCAGCGAATCGTTTTCGGCCAGGGCCAATACACGCCGGGATCGAAAGCGGGAACGCGCCTGCTAGCCCACGAGCTGGCTCACGTGAGCCAAAACCAGAATGCCCGCAGTCACGGCTTGCCCGCCGCCAAGATTCATCGCGATTCCCTTGTCGGCTCCGCTTCAAACTGGGTCGAAGAAAAGAAAGAGAATGCGGGCAAATGGATCGAGGACAAGAAGTGGGCGGTTTATCGAGCCATGATCGCCGGACTCAAGGCCGAGAAGAACAGAAACATCGCCATGGCGCGGGCTCTCGTAACCAAACTCCCCGCCGCGATTCAGGGCGCGGCCTCCTCGATCGTCGACGTGGGCGACTTCATTGTCGATTTGGAGATCGGTTTGCTTCTCGCCATCGTTGGCTTGGCCGTGGGATTTGTGGAAGGCCTGGTCGGGCTGGTGACCGGGCTCGTGAAACTGGCAATGGGATTCCTGAAAATGATGTTCGATTGGCTGCTTTCTCTGCTGGGCAGGCCGGAGGAGTACCAGAAAGACGTCAACGATTTGGTGGCCGCAATCAAGGGGATTCCGCCTGGCCTCAAGCAGCTCTTCGATCAATGGCTGGCCCGGTACAAGCGAGCCCCTCTCGAGGAGCAGGTGCTCATGGGCGGCGAGCTGGTGGGACAAGTGGAGGCGTTCATCGCAACCTTTGCCCTCGCGGGAACCAAGGCCGGCCAAGCTACGACACTGACCGTGAACGTGGGCGAAACTACCGCCAAGGTTGCTGCAGGCACCGGGCTTACCGTGCTCGAACCAGCTGAGGCGGTGACGGTAACGATCCCGGCGGTAGTTCCCAAGACCGCGGCAGAAGCGGCGATAGTTTCTTCCCAAATGACGGCTATGGGGGCAACCGGAGGAGGCGGCGCCGGAATTGCGGGACGGGCGCCGGAGCAAAAGAAAGATACTCCTAAAAAGGAGGAGGACGAGGGGACTGGGGAAAGGGAGCAGGCTTCGAAATCCGGGGAGGCAGAACAATCGCGGCTGCAAAAGAAGTATGGGGCGCGCAGCAAGACGAATTACCCGGATATCGAGTGGAGACGCATCGAGCAGCTAGAGGAACGCTTCCCAAAGCTGAAGTCTGCCAAGCTCCGGCCCGTCCGGCGCCCCGGCACGGGCAGTGAAGCGATATTCGAGGAGCGCATGCAAACGACCCAGGGCAACTATAGTCTTGCCGGCTACGGTGCCGACGGGCAACAGGTGATCCAGTTCGACGGAATCTCGCCAAACGGTTTCATCGAAGAAATCAAGATCGAACAGTCAGCTCAAGGTGTCGACGATATCGTCGCTCAACTTCGTGCACAGGCAGATTTTGCTCGAGACTACGGGTTGCGCGGTGTGGAATACAGTGTGCAATCCCCGGCGGTCGCCGATGCCGTGGAAGCTCGCGTCGCAGAAGAGCACTTGCGCAATGTTTATCGCTTGCCCTAGGAGTGGCCTTCGAATCGTCGCAAAAGCTATACCAGGTCGTTCTTATGAGTGAGAAAACATCGGCAACTGCAACGCCGGAGAAGATCTCGCATCGAGGCGGTGAGGGCAAACGGCGAGACCCATGGGCGTCGCCGCGGCCTGCCACCGTGAATCCGTTTCTCGCCCTGCAGCACAACATCGGCAACCAGGCGATGCTGCGCCTGCTTGCAGCCGGCGCCGTTCAGGCAAAGCTGCGCATCAGCCAGCCGAGCGACGCCGACGAGTTAGAAGCCGACCGCGTTGCCGACCGCGTTGCCGCGTCGCCGGAGCCGCCCGCCATTCATCGCAAATGCAACTGCGAGGGTGGCGGCGCGTCGTGTCCGGCCTGCGAAGAAGAGGAGGTCGAGCAGGCCAAGGGCATTCACCGCAAAGCCAGCTCCTCATCTGGCGGCAATGAAACAGTTCCCAGCGATTTCCTAAAGTCCATCGGTCCCGGCCAGCCTCTCGATTCGTCTACGCGCGGCTTCATGGAGTCGCGCTTCGGGCGCGATTTCGGAGGCGTCCGGATTCACACCGGCGATCAAGCCTCCGAGTCCGCGCGCTTCATCCAAGCGCGCGCCTTCGCCGCCGGTTCTCATGTTGTCTTCGATGCTGGACAATATAGCCCGAATTCACTATCGGGAAAGCGATTGCTGGCTCATGAGCTGACCCACGTCGCCCAGCAATCCCGCACCGGCAAATCGAATGTGGTGCATCGTGCTCCACCACCCCAGTGGGTCATGCCGCAGCCCATCATTCCCGGCACCTACTCCCAGGTGAAAACCGCAAGGCTCAATGGCCAGGGTCCATTTACAAAAGAAGTCCTGTCTGAGATTGCGGGGACCTGGACGCCGAAGTCCGCTTACGGCGGCCCCGATGTCGCGCAGCGCGCGGTGGACTTGCTGGAGGCTTCCGACACTTTCGTGCAAGTCGCCAATGAGCTCGACAACTTCCACTTAAAGAAAGACAGCCCGAAGTTTCAAGTCCTCCTGGGATTCATGGGCACCAAGTTTGCTCCGGCCGGCACGGCCCTCCAATTCCGATCCAGCGAACCGGTCGAGGTCTATCCCGACGAGAACGTCATCATTATCGACTACACAAGCTCGGTCGATCTCTTCGGCCCCAAGGAGCAGCAGATCGTACAGTTCGCCAGCACCATCATTCACGAGTCGCGCCACGCCCTCGACCACATCAAGAAGATCACGCGCGGCGGGCTGCAAGGCCATTTGGAGGAGGAGCAGCGCACCAGAAAAGCCGAGATCAAGGGACTCCAGGAGATCAAGAGCGGCACCACGGACAAGGCGGCGCAGCCGGAAATCGACAAGAGAATCGCCCAGATCCAGCAAGGCGGCCTGACCAATCGCGAGATCGCGGAAGACTTCGTTTCGGGAGGCGAAGGCACCTACCTCGAATCGTTTTTCCTTGATTCGGCCATCGACGACCTGACCGCCCGTAAGGCGCAATTGGAGGAAAAGCTGAAGAAGGCGAACTCGCCGATCCCCGGTACGCTGACCCCCATCACTACTGTTGCCATGCCGGATCTCGAGAACTACGACCTGAGCGGCGTCATCACCACGCTCTTTTATTCTCTCACTCCGCATTTGCCAGAGTGGGCGGTGACTCCAGGACACACCCCGAGCAAGGGTGAAGTCGATTTTCTGCTCAAGTTTCAAGCGATGAACTTGAACTTGAAACAGCTCACCGATTTCAGAGCTCCGCGGCTCTCCGACGACTATCGCTACGTCTTTCTTTACCTGGCTCTGGTTAAGGCCTATCGTATCAAGGCAAAGATCGCGCAGGCTTGGCAAGATTTCAGAGATGACCCCGATCCGAACAAGAAGAAATCCGATGTACTGGAAAAGAACGCGCGCGATTTCTTAGGCATTCCTCGCGCCTACTCTGGAGTAAGAGGTTAGATTCTCGTTACGCAGGCAAAAGACATCCCGTATGGCTAAAGAAGCGACAATGCAAAAGTCCCTCGTTCCGGAAAGGAAAGGCGAACCGCTGCGCGGGCTGAGCCGCGACTCGATTGAACCGAGGGCGCGGTCTGCAGCCGGTTTGACGTTTCGCGGCTTGCAACAAGGCATCGGCAACCAAGCGATGCTTCGCCTGCTTGCAGCCGGCGCGATTCAGGCCAAACTCCGCGTCAGCCAGCCCGGCGACGCCGATGAGCTGGAGGCCGACCGGGTTGCCGATCGGGTTACGGCGTCGCTGGAGCCGCCCGCCATTCATCGCAAATGCAACTGCGAGGGCGGGGAAGCGTCGTGCCCGGCCTGTGAAGAAGAGGAGGTCGAGCAGGCCAAAGGCATTCACCGCAAGGCCAGCTCTTCATCTGATGGCGGTGAATCCGTTTCCAGCGGTTTCCTTCAATCCATCTGTCCGGGCCATCCGCTCGACTCGTCCACGCGCGGTTTCATGGAGTCGCGCCTCGGTCGCGACTTTGGCGACGTTCGAATTCACACCGGTGATCGGGCCGCCAAGTCCGCACAGTCGATTCAGGCGCGCGCTTACACCTTCCAACGCGATGTCGTCTTCGACTCCGGCGCCTACGCTCCGCGATCTGCCGAGGGCAAGAAGCTGCTGGCGCATGAGCTGGCGCACGTCGTGCAGCAAGGCAAGGGCTCGAACAGCAATCGGCTGCAGCGCGCGGCCGACACCGCGCAGACGCAGCAAACCCAACAGACCCAGCCGGCGCAGCAACCGCCGCAGCAGCAGAAAAGCGAGCCCGGCTTTTTCTCCAAAATCGGTCACGGCATCGCCAGCGCTGCAACCGCTGTCTGGCACGGATTGGAGACAGGGGGAAAGGCTGTCTGGTCCGGGATCAAAACCATCGGTCACGGCATCGCCACGGTTGCCGGAGCCGCGTGGAAGGGAATCCAATGGCTCGGCAGCCAGCTTGTCGATAAGGTCGCCGGCGTCTTCGAGCGTGTGATGCACTGGATCACTCAGCTGCCGGCCCGCGTGGCGCGCGTTGTTCTCGACCTGTGGGAGGCCGTGAAAAGCGTGCGCCCTTGGGCCCTCGAGTGGTGGAAGTCGCTGGTGCATATCGACACCTGGGGCAGCTTTCTCAAGTGGGTGGCAACGCTGGTTCTCCATCTCTTCGAACTGGGCGGCGGCGGCGAGATCGTAGAGACTCTGGCCGACCTGATCAAATTCAACACTCGCAAATTGACCGGCGCCGAGGTGTTCCAGGCGGCCAGCGTCTTCGGTTCGTCGATCGACTTCAGCCTGGTGCGCATCGATACTCACAGCCTCATGGTGTTCATCGCGAAGAAACTCAAGGGCTACACCAAGGGCCGCGAGTTCACCACCTTCCACACCATCAATGGAGAAGAGGGAAGCATCGCGATTGACACGCTCATCCACGAGCTGACCCACGTGTGGCAATACCAGCAGGTTGGCGCTATCTATATGCCCGAGGCGATCCACGCGCAGAACACTCCCGAGGGATATGACTACGGAGGCATTCCCGGGTTGGAAGCGGCAAAGGCCACGGGGAAGGGCATTCGCAGCTTCAACCGCGAGCAGCAGGCGCAGATCGTTCAAGATTACTTCCGCATCCGCAAAAAGCTTCCGCCATTGGTTGGCTCCGGGGCTCTCGATGACCTGCCGCTTTACGCCTATTTCGTGAAAGATGTTTCGACATTAAGCGAGCAGGATCTTGCGCCCCCTCCCAAGGGAGACTTCGAACCTTCTCCCGGAAGCCGGGAGACTCGACTGGCGTGAATTGAAGGTGCGGAACCTACAACCCTTCGGTTAACAGCCGAATGCTTTTGGATCGATTGATCCGCCATTGCTACTGGGAGCTAATATCAGGTTGTTCCGATGCCTGCTGTTGTTTCCGCCGAGCAGTGGCCAGTTCGCGTCGAACTTCGTTCGCATCCCCAAGCAGCACCTTGTACCGAAAGTTCTTCATTTTTCCCATCTCCACAAATGACGACCATGGCTCGATGCTGAGGCTGCGCTTGCGCGCTTTGAGCGTCAAGAGGACCTCTAGCCATGGCCAAAAGATCACCTCTTCGAACCTGGAGAATCTTCTTCCAGAATCCCCCGCGTGCTTTTGAAAGACCTCAACCCATTTATGTTCGCGGTCGAAAACCAGCCTGGACTTGAGATCCACGGCAACGTCGACGTCACCCAAGCGATCTTTATTACGTAGAAAACTGCCAAAGACGACAACGCTTTTCACCGAATATAAGTACTTGGGACTTGAGTTCACGAGCTGCGCTCGTTTCACGAATTCCGAAAGCACTGCTACTGCAGTTTCTCTCTTGATTCGTTTAGCGGCGGAAGCACGCATGAGATCATAGCCCGCATCAGTTGCTGAGTACCAGGGGAATGGGCCGCTGTTTCGCTGGCCCCGCCCCCGATCAGCACGTAAATACCCGGCCGATTCCATTGCTGTCGCAAGCTCCTTCGCTCGACGCAGGTCGTATCGAAATGTATCGGATAACCAGTCCTCACGAAATCTTCCGTGAGACCGAAGAAGAATCTCCCGGATATGCCGTGGACTTTCACCCGCAACCGGTGCAACCGTATTGAGGTCAAGTGTCATCGTCCCCCTCCTAGAGTTCACATAGTGTGAGTTGACTTCCAAATTCCGTCAAACGTCGATACCGCAGTCGCAAATATCCCGGACGATAAGCGATGACCAGGTGCCATCGACGTCAGGCGGCTTGCTGAGAATTACGTGAGGATCGGTGACGAAAGACTGGGTGGATCTCAAGTCCGGCCAAGATTTCTCTCCGAGCAGGCTGCCAGCGCCCGAAAGTCCCTTATTTGACCGAAATTCGAATTCGTCCTAAAACCCATGAGTGTTGGACAACCGTCCACTTTGGGAGCTTGTCGTGAGCAACGCTGTCCAGGCGTACGAGGCGCCTAATTCTCTTCCCTCGCAAACCTCTCATATAAACCATGCGAACGATCTCGCATTTGTCCCAGAGCCATTGCTCGACAGTGAGGAAGCCGCGGCCATCATGAAGATCCATCCAAAAACGCTCCAAAAGCTGGCGCGGCGTGGAGAAGTCGGGGGCATTCGAGTCGGTAAGCTTTGGCGCTTTCGGGCCTCCGACATTCGAAACTGGATCGCCACTCAGTAGTGCAGTGTGGAAAATCGGGAGTCGACCTCTGCCCACTGAAACGGTACGCTAAATTCAGCCATCCGTTTCCGCCTGGGACTGGAGAAATGATGTTCAGGCGAACACGGTATCAACAAGGAAGCGTGCAACGCGAAAAGCGGCGAAGTGGCCCCGATGTTTGGGTGTTTAGGTGGTGGGAGATACGCACAGACGGCGCAAGCAAGCGCCGGAAGGCGATTCTGGGCACAGTAGTTTCACTACCGACCGAAACCTTGGCGCTCCAAGCGGCCAGAGCGTTGCGCATAGACGCCAACCAACAAACCCCGTTGCCTGAAGGAAAGCCGAACACAATGGCCGATCTTGTCGGGCATTATCGGTTGAAGGAGCTTTCCGGAGAAGTTCGCAGCCGGAAAGCGTTTTCGACGCGTTCTGGTTATGAGTGCTACCTCAAGAACTGGATTTTGCCTCGATGGGGCGATGTCCGGATCGAACAGGTGAAACCAGTTGCTGTAGAGGAATGGCTGGATAGCATCAAACGGGCACGAGCCACGCGAGCGAAGATTCGAAATCTAATGAGTGCGCTTTTTCATCACGCAATGCGCTACGAATGGGTGGAACGAAACCCCATTAAGCTCGTTCGCCAAAGCGCGAAACGTGAACGTATTCCCGACGCTCTCGAACTGCCTGAGATTCAGGTCCTGCTGAGCAAACTCGATATTCGAGAGAGAACGCTTGTGCTGCTCGACGCGGCCACTGGACTTCGCGTGAGCGAACTCTTGGCGTTGCGTTGGGAAGATGTTGATTTCGACAATCTAGAACTGCGTGTGACTCGATCGATCTGGCACCAGGTTGTAGGCGAGTGCAAAACGGAGGCTTCGGCGAAACCTGTACCTCTCGACAGCTACATGGGGGAGGATCTACTTCGCTGGCGCCGAGTCAGTCCGTACCCGATGAACAGCGATTGGGTTTTTGCGAGCCCGACTATGCGGGGGAAGCAGCCGTACTGGCCGGACAATCTGATGAAGCGATACATCCGGCCGGTTGCGAAGGCAAGCGGCATTTTCAAAAACATCGGTTGGCACACATTCCGTCACACCTTCGGCACTCTCCTGAAGGCGAACGGAGAGGATGTGAAAACCGTTCAGGAGCTCTTACGTCACGCGAACAGTCGGATCACTCTGGATGTGTACGTCCAAGCCGTGAACGCGACGAAACGCGAGGCTCAGAGCAAGGTTGTCAGGATGATGATTCCGGGCGTGGGTCAGGTAAGCGAAGAAGATTACCCGCAAGCTTCGGTTTGACGGGCTTATTGGACCTTTATTGGACCCGGATTTGTATGTCACTCGGTTCCCAAAGATTCCGGAAGTCTTTTGGAATCTATGGCGGGGACGACGGGGCTCGAACCCGCGACCTCTGCCGTGACAGGGCAGCGCTCTAACCAAACTGAGCTACGTCCCCGGCTATTTTCTTCGACATACGCTAAGTCTAAGAAAATGCTGTCTTCCGCTGCTGTCTATTCTTTCTCCTGCTTCCACTTTTTCCACGGAATCTAACCAATTTCCGCGATTAATGGACAGCATGAAACTCTGCCATCAATACTGCTGCAGGCGACACGCAACCCAGAACATCTGTCCATGTCCCGTGATTCAAATTGTACCAAACAAACCCGCATCAAATCAGTGACACGAGTTATGCTCTGACCCTCATCAAACCCGTTGCAGAGGCACATCCGAAGAACCGGCATGCGGCTGCATTGTTGGCGCGTGCTTACGCCGAGAGCGGCGAGAAAACTCTGCGCGATCAGCAGATTGCTCAACTGCTCGCCTTGCATCAGGCGACCTCCGACGCCAGTTTCGCCAACTTGCGCACCTTCCCAATCGAAAAAGTAAAGCTCAGCTCCGGCCATGCAGTTTCTCTCTACCCCTTCGAGCCGCTGAAACCCTACAACACATATCTGGTCGCTTTGATCCATACAAACGATGGCAAAGCGGATTACCGCAACGAGCTCGAAAGCGAGGACGTGGATCAGGCCTTCTTTAAGCCAAAGAAGCCCGGCGAACGGCGTTTCTCCATAGATTCTTACCGAAAGACCGAGACCAATGAGAACTGGCCCGAGTCGCAAGCCCTGCATGGGTTTATCGATGGAGTATTCGACTACGACCGGATGCGAGACATCATGGTTAAGACAGCCAACGGCGAGGCATTACCGAACAACTGAGCAACATTTGCCGAATCAAGAAAAGGCCCCCAGCTTTCGCCGGAGGCCTCTGCCTTCCTCACAAATCGAGTAAATTGAGGCTAGGACTCAAGAGCAGGTTTTTCTGTTCCCTGTTCCCTGTCCCTGTCTTTAATACATGTCCCCCATGCCGCCGCCGTGTCCGGCAGGGGCTGGAGTCTTGGGCTCTGGCAATTCCACAACCAGAGCCTCGGTGGTAAGCAACAAGGCCGCGATCGAGGCCGCGTTCTGCAGCGCCGTGCGCGTCACCTTGGTGGGATCGATGACGCCCGCTTTCACCAGGTCCTCGAACTTGCCGGTCAGCGCGTTGTAGCCGTAGTGCGCTTCTTTCGCGTCCAGCACCTTGGCCACCACCACCGCGCCCTCCTCGCCGGCATTGCCGACGATCTGGCGCAGCGGCTCTTCGAGAGCCCGGCGCACAATCTCCGCTCCGGTCTTCTCGTCTTCGGTCAGCGTCTTGAGCAGCGTATCCACCGCCGCCATGCAGCGCACCAGTGAAACGCCGCCGCCGGGCACGATGCCTTCTTCCACGGCCGCGCGCGTGGCGTGCAGCGCATCCTCCACGCGAGCTTTCTTTTCTTTGAGCTCAGTCTCGGTGGCCGCGCCCACCTTGATGATGGCGACTCCGCCCACCAGCTTGGCCAGCCGCTCCTGCAGCTTCTCCTTGTCGTAGTCCGAGGTGGTCTTTTCGATCTGCGAGCGGATCTCCTTCACGCGACCTTCGATGTCCGACGCCTTGCCGGCGCCGTCCACGATCGTGGTGTTGTCCTTGTCCACCGTGAGTCGCTTCGCCTTGCCCAGGTCCTCGATCTTCACGCCTTCCAGCTTGATGCCGAGATCCTCGGTGATGGCCTTGCCGCCGGTCAGGATCGCGATGTCGCCCAGCATGGCCTTGCGCCGGTCGCCGAAGCCCGGAGCCTTTACCGCGCAAACGTTCAGGGTGCCGCGCAGCTTGTTCACCACCAGCGTGGCCAGCGCCTCGCCCTCCACGTCCTCGGCAATAATCAGCAAGGGCTTGCCGCCGCGGGCAACCTGCTCCAGCAACGGCAACAGATCCTTCATCGCGCTGATCTTCTTTTCGTAGATCAGAATGTAGGGATCCTCGAGAACCGCCTCCAGCCTCTCCGCGTCCGTCACGAAGTAGGGGCTCAGATAGCCGCGGTCGAACTGCATGCCGTCGACCGTCTCCAGGCCGGTGTGCATGGTCTTCGACTCTTCGATCGTGATGACGCCGTCCTTGCCGACCACCTTCACCGCCTCGGCAATAATGTCGCCGATCTCCTGGTCGCCATTGGCCGAGATGGCCCCCACCTGCGCCACTGAGCCCTCGTTCACCGGCTTCGACAGCTTGCTCAGCGCGCCGTCCTGCTGCCACTTGCCGTCCTTGTCGCGCGTGCCGATCACGGCCGTTACGGCCTTCTCGATGCCGCGCTTCAACGCGGTCGGGTTCGCGCCGGCAGCCACCGTTTTCACGCCTTCGCGGAAGATCGACTGCGCGAGCACTGTCGCCGTCGTCGTCCCGTCGCCGGCCACATCCGAGGTCTTCGAGGCAACCTCGCGCACCAGTTGGGCGCCCACGTTTTCCAGCGGGTCCTTCAGATCGATCTCTTTGGCCACCGTCACCCCGTCCTTGGTGATGGTGGGTGAGCCAAACTTTTTCTCGATGACAACGTTCCGGCCCTTGGGGCCGAGCGTCGCCTTCACCGCGTCTGCCAGCGTGTTTACGCCGCGCAAAATCGCCTGCCGGGAATCTTCACCGTGCAAAATCTGCTTTGCCATATCTGCTTTTCTCCTGAGTCAGAAATCTTCGTTTGCAGTTCATAGTTCTAAGTTCACAGTTCTCAATTACTCCTCAGTTCGCTCCAGTCCGAAAACTGTGAACGACGAACTGCGAACTATGAACTCCGGCGCGCTCCGCGCGCTCACTTCTTCAAAATGCCGAGAACCTCCTCTTCGCGCATGATCAGGTACTCTTCGCCGTCGATCTTGATCTCTGTTCCCGAGTACTTTCCGAACAGCACCCGGTTGCCCGCCTTCACGTCCAGCGGAAAGACCTTGCCTTCGTCGTTCGATTTGCCCTTCCCCACGGAGATCACTTCGCCCTCCTGGGGCTTTTCTTTCGCGCTGTCCGGGATAATGATCCCGCCGCGAATGGTTTCCGTCTCTTCAATACGCCGGACCAAAATCCGGTCGTGAAGCGGTGTGAACGTAGTCGTTACAGATGTTGCTGCCATTGCTTCGCTTCTCCTTGAGCGCAAACCGGGCTCTCCCGGTTGGCGAGTTGAGATGTGATTCAATAAGACCTTGGGGTGATTTCGAAATGCGGGCTACCGCCGACAGCGAGAAGCTCCAGCGAGCAGTCCCGCGAGCGGATTGCTAGCACTCTCGCCTTCCAATTGCTAAAGATAGAAAGGAGACCGGCATTTGTCAAGTGCCTTTTGTTTAAATATGAGTGAATCACGCTCAAGAAACACACTCATTTGGCGCAGCACTCGCCGCGTCGGCCTGTCCTGGCCGTCCGTTTACCTCCAATCGCTCGAACGCGATAAAATGGCTTCGATGTTCTTCCGTTCCAGTCTGGGCTCCATCCTCGTCTTGGCTTTCGTTAGTCTTGTCCCTGCCTCACTCCTCTTTGCCCAGGACCAGAGCACCCAGCATCTGCGCAAATACAAAGCCCCGCCGCCTCCAGCCCATATCGAAGTCACCGTCCTCCGCGACTACAACGGCAAGCCCCTGGAAGACGCACACGTCATCTTCCATCCCATCGAAGGCGAAAAGGATAAGGGCTACCTTGAATTGAAGACTAACGAAGACGGCAAGGCGATCATCGACGTACTGCCCATCGGCGACACCGTACGCGTGCAAATCATCGCCAACGGCTACCAAACTTACGGCCAGGACTACAAAGTCGACAAGCCGGAGATGGCGATGGAGATCCGCATGAAGCGGCCCGGCGCGCAGTACTCCATTTACAAAGACAACTCGACAACGCCCAAGTCCGGCAACAACTCCGGCTCCGGCAACTCCTCGAATCCGGGGCAAAACTCAGCGCCTCCCCCCTCGAGTGGCAAGCCTTGACGAGCTCACCGCGAAGGCACTTTAGCCGGCTTGGCCTCTGTTTCGCAGCCGGTTACGCCTTAATTGCGGTCATCATCTACTGGTTGATCGCGAGTTCTCCGGAGCAGGATCCGCTCAAATGGATTCTGTTTATCTGGCTGGGTTGGCCTTGGTATCTCCTCGCAGATTACCACGGCCTGAGCAATCAGTTTTACCTTGCGTGCGCACTCCTCAATTTCGGCACCTCGTACCTGCTTGGATGGTCAGTCCAGAAAATGTTGCGGCGAATCTTCTCGAACAAGCAGAAGACGAGCCCAGACTCGGCGGAGTAGATAAGTGTCCGGCAAACTTCTCGCAGGCAAAACCGCCTTCGTCACCGGCGGCGCACGCCGCATCGGCCGGGCGATCGCGCTCGCCCTCGCCCGCACCGGCGCCGACGTCGCCATCTCCTACCTCAATTCTCACGCCGAAGCCACGCAAATAACTGCCGAGATCGCCGCCCTCGGCCGCCTCGGCGCCGCCACGCATTGCGATGTCCGCTCTGAGGCTTCGATTCGCAACGCCGTCGCTGCGGTCGCTGCAGAGTTGGGCCGCATCGACATCCTCGTCAACAACGCCGCCGTCTTCGCGTCTGCGGCCCTCGAAAGCCTCTCTCTCGATCAATGGGACGAGGTTTTCGACACCAATGCGCGCGGTCCATTCCTCGTTGCCCGCGAAGCGCTGCCCCATCTGCGCGCCGCGCATGGCCGCATCGTCAACATCGGCTCGCTGGGCGCCACGCACGCTTGGGCCGGCCACGCCCACTATTGCGCCTCCAAGGCCGCTCTGCACATGCTCACGCAGGCTATGGCCAAGGCCTTCGCCCCCGAGGTCAGCGTGAACTGCGTCGCTCCCGGCTGGATCGAAATCAACGGCTCCGCCGATGGACCCGTGCCCCATCCTTCGCAGAGCGAAGCGGAGCGAAGGGCGGGATTGGAAGCCGCGCGCTTCGCCGCCAAAACCCCCATGGGCCGCAACGGCTCCGCGGAAGACGTCGCCCAGGCAGTGCTCTTCTTCGCATCCGGCCCGCACTTCATCACCGGCCAGATTGTCGCGGTCGACGGCGGCTTGGGGCTCAACTGAGGCTTATGGCTCACTGCCTCGCCGACTCGGTCGCTCGTTGACTGCATAGCGCGCGAACAGGCGCCGCCAGAAGCTCTTCGCGCCGGACTTCTCGTCTCCGGTGCTGGAAGCCACCGCGGCCCGCCTCACCCTTGCCTTCGCCGCAGCGCTTCTCTCCGCAAAGCGCAGCGGCTGCTTCGTCCACAATCCCTTCGGTTCGGGCTGCTCCGGCCAAGCCGCTCCCTCCACCGCCGCCCGCGGATTGGTCACAAACAGCCGTTGTGCCGTCTCCTCGCAGCGCCGCTGCACCACATGTTCGTATGCCTTTTTCAAATGCGGCGCTCGCCAAACCGGATGGTGCGCATCCGTCGCGATAAAGTGAATCCAATCCCGCTCCAGCAACTCGTTGGCGAAGGCCTCCTCGGCCTTGCCGAAGCGTCCACACAACGAGCCGGCGGTCACCTGCACTAGGCACCCATGCCGCATCCACTCGCCGAGCAAACCGGGCTGCCGCAAGACCGCCAGATACCGCTCCGGATGCGTGATAATCAGCATGTAGCCTGCCGACTGCAGCCGGAACATGGCCTCGTCCATCGACGGCGGAATCACCTGCGACGGAAACTCGATCAACAAATACCCCTTGCCATCGATCGAATAACGCAGCGGATGCGTGACCGCATCGACGATATTATCGGCGGTCAGGTGGAAGTCGCTCGCCAGGCTCAAGCCGACCACGCCCTTCAGTTTTTCCTTCAGCTCGGCAAATCGCTCATCGATGAGATCGGCCCGGTACGGAAATTCGTCGTTCGCGTGCGGCGTGCATACGATATGGGTAATGCCCTCCTCCACGGCGCACTGCG
>Ga0187784_10000751_pt1 | contig 24627 bp, 17 predicted proteins | sample 1015_SJ02_MP15_2_FD_132964 | JGI IMG/M metagenome (GOLD analysis project Ga0187784, IMG submission 132964) | Tropical peat soil microbial communities from peatlands in Department of Meta, Colombia - 1015_SJ02_MP15_20_MG | ecosystem: Environmental > Terrestrial > Soil > Wetlands > Peat | place... | reverse complement strand
TTTGCGGAGCATGGGAATCTCCTTTCTCGAAGACTGGGCCCTGGCACGCAATGCGGCGGCCCTATTAAACATATCGGCTCTTTTGCAGCAAGAGCGGTTCCACTAGTCCCCGCTCGGGATCTTTTGCCAGTCAGTTTCCCGAACTTGCTCACGGGCGAGGATGCACAAGTTCGATAGGCTCGCTTAAGAAACGGCTCCGGGAAAGCCGGGCAGAGCGGCCGTGTTGAATCGATCGAATCCCGGGCATCTTGACACATCTACGCCAAATTCCTATTTTCACGCAGCTTTCGGGCTGCGAGTTTGCCGTCCGGGCAAACAATGAGGACGTTCTCCATGGAGGGGGAATCGAAGCGGACGCTGCTCTTGTCGGCCCGCTACGCTGCTGCCGGAATCAGCCGGCAGGCGCTCAACTTTCTGCTGTTTGCCGTCTGGGCGCATTACCTCTCGCCGAGCGACTTTGGCGTGCTGGCGCTGTTGGTCATCAGCGGCACGCTGGTGTTGCGCTCGGTCGAAACTCCGGTGGGCTACGCGCTGCAGCGGTTTTATTTCCGCCCCGACTATGTCGATCGCCGCGACGTGTTGCTGTTCAATCTGATGCTCTTTGTGATCGCCAACGCGCTGGCGGTGGTTTTCGTCTACTATCTGGCCGGCGCGACAGTCGACCGCTGGCTGTTCAAAAGCGCGGGATTAGCGGCGACGGTGCGTTTGCATGGACTTTGGGTAGCCTTCTCGATCACGACCTCCCTCTCGGGCGTCTTTGTCCTGCTGCTCGAGCGGGCCAGGATTTTTAACGTCGCCTCGCTGTTGGGAGTGCTCGCCACAGGCATCGTCTCGATCGCGCTTTTGACGTGCACGCGTCTGGGCGTCAACGCGGTGATCATCGGTCAGGCGTCGGGGCTCTTCTGCCAGACGCTGCTTTGCGTCCCCGTGCTCCGCGGCCACTTGCGGCCGAAGCTGAGTTGGGCCGTGCTTCGCGAGCCATTGCGATTCGGCTACGCGGCGCTTCCGTCGGGGTACTCCAACATCCTGATCATTGCGGGGGACCGGTACGTCCTGCAGTTCTTGAAGACCACCACCGAAGTGGGCCTCTACTCCTTTGCCTGCAACATCGGCAACCTGGTGACACTGGCGATCGGCACGCCCGTGATCGGCGGAGTGTGGCCCACCATTCGCCGAATGGAAGCCAGCCCCGATCGGCAGCGCGCGTTCGTGCGGCAGATGACGACCTATGTCAGCGCGGCCAGCGTCGCTCTGGTGGTCTTTTTGTCGGTCTTCAGCCACGAGGCGATTCGGGTTCTCGCCTGGGGCAAACCGGAATTTGCCGCGGCCGCCGTCATCGTGCCGCTCTTAGCTTTTTCCCAAGCTTTGCAGGGACTGGCGGCTTTCACCGAGGCCGGGATCAGCCTGGGAAATCGGCCCGCGTATATCTCGGGAATTGCGATTACGAGCGCGGCCGCAAACATCGGTCTGAATCTGGCGCTGGTCCCGCAATTCGGGCTGCTGGGCGCGGGCTGGGCGACGCTGACCTCGTTCGTGCTGTGGAACGCCCTGCACGTCTATTTTTCGCGCCGGTTTTATCGGATCGAATTTGACGTCCGGCGGTTCGCGCACGCGGGACTTGCCGGCGCGCTCCTGATCGTGCTGGCACGAAGCATTCCGGCGCACCTCGGTCTGTTTATTGTCTGTCCGATCAAGGTCCTCCTGGTGCTGGCGTATCCGGCCCTACTCTGCGCGACCGGGTTCTTGACGGCGGATGAGCGCCAGAAGCTGACAAACCTGATGCGAGGTGCGCGACAGAGTGGGATCAAGTCGATGGTGGGCGCGTTGACGCAGCCTTAGAGACGGCGACACGAAGCGCGAGGGGGGGATTATGTGCGGCATTTGTGGAGTCTTCGAATATGCCTCATCGACGCGCGTCGATGAACGAAGGCTTGCGCGGATGAACGCCACCCTGGTTCACCGAGGACCCGACGAGGATGGCTTCTTCGTTGGCGATCGCGTCGGGCTGGCGATGCGGCGATTGCGAATCATAGATCTTGCCGGCGGCCAACAGCCGATCGCCAACGAGGACGAAACCATCCAGATCGTCTTCAATGGCGAAATCTACAACTACCGCGAGCTCCGGCAGGACCTGATTCGTCGAGGGCATCGCTTCCGAACCAAAAGCGACACCGAAGTCATCGTGCACGCGTACGAGGAGTTCGGCCCGCAATGCGTCGAACATCTCGACGGCATGTTCGCCTTCGCGATTTACGACGGCCGCATTCCGGGCGCGGACCGGCTGTTTCTCGCCCGCGACCCCTTCGGCAAGAAGCCGCTTTATTATGCCAACCTCGGTGAAGGCCTGGTCTTTGGCTCGGAAATCAAACCGATTCTCGAAGATCCCCGCGTCTCACGGGAAATCGACTTCGAGGCGCTGCACCACTATCTGTCGCTCTTGGTAATCCCCGCGCCGTGGAGCATTTTTAAATCGATCCGCAAGCTGCCGGCCGGCCACTGGATGCTCGTCGACGAGCACGGACCGAAAATCGAACGCTACTTCAGCTGCGAGCCGCCATCGGCCGAGGCCCCCATTCCGGAGCAGGAAGCGGTGGACGAGGTGCGCCGACTCTTGTTTCGGGCCGTCGAGAAGCGGCTGATCGCTGAAGTTCCACTCGGTGCCTTTTCAAGCGGCGGCCTCGATTCGAGCCTCGTGGTTTCGATCATGTCCCGCCTGACCGAACAGCCGGTCAAGACGCTGTCGGTCGGATTCGAGGGCCCGAGCACGCATAACGAGCTGCCGTTCGCCCGCCGTCTCGCCGCGCATTGCCGGACCAACCACACCGAGCTGCTGCTGAAGCCCGACGTCGTCTCGATCGTTCACGAACTGGTCCGGTATGCGGACGAACCGTTTGGAATCTCCTCGGCGATGCCGACGCTGCTGATCGCGCGGGCCGCGCGCGAACGGCTGACGGTCGTGTTGACCGGCGACGGCGGGGACGAGATGTTCGGGGGCTACTCGCACTACCTTTGGGAGCGGTGGGCCACCACGTTCCGCCGCTTGCCGCGCGTCGCCGATTCGCTGATTCTCACGGCGGCCGGAACGCTCGGACGTCGGATTGACGGCCGCGCCGGGGCCCTGCGCAGTCGCATTACGCGGTTTGTCTTGAACGCCCGTCGGCCGGACGTCTCCAGGCGGCTCGGCTGGGGAAGCGCCTTCTCCCACGATGAGAAACGGGCACTTTACTCCGACGATCTGGCCGATCTGGTTTCGGGCACGACGACGGCCGTGCTGGAACGGCACGTCGACCGCTCGCGCGAGCTGGAGCCAGCGGCCGTGCAGAACCGCCTCGACGTGGCGGTCTGGCTGCCGGATGAAATGCTTGCCAAAGTCGACCGTATGACCATGGGGGCGTCTATCGAAGCCCGTTGCCCGCTACTTGACCGCGATCTTGCCCGATTTCTGTTCCGTTTGCCGTTTCGTCAGAAAGTCCCCGGCTCGCGGGACCGCGATCTCAAGCACTTGCTCCGGCGGGTCGCCGCCGACCTCTTGCCTCCCGAATTGCTCCAACGGCCCAAGCAAGGGTTCAACGTCCCGCTCGACGCCTGGTTTCGCGGGGCGGCCGGCGACTTGTTGACCGATGCGCTGAGCCCCGAGCGGATCCGCCGCCGTGGCTGGTTCCGGCCTGAGGCGGTCGCGCAACTCGTCGCGGCCCACCGGTCGGGAGCGGCAAAATTCTCCAATCGCCTCTACGCGCTTTTCAATCTGGAACTCTGGGCACAGGAGTACTTGTCGTGAAGAATTCTCTGGTCGCGTTGCTCCGCTGCCCGCAATGCAAAAGCACGCTGTCGCTGTCGGAGGCCGAATTGCAGAGCGGCGAAATCGAAGCCGGCGTCTTGAATTGCTCCAGCTGTGCCGCGCGACATCCAATCGTGGCGGGCATTCCGCGTTTCGTGCCCGTTGAGAATTATGCGGACAATTTTGGTTTTCAGTGGAACCAATTTCGTAAGACGCAGCTCGACAGCCATTCCGGCCAGACCATCAGCCGCGATCGATTTTTGAAATCCACCGGCTGGGCGCCCGAATCGCTTGTGGGCAAGGCTGTTTTGGATATCGGTTGCGGAGCCGGGCGATTTGTCGAAGTCGCCCTTTCGTGCGGCGCCACGGTGTTCGCAGTCGACTACTCGAGCGCCGTCGACGCGTGCCGCGCAAATTTCCCGGGGCATCCGAATCTGCATGTCATCCAAGCGGACGTGTACGCCCTGCCCTTTGCCGAGGGATGTTTCGACGCCATCTACTGCCTGGGGGTTCTGCAACACACGCCCAATCCTCGCGAGGCCTTTCTGTCGCTGCCGCGGCACCTGAAATCAGGGGGACGGCTGGCCGTCGACGTTTATCAGGGCGGATGGCGGCAGGTCGTGCACACGAAGTACTGGTTGCGACCGGTCACCACGCGCGTGCCCCAACAGCGTCTGTTTCAGGCGGTCGAACGAAGCATGCCGGCGCTGATGGGCTTGAGCCGCGCAGTGGGGCGCATTCCCGCGATCGGCCCTTACGCTCGGCGGGTGTTGCCCATCGCGAATTACGAGGGAATCTACGGACTCAATCAAAAACAGCTGCACGAGTGGGCAGTGCTGGACACCTTCGACATGCTCGCCCCGGCCTATGACCAACCGCAAACGCCACGAGCGCTCGCCAAATGGACGCGGCACGCTGGCCTCGAAGGCGTGGAAATCGGCCGATTTGGGCATTTGGTTGCCCGAGGTCGCAAGCCGGCTGCGTAGAATACGCCCGCTCTCATTTGCGTTTTGAGAGTGCCACAGTCACCGTCAGCGGCGCAACTGCGTCTGCGTGCAACCCCTCTGCGAACAGAAAGACCGAAATGGCTCCGACGCCTCAGCAGCATTTGAATCAGCTCATCAGCGGCTATTGGCATGCGCGGTGCGTTTACGTGGTTGCCAAGCTCGGCATCGCGGATCTGCTGGCCAGCGGGCCGCAGTCGCTCGAGGAGCTGGCCCGTCGAACCGGCACGCATCGCCCGGCTCTGTTCCGGCTGTTGCGGGCACTGGCCAGCCTGGGTGTTTTCGCGGAGGAACCGGGGCAGCGATTCGCACTCACGCCGGCCGCCGAGCTATTGCGGCAAGACGTTCCCGGTTCGCAGTGGGCCATGGCCGTCATGATGGGGGAAGAGCACTATTCCGCGTGGGGTGAACTGCTTTACAGCGTCCGCACTGGAAAGATCGCCTTCGACAAAATCTACGGCATGCCGGTGTTTGAGTTCCTCTCGCAGAATCCCGAGCAGGCCGCCCTCTTCGACAAGGCGATGGTCGGCGTGCACGGGCGCGAGACGTCCGCCATGCTCGACGCTTACGACTTCTCGGTGTTCAGCTCAATCGCCGATATCGGCGGCGGCAACGGCAGCACGCTCTGCGGAATCCTCAAGCGACATCCGAAGATTCACGGGACACTTTTCGATCTCCCGGGCGTGATCGAGCGGGCAGGAGCCACCGTAGAGGCGGCCGGGCTTGCCAATCGCGTGCACCTCGTCGCAGGCAGCTTTTTTGAATCCGTTCCCGGCGGGGTCGACGCCTATGTGCTGCGGCACATCATCCATGACTGGGACGAAGACAAAGCCATCCGCATCCTGGCCAATGTGCGCCGCGCCATCCGCGACGACGGCCGCTTGCTCGTCGTCGAGAGCGTGATTCCGCCGGGCAACGAGCCTTTCTTTGGCAAGCTGCTCGACGTGACGATGATGGTCATCCCGGGCGGTCAGGAGCGGACCGCGCAGGAATACCACGATCTGTTCGGCAAGGCCGGGTTCCGGCTCGCGCGGATCGTCCCGACTGCAGCCGACGTCAGCGTGATCGAAGGCGTGCCGGTCTGAGAGAGCCCCGCGACCGCAACGATCACCTGGTCGGATCCACCACGCGGCCGAGGAAGAGGATCGCGCCGTTTCTATTGTCTCGGATCAAGAACACGAACGGGTGGTCGGCCCGAAAAACGGCGGGCGGTTGGGTCCTTCTGATCGCCATCGCCCTGACCACGACGCCGGTCGCCGCTGCAGCTTCTGTCCCCTCTTCGTTGACGTCGACAAAAGCTTTGTGCAGCGCGGCAGAAATGAACAGGTCTTTCTTCCCGTCCATTCCCGAAAAGTCGGCGCTCGACGGATCGAAGGCCGACGCCATTCCCAACGATTTCAAAACGCCCTCGAGCTGGAATTCGGCCGTCGTCCGGAATTTGGGCAGGAATACGATCACGTCTCGCGATTGGGCGTCGGCACGCCATTTCTCCAAGCTGGCGGCAGTCAGCTTCTCTTCGAGTTCCGCGAGGCCGTCGATCTTCTTCGGCAACAGCACAACCATCGAAAGGCTGCCATCCCCATAAGGCAATTCGAGCAGCTGCACGCCGTCTTCCTCGGCGTATTGAAAGTGGTGCTGCTCGTTCATCAAGGGAGCTTGGACCTTGTGAGTTGCCGAGACGTGGAAGCTCTCGTCCTTCGTGCGGCTCTTGTTGAACTGTTCGCGCCAGTCTCCTTTGAAATAAACGGCATTGGTCAAGACGAGGCGGGCGCCCTTCACAGCGCTGGCCGAGGGAATCAGATTCTTGATCTTGTCTTGCGTGTTATCCTCGACCCATTTGTTGATCGTTTCGCGAGCAGCCTCGGGCTGGTTGAAGTCCAGTCTGGCCAGCTCGGCGCCGAAGTCTTCGCGCGTCACGCGGAGATAGTCCGCCAGGAACTTGAAGCCTTCCTGACCCCACAGTCGATTGGCGACTTCGAGGCGATAACCCTGTTTCTTGTCCGACGTCTTCCAGGATGACAAAACGGCCCGCATTTCCTCGTTCAGCTGTGCCTTCGGCATTTGCAGATGCAGGACCTTCGCCATTTCCGCCTCGGTGTTTTCGGCCGCGCCGACGTACGTCATCGTCAGCGCCACCGAAATGCTGGCTGGCGAAAAAAACAGATTCCCCTCGGCGCTTCGAAGGCGTTCATACAAGTCGAAGGCAAAGTGATTGCCGGCATCCACGACCGCGGAGACATGCTCCTGCGGAGTCGACGACGCATTGCGGTGAACTTTGCGGGGTGGCACAGACAACGTCTTATCAGCAAGGCCGAAGAACAACGACGCGACAACCAGGGCCGCTAGAATTGCAAATCTTCGACGCATCGACTTCTCCTCGCGTCCAGTGGCGATCGGGGCAGACTAGAGCAGTTGCTTTTCCAGGTACACGCACAGAGGATCCTCTTGGAAAGCCCCAAAGGGGCCAATCCGCCGATAGCCCGAGTCTTCATAAAGAGCAAGCGCACTGTGTTGCGAAATGCCGGTCTCCAGACGGATCACGGGCAACTCGAATGACCGCGCCCGCGATTCCAGCTCTTGCAGGATGCGCCGGCCAACTTTCAGCCCGCGGAACTCCGGCAACACGAACATCCGCTTGAGCTCTCCGTATTCGCCGTCGTGGTTGACGAGTGCTCCGCAGCCGATCACCCGGTCGGGTAGGCGAGCCGTCAAAAAGGTTACGTTCGGTTGCCGCAGACCATCGATGGGCAACAGGTGATTGCTCTCCGGCGGGTACAATGCGGTCAAGAAGGCATCGAGCTGCTCGATCAGCCGCCGAACGTCGGGGCGCGCCGGATCATCGGCGTGGATTGTGAACTGTCGCATACGATTTGAGCGCGGCTGAGCAAAGTGGACGGGGGCAGACCAGCCGCGTCCGCCTTTGTTTCAGAATTCAATCTCTTTGTCGACATTCTACTTTGTCGACGCGCTTCGCAACACGATCCGAGGCCGGCTGACGCAAATCACGACCGATCCGAGTCGGCGCAACGCCGCGCTGACTTGAGCTGGGCCGGCGGCACGTCAGCTCAAAGGATGGCGCGGCACGACCTGAGAAAGGCCGGTCCGCTAGGCAGCCGCGCGCTTGTCGGCTGCGACATCGGCGGCCGTCTCGGCACTTGCGATCGAGGTCGCCTCCGGAACCGGCACCGGAAATGGAATCGTCGCCGGAGTCGGAGCGATCATCGCACTGAGTTCTCCGAGCAGCCGTCGCGCCAACACGTCGCGATCAAAGTGGCGGGCGACGTAATCGCGTCCGTGGCGGTACGAGACACGGTCGCGGGCAATCGCTTCGATCCCCGCCAAGAGCGACTCTTCATCCTCCGGCGTCATCGCGACACCGCCGCGACCCGAAAGAACGATCCGTTGCGCCTGGCCACGGACTCCCATCACGATGGGCACGTTCATCGCCATGATCTCGAAGATCTTCGAGGGGATCACCGTCTCGAAAAGTTCGGTCTTGCACAGATGAACCAGGCAGGCGTCGCAACTGGCAATCACCTCCGCGATTTTTGCTTTCGGCACGAGGCCGGTGAAGACGATCTGGTCGAGTCCTTCCTCGCGGCAAATATTTTCGAGACGGCTTCGTTCGGCGCCGTCCCCGACAATCCAGAACACGACGTCGTCGCGGCCGACTGACTTCAGTTTGCGGGCGGCGCGGACGACAACGTCGAGTCCATGAGCCATACCCACCGTCCCGATATACGCGCAGACGAATCGCTTGTCGCCCCTCCACTGAGCGCGCAGTTGCCGGGCGGGCGGTTCCGGCACGAATTGCGAAACGTCCACGCCATTGGGCACCACGGCGATTTTTTCGTCGGCAACGCCGCGGAGAACCAGTTGGTCGCGATAGCCGTCGCCAACGGTCACAATCTGCTGGGCAGTGGCATACATTTGCCGCTCGAGGATTTCGAGCACGCGCATGATGGGCGAACGCTTCATCGCGCCCACGGTGACGATCGACTCGGGCCAGATGTCGCGAATTTCCAAGAGCAGCGGTCGACGCAGGAACCAGCGGCACAAAACCCCCGCCCAACCACAAAAGAACTGCGGAGAAGTCGCCACGATCGCATCGACGCGGCGGACACCCAGTGCGCAGAGCGTCGCACAGAACATGTAACTCAAATAGTTAATCGTGCGCCCCAAGAAGCCCCTATTAGGCGACAGCCACGTCCAAACGCGCAGTACGCGGATGCCATCCACCCATTCACGACTCAAAAGCGAATTCTTGTAACCTTCCGCGACAATTCCCGTCGGGCAGTTCGGAGCGCAGGTGATAACGGTCACTTTGTGCCCCGCCGCGACCCAACGCCGGCAATGCTCGTAGGTTCGCGTGGCCGGAGCGTTGACCTCCGGCGGGAAGTAATGCGAAAGGAACAAAACGTGCATGATCCGGCTCGCGAACTTCGGACGGATTCCTCAATTGTTGGCCACGTGCTCGAATCGGCGTTCGCTGCGAGGTCCGCCACAAATCGGCTTGGTGAGGCGCCCGATCATCACGACCCGAAACTGCGAAAGAGGAGGAACCGAATTCACCAGCCGCTCGTAGGCGAGGCCCGCAACGTAGGTGAGAGCGGTCATTCGCAAGTATTCGGGACGCCCCTCGATGAGCCGCACTTCATCAACCGTGAAATGGGCTCTCCGGGCCAGGCGTCGAATGGCGGCCGGCGTGTTGGCGCGATAGTGCGTCGGGAAGGTGTCGGCCTCCGCGCGGCCTCGCAGCCGCCCGACAAACTCGTGGGCTGCGTGAGGCGTGAGTTGCGCCAAGAGGGGCACATAGTGGAGTCGATTCGGCGTCTTGAACAGGAAGGTGCCCCCCGGTTTGAGCGTCCGCCACACTTCGCGGAAGGCGGCCAGCGGCGTCCTTAGGTGTTCGAGAACGTTGTCGGAAAAAACGACGTCGAAGCTGTTGTCATCGAACGGGATGTTCTCCGCGACGCCGACTCTTCCCTCATCAAGGGCGGCATTAGTGAGGACGCGCGGATCCGGGTCGATGCCGCACACGCGCAGAGCTCGGCCGCGAATATTCATCTGCCGCACGATCCCCGCGCCGGCGCCCAGGTCGAGCACCGTCCAATCCCTCTGCACGGTTTCGACCACGGTCCGGCGAAACAGTTCGTCGTCCCAGTTATCGTGAAAATCGGAATAGAATCTCTCATCGATCCATCGCACGAGATTGCGCATTTTTGCCCCCCGAGGCTGAAGTGAGTTGGTGATCAAGCCACTGTGACGAGTCCTGAATGTATTGAGCGCGGCTTTTGCGACCGCAGAGCGGCCGATGCCGGGTTGTGATCGATGAATTCGCGGGCCCAGATCTCCAAAGTCAGGAGGGCCCACTGCAACATGTAATAGTCAGCCCGGCCCGCCTGGCTCCGACGCCGCAATCGCTCAACGATGTCGGACCGAAACCAACCGCGCGATTCGACGGACGACGGGCCCATCAGGTCGTTCCACATCGAGCCCAGGTCATGCCGCAGCCAGTACCGATAGGGAGCGCCGAAACCGGCTTTCGGCCGATCGATGATTGCATCGGGCACAAGTCCGCGGGCCGCCTGACGCAAGATCGCCTTGGGAACGGGCTCGAGCTTTTGCGCCGCGGAGAGAGACGTGGCGAACGCGACCAGCTCCTGGTCGAGCAACGGAACGCGAGCCTCGACGCCGACAGCCATGCCCATCTTGTCCGTGTAGAGCAAATTGTGATTGGGGAGATAGACGCTCAGGTCTCGCTCGAGAAAGCGATCGATCTCGCCCAATCCACCGGATTTCATCCGCGACAGGCAATCCGCGTCCGCTCGGACATCACAAAGCGAGCCAGCCAGCGCCGGCTGGAGAAGGCTCTGGACCGTCGAATCGGCGGTGGCCATGCAATAGGCCAGGAAGCGTTCATCCCGAGAGCGATGAACGTCGTGCAGCACGCGCTTCGTTCGCCGCAGGGTGGCTCCGACAGAGCCGCCCAATGCGCCGGGCAGCAAGTGTGAGCACTGCGCCAAGCCGGCCGCCACCACTCGCGGAGCCCGGTCGAGCCAGCCGAGCGTCCGCAGCACGGCGTAGCGCGGGTAGCCTCCGAACAACTCGTCAGCTCCTTGCCCCGAGAGAAGGACCTTTGTGCCGTGCTCGCGCGCCAACCGGCAAATCAAGTAGCAGGTGATTGCGGCCGGATCGGAAATTGGCTCGTCGAGGTGGTAGACGATCTGCGGCAACAGGCTTGCGATCTGCGGGCCGATTTCGACCTCATGAAAATCGAGAGCCAACGACGACGCGAGCCGTCGCGCATAAGGCGCGTCGTCATGAGCGCGGTCGAGCCGATTGGACCTGGCCGGATAAGTAATCGTGTAGCTGCGGAATGCGTCGTCGCGATCAGAGGCCCCCGCGGCGATCGCCGTGATCAAGCTGCTGTCGAGCCCGCCGCTCAAGAACGACCCGACCGGAACGTCCGAGACCAACTGCCGCCGCGTCGCGTTGACGACCTCAGACCGCAGCCGGCGGATATCCGAGGGGTCGGCCTGTCGCGACGCGTCACTGAATTGTGGACGCCAAAATTGCCGGACCTCGATTTGCGCGTGACGTGCCCGCCAGCGTAACAGGCTCCCTGGAGGCAACCGGCGGATGTCCGCGAGCGCGGTTCGCTCCGAACACGAATGGCAAAACGTCAGGTGTTGGAGGATCGCCCGAAAGTCCGGCTCGCGGTGAACGTCCGGATGGGCGCAGAGCGCCTTGACCTCGCTGGCAAAAAGCAGAGACCCCGCCCGTGGCTCCGTGTAGTAGAGCGGCTTGATGCCGAGCGGATCGCGGGCCAGGAGCAGCTCGCGCTCCCGATCGTCCCAGAAAGCGAAAGCAAACATCCCGTTGAGTCGCTCGACGAACGCAGCTCCCCAGCGCATCAGGCCGTGGAGCAGGACCTGAGTATCGCCTGACGACGTTTGCGGCACGCCGCTGTGCGCGAGAGAGTCTCGCAGCTCGCGGTAATTGTAGATTTCGCCGTTGTAGATCAGCGTGAAACGTCCGTCGGCGGACGTCATGGGCTGCGCAGCCTCCTCGGACAAGTCGAGGATCGCGAGCCGCACATGGCCCAACGCGATTTGCGAGCGCGGAGATTCAAAGACACCGCAACCGTCGGGGCCACGGTGCGCCTGTGCAGCGTTCATGCGATCGATCAGGCCTGGGACAAAATCACCCACCAGGCCTGCAATGCCACACATTCGCGCCCCCCAATCCTTTGGTCGCGCCCAAAGCGGGTGGTTGGTATCAAATCGCTACAACTCACGCAAGATGGGATGTCGGCGTTGTCTCGGGTGATTTGTTGTGGTAACACTCGGCACGGTTTTTCCGCGATTTTCGTCGCCTCTCCATTGAGAATCGACATGAGAGTCGGGATCGATGCATCGAATTTGCGCGGCGGGGGAGGGGTAACGCATCTGGCGGCCCTGTTGTCGCACGTCGATGTGGCCGAGACGGGAGTGGAGCGCGTCGTTGTTTGGGGGCCCCGCTCCGCCCTCTGGCAGCTTGCCGACCGACCTTGGCTGGTCAAATCGAACCCACCCGAGCTGGAACGGTCGCTGGCTTCGCGGATCGCTTGGGGACGCCTCACGCTTCCGCGTTGCGCGCGGGATGAATGCGATGTCTTGTTTGCCCCTGGCGGGTTGTGCACGGATCGCTTTCATCCCGTAGTGACCATGTCGCGCAACATGCTGCCCTTTCAATTGGGGGAAATGTGGCGGTACGGTTTTTCGCGGATGTCGTTGCGGCTGGCAATTCTGCGAAGAGCTCAAAGAAAATCGTTCCAGATCGCCGACGGCGTGATCTTCCTGACTCAATTCGCGCGTGACTCGGTGCTGCAAGTCACCGGACCGCTGCGCGGCCAAACGACGGTCATTCCGCACGGCATCGAATCGCGATTCTTCGCGAAACCGCGCCCCCAGCGTGCGGCGACAGATTTCACCGCGGACAATCCGATGCGGCTGCTCTACGTGTCAATTGTCGACGTCTACAAACATCAGTGGAACGTTGCGGAGGCGGTCGCCCGCCTGCGAAAGGCCGGGCTGCCGATCGCGATCCAGTTCGTTGGGGACGCATACGCGCCGGCCGGGAGGCGTCTGCGCCGCGTGTTGCGCACCCGTGACCCGCAGGGTCAATACTTGCAATATGTCGGACCCTTGATTCACGCCGATTTGCCCAGCTGCTATCGGGCAGCCGACGGTTTCGTGTTTGCCTCCACTTGCGAGAACCTCCCGAACATCGTGCTCGAAGCGATGGCGTCGGGGTTGCCGATCGCTTGCTCAAACCGGCTTCCCATGCCCGAAATCCTGGGGCCAGCCGGCGTGTATTTCGATCCCTTGAGTACGTCTCAGATCGGAGAGGCTTTGCGCCAGCTGTTCCACGAGGCAGAATTGCGGCGACGTCTGGCGGTTGCCGCGTACGAGCACTCCCAGCAGTTCTCATGGAGCGTTTGCGCTCGTGACACGTTCCGCTTTCTGGCGGAAATTGGGGTTTGGACTCGATTGGACGAAGGCGCCCTGGTCGGAGCCGGCTCGCCGGTGCGCCGCGCGGGATAAGCAATCCGCTGTCCTTCGATTCCGTTCAGCACGATGTGCAGTTTATTCGCACTTGGGATCTTCCCAGGCGCGGGTCCTAGTCGGCGACCGCGCTTCGGAGATAAAATGAAGTGCGTCGGCTCCTGTCAAAACCGCATCTACGGGCCACATGCCACTCAAAGTTTCGAACATCCGCTTGCCGGTCGAAGAACCGGAAACGGCCCTCGCCGAGGCAATCGCACGTCGCGTTGGGCTCAAATCAAACGAACTCACGCGCTGGCGAATTCTGCGCAAGAGCCTGGACGCCCGTTCGCCTCGGGATTTACAGTTTGTCTATTCGGCCGTTGTCGATGTCCCCGATGAACCGAAGCGGTTCGCCAAATTGCAGCGGCAGCCATCGTCCGACGATGTGCAGTGGTTTTCGCCGCGCCGCTTCGATGAACCGTCTCCCGGCCGTGAGCCGCTGCGCGAAAGGCCGGTGGTCGTCGGCTCGGGGCCAGCCGGAATGCTGGCGGGCTATTACCTCGCGCTGCGTGGGTATGCCCCTTTGATTCTCGAGCGGGGCCGCGCCGTGAAGGAACGCGTGCCCGCCGTCCGGGACTTCGACCGTGGCGGCCCACTCGATTGCGAAAACAATTATCTCTTCGGGGAAGGGGGAGCGGGCTGCTTCAGCGACGGCAAACTGACCTGCCGACTGGGTGGACCGGACGTCGATTGGGTCCTCGATCGCATGATCGAGTGCGGTGGGCGCCCCTCGATCGTCTACGACTATCGGCCCCATCTGGGAAGCAACCGGCTGCCGATGATTTGCCGCAATTTCCGTCGCAAGATCGAAGAATTGGGAGGGGAATACCGTTTCGGCTGCCGCGTCGAGCGGCTCGACATCGCGGAAGGACGCTTGCGCGGCGTGGCCACGTCGAGTGGAAATGTGTCAACGCCGGCCGTCGTCCTGGCGATCGGGCATAGCGCCCGGGACACTTATCGTATGTTGCACGATGTCGGCGTGCCGATGTCCCCCAAGGACTTTCAACTCGGCTTGCGGATCGAGCATTCTCAGGCGCAGATCAATCGACAGAAATACGGCCGCCGCGAATATCTCGAAATGCTGGGCGCTGCCGACTACTCCCTGGTCGCCCGCGGCCAGCGCGACGTGTTCACGTTTTGCATGTGTGCCGGGGGCTATGTCATTCCCAGCGTTTCCGAGCCCGAGATGTTCTGCACAAACGGAATGAGCAACTCGCGGCACGACACCCCGTTTGCCAACAGCGGACTGGTGGTTACGCTCTCCGCAGAGGAGTTCGGCAGCCGACATCCGCTGGCGGGAATGGAACTGCAGCGCCGGTTCGAGTCTGCCGCGTTCCGTCTGGCTGGGGGCGATTACCGCTGCCCGATTCAACGCGTTGAAGATTTTTTGGCAGGCCGCAGCCCCGATCCGAACTCGCGATTGCGTTCATCCTTTCAACGCGGCGTGCGGCCCGTCAATATGGAACACATCATCCCGCAGCCGGCGGTCGAATCGCTGCGCTGGGGGCTTCCGGTCATGGACCGGAAATGGAAGGGGAACTTTCTCCAGGATGCTGTACTTGTGGGACCGGAGATGCGGGGCAGTTCGCCGGTTCGCCTGGAACGCGATTCGCATACCAGGCAAAGCCCCGGAATCGCCGGACTGTACCCCGTGGGTGAAGGGGCCGGCTTTGCCGGGGGGATCGTGTCAGCCGCCGTCGATGGGCTGCTGAGCGCGAAGGCGCTTGCGGGAGAGTTTGCGCCGTTGGTCTGCAGGACGCACGTCTGACGAGAGCGCCTCGATCGGACGGTCGGGACGTCACAAAGACTGGGTGCCAAGGCAAAAGCGGCCGCCGCGGGGCCGCGCCGGCCCGGCGAGGGTCCGCTGTTCGGCCGAAGGAGGCTCGGCAGCGGCACCTGAAATTCAATCGCCGGATTGCACCGGTTACATTTTCAGCGGGAAACACGGGTCGTGGAAAAACGGTGGATCTGGCCGTTTGAGCTGCTCGATAAGCTCGGCGAAGGCGGAATGGGCGTGGTTTATCGCGCCCGGTACGTCGTCGATAATCGGCACGTCGCCGTCAAACTGCTGCCCCCCGACGTTGCCAACTCGACGATTCTTTCGCGGTTCGAGCGCGAGCTGGAAATCCTGAAGACGCTCAGGCACCCCAATATTGTCCGTTCCTTCGGCGGCGTCTGCGAAGGGAACCAGCACTTCTACGCGATGGAGCTCGTCGAGGGGGGAACGCTCGACAAACTGCTGGAGGAGCGCGGCAAATTCGCCCCGGAAGTGGCCGTCCAGTTCGCCCTGCAAATGGCCTCTGGCCTCGCGTACGCCCACGAGCGGGGCGTCGTGCATCGCGACGTCAAGCCTGGGAACTTCCTGCTGACCACCTCGGGCAAACTCAAGCTGAGCGACTTCGGGCTGGCCACGGTCGAGGCGGCCACCAAGATCACCGCAGCCGGCAAGACGATGGGCACGTTCCCTTATATGGCACCGGAACAAATCCGCGGCCGTCCGCCTGTTTCGCCGCAGACCGACCTCTATGCCCTCGGGTGCGTGATCTTCGAGATGCTCACAGGCCGTACCCCGTTCACTGGAGACACCCCCGCGGAAGTCATGCACAAGCATCTCGAGGCGCGCCCCCCCCGGATTGCGGAGTTTGTTTCCGACTGCCCCATGGCGCTCGAGTCGCTGGTCGGCGACCTCTTACAAAAGGAGCCAGCTGACCGGCCTGTGAGCGCTTTCGTGGTCGCAAAGCGGCTGACCGACCTCGATGGCACGGCCACGCGGACTCCAACTCCCAGAGCCCGCACAGCGGAAACTGCGGCGCCGCAGGGAACTCTCACTCCTCCCAAGGGAATTGTGTTGCCGGCCCGCCTCGCCACAGAGGCTCTCGAAAAATCGACGCGCAATAAATGGCTGATCCCTTTGGTCTGCGTGGCGCTTGGGCTCTCCGTCGCATTGAACTTTCGCGCGATGGACAGTTCGGCCCGATCGAACCGGGCTGAAGAATTGTGGTTCGAGGCATTCAAAAGCGACCATGACCAGCTGCGCAGCGAAGCTGCCCGGGCGATCGGCGAAATGGCCCGCACTTCTCCCAGCGCCGCCGACAGGCTCGTGGCGGCGCTCTCGGATTCGCGGCCAGGCGTCCGTTTGAGTGCGATCGAGGGACTCGAGAATGCCGGGCCCGCGGCGCGCTCCGCTACATCTGCTTTGATCCGGATCCAGAACACCGACGACAACGAAATGGTTCGCCGGAGAGCGGTCGACCTCCTCAAAACGCTGCACAGCGGCTCCGAAGGGGTAGGAGCCAGCATCGCCAGATTTGTCTATTGGACCCTGGCGATCGTTGTCGGCGCAGGAGCCGCGATCGTCGCGTTTGTGGCCCTCCGCAAGCCAGCACGCACAGTCCGAAGCAGTCGTTGACGACCACAAGCGCGGCGAGATACATTGAAAAGCCAGGGCCGGGCAACTCTGCCCGATGCGCTCCGCGGCCGATTTGCGACCCATCGACGGCCCCCTTTTGAGTGATTGCCCATTTGGATCAAGCCCTTTCGAGGGTGAACGGGCCATGCTTGCCAAACGCATAATCCCTTGTCTCGACGTCCATGCCGGGCGCGTGGTGAAGGGCATTAATTTTCTCGATTTGCGCGACGCCGGCGACCCGGTGGAGGTGGCATCTCGCTACGAAGCCGAAGGCGCCGACGAGCTGGTCTTTCTGGACATTTCCGCCAGCCACGAGGAACGCGAGATCATGCTCGACGTGGTGCGTCGCACGTCGGAGGTGATTTTCATGCCGCTGACGGTCGGCGGGGGCGTTCGCACGCTGGACGACATCCGCACGCTGCTCAAAGCCGGCTGCGACAAGGTGTCGATCAATTCGGCTGCCGTCAAAAATCCGGAGTTCGTGCGTGAGGCGGCGCTGCGGTTTGGCAGTCAGTGCATTGTCGTCAATATCGACCCCAAGCGAATCCGCCAGGATGGTCGCGAGGTGTGGGACGTGCACATTAACGGCGGGCGGATTCCCACGGGACTCGAAGCCGTCGCCTGGGCGCGGGAGGTGGAGCGGCTCGGCGCCGGCGAGATCGTACTGACTTCGATGGACGCGGACGGCACTCAGAACGGATACGACATCGAAATCACGCGAGCCGTCGCCGATGCCGTGCGCATTCCGGTCGTTGCCAGCGGCGGCGCGGGCGGACCGCAGCATTTATTCGAGGTGCTGACGGAAGGCAAAGCGAGCGCGGCCCTGGCCGCAAGCATTTTTCACTACGGGACCTATACCATCGAAGCGACCAAACGCTATCTTGCAGAGCGAGGAGTGCCCGTTCGCCAGTTGGCAAGTTAAAGATTTGGGATAAGCGAGTAATTATGGCGACAGCGACAGACGTTCGCGTGAAGTCCTCGGAACGGCGCGACAACGAAATCGACAAGATCTATCGGCAGCTCATCAAGCACAACGGCTCGGACCTTCACATGCAGGTCGGCAAGCCCCCGATCCTGCGCGTTCGCGGAACGCTGCGCGAGCTGCAGATGGACCCGATCACCCGGGAGCGGATGTGGGAATTGTTCGACCCGATGATCAGTGATCGGGACCGGAAGATTTACGACGAGACCGGGGGCTGCGACTTTTCCTACGTCGTCGTTCACGAGGGCGAGCCTTGGCGGTTTCGCGTCAACATGCTCATGCAAATGGGCAACCCCGGGATGGTCTCACGAAAAGTCGAGCGGTTCATCCCGAACTTCGAGGGGCTCTTCCTGCCCCCGATCATGGAGCAACTGTGCAAGTTCGATCAAGGGATGATCCTGCTGGCCGGCGTCACCGGGAGCGGCAAGAGCACCACGATCGCCAGCATGTTGAACTGGATCAACCACAACATGCGCAAGCACATACTGACGATCGAAGACCCGATCGAGTTCGTCTACACTCCCGACAAGTGCCTGATCAATCAGCGCGAGGTGGGCATCGACGTCAAGGATTTCAAGATCGCGATGAAGCACGCGGTCCGCGAAGACCCGGATATCATGCTGGTGGGAGAGATGCGCGACATGGAGACGTTTGAAACGGCCATGCACGCAGCCGAAACGGGGCACCTCGTCTTCGGAACGATCCACGCCTCCAGTGCACCCAGCACGATCGGCCGTATTCTCGACCTCTTCCCGAACGACATGCACAAAGCCCTGCGGAGCAGCATGGACTTCAACATGCGCGGAATCGTCGCACAGAAACTGCTCAAGACGATCTGCGAGGAAGGCAAAGGACCGGGCCGCGTGCCGATCGTCGAAATCATGACCTTTAACCCTACCGTCAGGAAGCTGATTCTCGAAGGAGAAGACGAAAAACTTCCGGCCGCCATGCGGATCGGCAAAGATGAAGGGATGCAGCGTTTCAACGAAAGTCTGTATTCCTTCCTGCAGAAAGATATGATCAGTCGGGCGGCGGCCTTCGAGATTTCTCCCAACGTCGAAGAGCTGAAGATGTTGATCAAGGGAATCGACGTGAAGGCAGCCGCCATTCTCTAACGTTGCTTGCGGTCCTCGACATTCGTCGACTAGGAAGATCACCCACGTGAAATTGCGTCGCAGTTTGGGTTCCCGCAGCAGGTCGCTCATCTTGTGTGCGCTTCTCTCGGGACTTGTCGCCGCGCCGCGTATCGCGTGCGCGCAATCCTCAAAATCGCCGGACGCCGGCGCAAAATCGACCGCCAAAACCGACACCGCATCGACTACTACCGCCCCTTCCGCCGATCGATTCCCACCCAATCCGGTCACGTTTTCTCGCGGAAACCCCGGGTCCAATGCCGGCGAATACCTGAGCCGAATCGCCCTCATCCTTTTCCTGGGATTGCTGGCCGCCTGGGTGGGGATCAGCCGCTTCGTCGACGAGGACAGCCGCGGCCTGAGAGTCCGGCCCGAGTTCTGGAACTCGATTATTGTGGTCACTGGAGTCGTCGGATTCCTGATCGCGCTGGCCTCTCCGCTTTGGATCGTGGGCGTGCTGGCGGTGTTGTTGACGTGCGGCGTGCCGTTCGGATTCTACGTGCAGGAGCGAAATCGCCGCGTGCCCGAGTCCGGAAAGATCCTCACTCCTCAGCACATTCGCGGCGTGGCGCTGCGATGGGCCGCGCGTCTGGGAATCAAGTTCGGAGGGGGCGGTAGAGACGACGAGAGCGCAGGGCCGCCCATCGAATTCATCGGCAAGTCGGACGCCAGCGGCAAGGTCGATCGAAACCGCACGCGGCAGGTCGAAAACTCCAAGGGTTACATGGCCGCCAAGGAACTCGTCTACGACGCGATCCTCCGCCGCAGCACGGATATTCACCTTGAACCCAAGGAAGACGAAATGTCGGTTCGCCTGCGGATCGACGGCGTGATGTATCCGACCGAGCCATTCGATCGCGTCGTCGGCGACGCGGTGATGAACATCTTCAAGGTCCTGGGCGGAATGGACATCACCGAAAAGCGCCGCGGCCAGGACGGCAGCTTTGGCGCCCGGCTCGAAAGTCGACAGATCGATTTCCGCGCCGCGACACAAGGCACACGGCACGGGGAAAAACTCAGCCTGAGAATTCTCGACCAGTCCAATTCGGTGAATTCGCTGGCCGGACTGGGCATGCGAAAGAAAATGCAGGAATCCATGCGGCAGATCGTGCATCAGCCGCATGGATTGCTTTTGAGCTGCGGTCCGACCGGTGCGGGCAAGTCGACCACGCTTTACGCGGCCCTCCGCGACGTCGATGCCTACCAGCTCAACGTGATTACCGTCGAAGACCCGATCGAATACAAGATGGCCAATGTCAACCAGATCGAAATTAACACGAAAGCCGGACAGACCTTCGCAAGCTCGCTGCGAAGTATCCTGCGTCAGGACCCCGACGTGCTGATGGTCGGAGAAATTCGCGACGGTGAAACTGCCACCATCGCCTGCCAGGCGGCAAATACCGGGCATATGGTTTTTTCGACCGTCCACGCCAACGATTCGATCACCGCCGTTTTCCGCATGCTCGAGCTTGGAGTCGAGCCGTTCATGGTGGCCAACTCGCTTTCCGCCGTGCTCGGCCAGCGGCTGGTGCGGCGCCTGTGCAAGGAGTGTCGTGAAGCCTACCGACCCGAGCGCGAGGTCCTGGAGCGTCTCGAGATTCCTTCGGATCGCATCGACCAGTTTTTCCGGCCGCCAGCCAGCGCCGGCGAAATGTGTCCGGAATGCAACGGACTTGGCTACGTCGGCCGCACCGGCGTGTTCGAGCTGCTCGTGATCAACGACGAGCTTCGAGACCTCATCCGTGACAAGGCATCCGCATCGAAAGTCAAGCTGGCAGCCAAACGCAATGGAATGTTGACCATGAAGCAAGAGGGGATTCGGCTGCTGGCGCAGGGAATCACCTCAGTCGAAGAGCTTGAACGAGTCGTCAAATAGGCGACTCGGGACCGAGGTTCGCAATCATGATCGATTTTGCATTGCTGATCATCGTCGCGCTCGTGACGTGGAACGTGGCGGCCGAGGGGGCCTGGGGAGCCGCGGCTGTTTTTTTGAGCGTGATCTTCGCCGGCCTCTTGGCGATGAACTTCTTCGAGCCCCTTGCCAACCTCCTGCAAGCGAATGTGAGCGAGGATTGGGGCTATCGGTTCGACTTTATCTCGCTGATGGTCTTGTTCGCTCTAGGCGTCTTCTTGCTGCGGCTGATGTCGGAGAAAATCGCGCCGAACTTCATCGCTGTTCACGGTCGTCTCTACGACGTTTGCCGCTTCGGTTTTGCGTTGATGACCGGTTACGTGACGATGGCCTTCGTCCTGGCCGCGCTGCACACGGCTCCGTTGCCCCGCGAGTTTCTCGGCTTCACGCCGGAACGCAAGAATTTCTTCGGCGTCACGGCGCCTGATCGCGAATGGCTCGGATTCGTGCAGTACGTCTCCGAGAAGTCGATGCGCTCTTCGGAGGACGAGCGGATCTTCGACGGGGCCGAGCTCGATCTCCCAGGGCACGACAATCGCATCTGGCCGACCTATATCATCCGCTACGCTTCGCGCCGCGAAGGGTATGCCGTTGCCACCGGTGCCGCGACCGCCGCGCCAAGCGGTGCTGGGGTCACTCCCGGGGGTGGCGATCAAGGACCGGCGACGCTGGAAGGCGTCCGCGAGCGCGGCAGCGGGCTTTAAGCGGAAGGGTGCCCTCTAAGCGATTGGCGTCACGGGCCAAACGCTCGCCTAATGGATGCCGTGCTTCTTCAGCTTGCTGAAGTACGTGCTTCGCGGAATCCCGAGCAGCCGCGCCGCGCGGGCCTTGTTGCCGGAACATTTGCGGAGCGCGCTGAGCAACGCTTCGCGTTCCCACGCCGGCGTCGCGCCGTCGGCGATGATCGAACCCACGGATAGGCTCTCAGAAAACCCTACTGAAGTGCGGCGGCCGTCGGGCTTGGTCTCGATCATCCGCGAAGGGAGCCGATTGCCGGGCCGGCTGATTTCGGCAGGCAAGTCGGCCAGCGTGATACGATCCGATTCCGCAAGCACCACGGCCCGCTCGATGACGTTCTCCAGCTCGCGCACATTCCCGGGCCAGCGGTGTCGCTCGAGCGCGGCGAGCGCTTCGGGGTCGATGTGCGTGATCCGCTTGCCGCACTTCTGGGCGGACCGCATCAAGAAATGCAGGGCCAGCTCAAGAATGTCCTCGGTCCGCTCGCGCAGCGCCGGCATCTGAATCGTGATCACGTTGAGCCGATAATACAGGTCCTCGCGAAACCGGCCCTGGGCAATCAGTTTTTCCAGGTCCTGGTGGGTTGCCGCAATCACGCGGACGTCGACCTGAATCGTCTGCGTCCCCCCCACCGGCTCGAAGCAGCGTTCTTGAAGCACGCGCAACAGCTTGATCTGGATCTCGAGCGAAATGTCGCCAATTTCATCGAGAAACAGCGTCCCCCCCGAGGCAGCCTGAAAGCGGCCGATCCGGTCGCGGTGAGCGCCAGTGAAGGCCCCTTTCACGTGGCCGAATAGCTCGCTTTCGAGCAAGGTCGGCGAAAGGGCGGCCGAATGCACGCAGATCATCGGTCCGCCACGGCGGGGACTGTTCTCATGCAATACGCGGGCGACCAGCTCCTTGCCCGTGCCGCTTTCGCCGCGAATCAGCACGGACGATTCGCTGCCGGCGACCTTGCGCACCGTTTCGAGCACACTCTCGATGGCCCGGCTCTTCCCTTTCATGTCGCTGCGATTCAGATCGCCCGACTGGGCCGCCGGAGCGTTGGTCGCCGGGTTCTGGATTTGCGAAAGCTCGGCCTGAAGCACGGCGATTTGCCGGGCCTGCGTTTCAATCCGCTCGATTCTGCGGGAAAGCTCGTCATTGAGCCGCTCGAGGTCCCGGTCGCTCTTGACGGTGTAAAGGGCGACATTGGTGATCTGTCCCAGCGCGTTTAGGAACGTGAAGTCTTCACCACTGAACGGAGTGGAAGTCTGTTTGGCGCCCAAAAGCACCAGCCCGACGGTCTCGTTACCAATCTGCATGCCATGGGCCAGATCGATCCGCAACTCGCGAAGCGCCGTCTGAGCACCGGACAGGTCGCTCATCGAGCCCAACAGGGCCCGCTGGACATTGCCAGATTCGGTAACGGCCTGAATGATCGGATGATCGGCCGCGAACTGTCGCGGCAAACTCTCGGCGCCGTACGCCGCGACCAGGCGAAAGGGCGCCTGGGCCGCTGTGTGCAAATAGAGGGCGGCGCGATCAACCCCCAATACGTCGCGGCACGAGCTGAGCATCAACTGGGCCACGGCCTCGGGATCCGCCAGACGTCCGACCGCACGATTCATCCGCTCGAGCGCTTTGCCCAACTGGTATTTTTCGCGGTAGAAGCGGCGGTCGATCATCCCCTGGAACATGTCTCGCAACCACAGGAGCAGAATCACTGCGAGCATCAACACGACCGAGATGATCGCGGACTGCTGCGTCAGCGGAAAGACGTTGAGGTACTGTCGCGCGAACGGGCTGAGAGCCAGCATGAGCGCGAACGCCACCGTCAATCCGCAGTTGGCAAGGTAGTACATCACCCCCTTGGTGACGATCTGATCGACAAGCAGCAGTCGGTAGCGAATGATGCTGTAAGCATACGAGACGGTGAAGCACAACCCGGCCAGAAAGATCCAGACTCGAGCAGCTCCCAACGCGAAGTTCTCGCGGTCGAAGAGAGCCAGGTAAAGGGTGATCCCCAGGAGGCCGGCGGTTGCCACTCCAGCCCCCAACAGGAGCTTCAACTGGATCTGCTCGACGGCGTTGCGCGTCGTGCGGTAGCTGCGGATGACGCGCGCCATTGTGATGACGAAATACACAGCCCCGACGACGAGCGATCCATAAATGCCGAGCCGAAGCACATCCAAGAGCTGCCGGATGGTCGATACGCTTGGATCAAGCAGGCCGGGCCAACTGCAGATCGCCGTCAGCGTCAAGAGCCCGAGCATACCCACGATCGGCAAACCGTAAATCAGCGCAAGTGAGGTCCGCGGCCTCCACACCAAGGGCAGCCAGGTTCGCGGAAATACCAGGAAGAAGTGCAAACAGACGGCAGGCAGCAGCATCGCGCAGATCACGCAGGGAGCGGTCAGCCAGAAGCTCGACGCGATGATCCACCAGTGGTTGCTCCCCAAAAATGCCCCCAACGTGACCAGACACAAGCAATAAAAGAGCTGTGAGGCGCGGTCAAAGGGGCGGTTCCAATAGACGGCAGCCCCGATGGCGAACGCCACAGTCTGCAGCACGAACCAGAAAAGCGAGAAGAGGACTTCGGAAAGAGGAAGCGGTCGAATCGTGACGTAGCACGTCTTGGCATCCGCAAGCGTTTGGCCTTCCGGGATGAATGCAATCTCCACGATGCGCGTGCCGTCGGCGTACTGGGCCAGAGGCGACAGCCCCTCGTAGTCGTACGGATCGGCCCCGTCGGGCAGCCGGTCGCCGCTGGGCGTCGGTTCGCTTGAGAGCCTCATTTGCCTGCGCGTGAAGTCGACGAACGTGTCGATTCGCCAGTCATTGAGTGAGATCAGGCGGTCACCTACCGCGGGACGCACCTTCCCATAAACGCCCTCAGTTGGGACGGCCCTCATGACGACGCCGTCAGTCACTTTGTTGGACCACGCCTTGTCGGAGAGGAGACATCGGATGCCGAGGTCGGGGGCTGCGGCGACGACTCCCAAGACCACCATCGAATAAATGAGCACGATGGCCCCGCAGCTCAAAAGAAGCAAGGCGGCACGTGATCGCATTTTGAAAGGGCCTCGCGCTGAGAAGTC
>Ga0187784_10000750_pt1 | contig 24650 bp, 18 predicted proteins | sample 1015_SJ02_MP15_2_FD_132964 | JGI IMG/M metagenome (GOLD analysis project Ga0187784, IMG submission 132964) | Tropical peat soil microbial communities from peatlands in Department of Meta, Colombia - 1015_SJ02_MP15_20_MG | ecosystem: Environmental > Terrestrial > Soil > Wetlands > Peat | place... | reverse complement strand
TCCCTCAGTCCCTAGTCCCTAGTCCGTAGTCCCTTTTCCCTGCTACTCTTGATCCGTCCGCGTGCCGCTCCTCTCCCTCAATTCGGCCTTCGCGCAGGTGGCCGCTCTCGCCGCACAGCGCCCGGTTCATGCCGCATTTGCCTGGCTGCACGGAAACCCCAAGACCATCATGGACTGGCAAACCGAGCTGGTTGCCATCCCCGCCCCGCTCCGCGGCGAGCAAGCACGCGCCGAATGGTTGGCCGCACGCTTCCGCGAGGCTGGCCTCGCCCGGGTCGAAATCGATTCCGCGGGCAATGTCCTCGTCCTGTTGCCTGCCGCGCGCCTGCCCTCGGAGAGCACCGGCCCCGTGGTCCTGCTCTCCGCCCATCTCGACACGGTCTTCCCCGCCGGCACGCCGATCGATCTGGTCTTCGAAGGCGATCGTCTTTGCGCCCCTGGGGCCTGCGACAATGCGGTGGGCGTCGCGGGAATGCTAGCCATCGTCCGTGCCCTGCTCCATGCCGGAGTCGAGTTGCCCGCTCCGCTCGCCGTGCTTGGCAACGTCGGCGAGGAGGGCGAAGGCGACCTGCGCGGCGTGCGCTACGTCTACGAGCACAGTCCTCTCGCCGGCCGCATCGCCGCGCACATCGTGCTCGACGGCCCCGGCGCCGATGCCGCCGTCACTCAGGCCCTCGGCAGCCGGCGCTATCAAATCGCCGTCACTGGCCCCGGCGGGCACAGCTTCTCTGACGCCGGCACTCCCAACCCCATCGCCGCTCTCGCCGCCGCTCTCGCCGTCGTCGCCGAGACGCCTCTGCCCGAGGAGCCTCCCACTACACTCAACCTGGGCACCATTCGCGGCGGATTGAGCGTCAATTCCATTCCCGAAAGCGCCCAGGCCACCGTCGATTTTCGTTCGACTGACCCGGATCAGCTCGTTCGCCTCGAAATCGCACTGCATCGCGCCGTCGAGGACGCCGTCGAGCATTGCAACCTTCGCGCCGGTCAAGCCAGCAGGCGCTCGCGCGGACTCCTGGCATTCGCCATTTCGAAAATCGGCGACCGCCCCGCAGCGGCATTGCCCGGCGATTCGCCGCTCCTGGCCGCCCTGCGCGCCGTGGACCGCCATCTCGGCCTGCGCACCGACGTCCGCCTCGGGTCCACCGACGCCAATCTCCCCCTCTCGCTCGGCGTTCCCGCGCTCTCCCTAGGCGCCGGTGGCGAAGGCGGCGCCGCCCACACCCTCCACGAGTGGTACTCCCCCAAAGACCGCGACCTCGCCCTCAAGCGCGTCCTCCTCCTGCTGTTGACCACCCTCGACTGGGCCGCGGAACAGTGACGTCGCACCTGCGCACGTTATCTCTCGCACGCCCGGCTCCCTCCCACTTGCCCTCATACGACCGATTCATCCCATTTCTCGTCGAAGTGCGGAAGAGCGCCGGCGGCGCTGCCTGCCGCGCGGTGCCTTCGATTCTTTTGGATTCGCCGAAATCACTTGCAGAAAAGCTATACTAAGGAATGGTGCCTGCAACAGTTTGGCCATTCGGCTGGGCGCCTGATGAGGTCATGGAACCCTATGAAATCGCTCCTCCAACGACTGCGCGCGCACGGTCTCACGACAACCTTCGTGGTGCTGGCCACGGTCTCGGCCGCCATTCTCGCCGGATCCTATGCCGCCCACGGTGTTCGCGGACAGGAAAAACAGGGCGACAGCTCCGACGCCACTCCCCTGAAGGTCGTCAATACGCCCACTCCGCCTAATGATTTTGTCCGGATCGCCAAGCAGGTAGGCCCGGCGGTGGTCAACATCAATACGCAAACGCTGCCCAAGCAATCGTCGAACCGCGGAAACCGCAACTTCCACTTCCGCACTCGGCCCGACCAGCAAAATCCGGACGACGAGCAGGACAACGGCCAGCAGCCTCCCGACAACTTCCAGGACTTCTTCAACCGCTTCTTCGGCGGCCAGATTCCCGGCGGGCCTGACGATGGCGGCGACAACGGCCAGGTGCAGGAGTCGCTTGGCTCGGGCTTCATCGTCGATCCCAAGGGCTACATCGTCACCAACTACCACGTCATCGAAAAGGCCGATAAGATCTACGTCAAGCTCTCCACCGACCCTGACACCGTCGATCAGGGCCGCTCCGCGCGCGTCATCGGCTTCGACAAGGCCACCGACCTGGCGGTGATCAAAGTTGACACCGACAAACCGCTGCCCACCGTCACCATGGGCAACTCCGATGACGAACACACGCATGTCGGCGACTGGGTCGAGGCCATCGGCAGTCCCTTCGCCCTCTCGCAGACTGTCACCGCCGGCATCGTATCGGCAAAGAACCGAACCATCGAGCCGGGCGCAAGCGGCCAGTTCCAACACTTCATCCAGACCGACGCCGCCATCAATCCCGGCAACTCCGGCGGCCCGCTGCTCAACATGAACGGCGAAGTCATCGGCGTCAACACCGCCATCTACACGCAGTCGGCCGGCTACCAGGGTGTTGGCTTCGCCATGCCGTCGAACACGGTGGTCTCCGTCTACAACGACCTCATCGGTCCCACCCATAAAGTCACGCGCGGCTCCATCGGCATTCAGTTCCGCGAGGGGCTCTCCGGCGCGGTCAATCGTGTCTACGGCTTCAAGAACGGCGTCCTGGTGCAGGAAGTTCAATCCGGCGGCCCTGCCGATAAAGCAGGCCTTAAGCCGGGCGACATCATCACCGCCATCGATGGCCGCGCCATCAAAGACGGCGAGGACCTGGTCAACGAAATCGCCAGCCGCAGGCCCGGCTCTACCATCCGCCTCGGCTATGTCCGCGATGGCAAGCCCGAAGACACCACCGTCACCATCGGCGACCGTGATAAAGTCTTCGCCGATCTCAACAATCCGCAGCCCGAATCGAATTCGGAATCCGGTGGCGGCGCGGGCGAAGCCAAGCTCGGCCTCGTGGTGCACGATCTCAGCGCCGCCATGGCGGGCAGAATTCACGCCTCCGGGGTATTGGTCGAATCGGTCCGCACCGGCTCCTTTGCCGACTTGCAGGGCGTCGAACCCGGTGTCGTTATCACCCACGTCAACAAGCAGCCCACCCCCAATAAAGAGCAGTTCGATGCCGTGGTGAGCAAGCTGAAAACCGGCGATGACGTCGTCTTCGAGGAGATTGACCCGCGCCATCCCGAGCAGGGCATCAACTACGTTGGCGGAACTCTATAGTTACTTTCGTGGAACTCTAGACTGGCTCCACGCTGCCGCCGGCAGAATCGGAACTCTGCCGGCACCTTAGTTTTCATTTTGAGACCCCTTCGTAACACCAAACGGTTATTCCTCTTGTCCGAGCAGAAATTATCTCGATAAACTCCTTGGAAGCATCCCCCGACGCATCTCATTAAGAGGGAGCACGCATGTTTCGTGCAAGTTTGGCAGTTGTGATTTTCGTAGCCTTGGTCGCGCCGCCCGCCTTCGCCGCGACCGTCAATCGATCTGCCACGCGCAGCGCATCGAGCAGCTCGCACAAGCTCACGCATTCCAGGCGCCGCTCGTCGCGCCGACCGCGCGGCCAGCAGGCCATCCAGCCCGATCGCGTCACGCAAATCCAGCAGGCGCTCATTCGCGAGCACTACCTCACCGGAGAAGCCAACGGCAAGTGGGACGCCACGACGCAGGCGGCGATGCTGAAGTATCAGGCCGACAACGGTTGGCAAACCAAGCTCCTGCCCGACTCGCGCGCCCTCAAAAAACTGGGCCTCGGCCCCGATTACTCCACCGCCATCAACGCCAAAGACGGCAACTTCGCGCCGCCGCCCTCTGCGGGCGCCATTCCCTCCGCGCAGGCCGCGGGGTTCGCGCAATCCTCCGGCGTCCACCAGTAGATCGGACCCCTTGCTCGATCCGTGTTCGCTAAGTCTCTGACCGAATAAACTCGCACCCTTGCGTCCCGGTTTCCCAGGCCCCAAAATCGGGACCTGGGGCACCCCCAGGAAAGTGCAAAAACCAAGCGGTCAGAGACGTAGGGAACCTCCGCAGAAGACTCTAGGAAATCCACCCTCCCGGGACCCACGCCAACCGCTACGAACCGAGCAACGTAGACCAAGTTTCTCCGGTACACTGAGTGGCGAGAATCCGGAGAACCCATGAGCGAACTGAACCTTGAGCCACACCGTACCGCCGTTGTTGTTATCGATCTGCAGAAGGGTATTGCCGGAATGGCCGGCGCGCCGCACTCAGGCTCGAGCGTCATTGCAAACTGCGTCGCGCTGCTCAGCGCTGCCCGCAGCGCGGGAGCGCAACCGATCCTCGTCCACGTGGGCCGCTCGCCGGATCTTCGTGATGCTCTGCAAGTGAGCGCCGATGAGCCCATGCGCGCCTCCACAGCGATGCTGCCGGATTGGAGCGACCTGATCCCCGAACTCAACCGGCAGCCTGGCGACATCGTGATCCTGAAGCGCCAGTGGGGCGCCTTTTACGGAACCGATCTCGATCTCCAGCTCCGCCGCAGGCGTTTGAACACCATCGTCCTCTGTGGAATCGCCACGGAATTTGGCGTGGAAAGCACCGCTCGCGATGCCTACGAACGCGGCTACGAGCAACTTCTGGTCGAGGATGCTATGACGGGCAGCACCGCGGAAAGCCACACGAATTCCGTACAGCGCATCTTTCCGCGCCTGGGACGCGTGCGCAGCACTGCGGAAATCGTTTCCGCGTTGCGCGCAAGCGCGAGCAGTTCCTAGTACCGTGTCTTCGTGACCGCGTAAGCCAGGCTGACCACTTGGATGCTCCGGTCCCGATTTTGGGACCTGGGGAACCGGCATGCCAATGCGCGAATTCACGCGGTGGGAAACTTGGCGCCGCACACCTCATCGTCCGCTGATGAGTGGAACTCGTATTCCGATTCCGAGACCGAACGATGTAGTCCAGAATTGCTGCGTCGGTAGTGTTCCCGTGAATGAGGCTCCGAGCGACTCCCCGTTTGTGAATCCTCCAGTCAGCCGCACGTCATGGGCAAAGTGCGCAACCGGGCTAAGGGTCAGTGTTCTCCAGGCGATCGATAGTCCCGCACCGAAATCGGCGGTCGTTGTATTTGGATTCACGCCCGCGAGAACCGTCGCATAGACTGCGCCTCGCCGGTGATCGGGCCAGAGCCAGCCGCTTCCCAGACGGACATGCACGGCAGCATACGGCACGATCAGCGGACGGGTATCCGACTCCTGCACGACAACGTTGCTCACCGTTGGAGGCGTTCCGCTGTACACCGCGGATGCCGCGAAGGACCGCGATGGCAGCGCGGAGATCATCACTCCCGCCGAGGTCTCGATGCGGGTATCGGCGTAATTCACGGTAATCGTAACGAGCGTCCTCTTCACCTGTGAATTGGGGACGGAAGCAATCGAGTTGGCGACCAGGTTGAAGACATTGACCGCGCATGAAACCTGTCGCTGCACCAGAGGCCCGTACACTTGCGCATTCGGCCTGGCGGACAGCGCGGAGTTGCAGCTTCTGGTCTCGGGATTCTTGCCGCGGACTGGGTCGACGATGGTCCCCAGCACTCCGTCGGAAAGCTGGGCGGACGTCAGTTGGAGAAGATCCTGCGCGATGCCCTCCAGAGCCGCAATCAGATTGTTTGTGTAAGTTGTCAGAGCCGGAATAGCGCCTTGGGTTATCGGATGATTGGGATCATTGACGAGGGCAGTCAGGCTTTGCTGCTCAGCGACGAGGTCGTGAAAAGGGGAAGTGGTAGGCTCCGATGCGCACACGATCTGGGTTTTGCCATCGAGCTTCATCGCATTACGCAGATCTGCGCCAAGAACCCTGCAAAGAATGCGGGTGCGGGTGTTGTCGAATTCAGCAACCGATTGAGGGACTGGTTTCTTCGTTGCCGGGTCGTAGACCAGCGTATCGTCGTTGACAATTGTCCCGATGTCGACGATTGCGAGCTTTGCATCGCCCATCATCTGTCTAGCGCATGCTTCCGCCGTGTCGGCGCCTGCATTCATGCACAAGTCCGGAGGCGGCTGGGGTGAGACCTGGCTCAGAGGCGCTGGCGCTGGCTGCGGAGGTGGCGGAGGCGCCGGCTGCGTCACCGCAGCGACCACCTTCTGCAGGCTGGAGCTGAGTGCGTTCAAAATGGCGCTCGCCTGGTCCGGCGTCGAACTGCCGGTCGAGCTCTGCCAATCCAGCGACACCTGTTCGAATGGCAGCGCATTCTTGATCTTCACGGTCACCACGGCGCGCGGGTACATTTGCAACGTCGGGGGCTGTAGCAGGTTTACGCGGTCGATCGTCAGCGTGCAATCATGATTCACCTTTTCGGTCGAGCACGGATTGTCGTTTTGGCAGCGGGCGGTCATGCTTGCGAAGAGCAGCGAAGCGGCTAAACCGAATGCAGTTGGAAATACCGAGATCGGCTTCATTGATCCCCCTTGTCCATCGAAGATTTTGCGTTTCCCGAACTATCGTTTCTTGAACCCAACCTGGTTGTTTCCGAAATCGATCAGGATGGAGTTGACCAGAGCGGAGATGCCTCCGATATTCATGCCCTGCTGGCCCATCATGTAAGCATTCATCTCGCACATGACGAGCGTCAGGCCTCGCGCCGATTGGGGAAAGGTTGAGTTGTCGATGACATAGGTATACGAGGCAGCCGCATCTCCGATCGTGATTTCGAGCAATGCCTGGGTGGACTCGCACGAGGTCGAGCTGGATGCCCAATCCGGGTTGGCGACCGGCGATGGCCACGCACTGCGGTAGAGGTAACCGTTCGGGTCGCTTAGGTAAACCGGTCCGCCCCCAGTGTCGATCATCGCGATCGGCGAGGCAACGTTTCCCGGCCACTGCGTCGGAGTGTTCGCAATGCTCAGGCTCTTGGGTGTCAACGCCATCCATTCGAGATCGCGGATGATGTCGAACATCCGGTAGCCGTCGGGAGCGGCGTTGTAAATTCGGATCGCCGACTCGGTTGATGCGGCGGCTGCCGTGCTCGCAAGTTGCATCTTCTCCATCGGCGCATAATCGGATTCGACATATGGATAAGCCGTTTGCGAAAGCACCGGCTGCAGAGTGACGCCAAGGCCTGAAGGGGCGTTGGACGGGCTCGCACTCCACGGTGCGATGCAGCCCGTGCCGAAGTTCGCTGTGCGGGACTGGTCCTGCGGTGAATCGCCGGTGCATGCGTAAAAAACACAGTCGGGAATGGTGAAGGTTGCGCCATCGGAGTCGAAGAGCTGGATGGGACCCCTGACAACGTTCGCTGGGCAGCCCCACGGTTCGGAGGCTTGGCCCAGCACTTGATAGCTGGCCTGGTAGTTCGGGATCGCAGCGATGTCCTCCCACCGGGGAACAATCAGATTGGAGTTGCCGGAGTCGACGAGGAGCTGAGGGGCGTTGGCCGGATCGGCTCCAAGAAACCCAATGCCGATGTAGGCGTCGAAGTTGTAGTTCATCGAGACGGTGGTGATTGGGAACGCATACGAAGGCAGTGGCGCAGCCGGAGCCGCAAGCGGGCCGGCGGGAGCGGGAGGAACGCGTTCCCTTCCCGCAAGCAGCTCATGCCTCCGGACGCGCGATGCCAGAGCGCGGCTCATCTCGATCTTTTGCTCGTCCGTGAGCGCCACCAGATGATGAAGAGAATGCCTGGAATGGTGCATAGCCAGCTCCGTGGTTACAGTAGGTCAAATGCCGCGAATCATTCAATGACTAGCCCAGATTAGGCAATCGTGTAGGGAGCCTTGTAACAAGGGCACGAGTTTACTCGGGCCGCAAATGGCGCCAAACCAAGCGCGGGCTTCGGCCCCTGAGTCAGAACCTATCGCCTGGCACCAAAGCGTCCCCTACACAAAAACCGAATTCGCTCTAACAGCCCAGCGGCCCGACGACCGGTCCGATCGATGTAAGAAAGGGAAAGCACAGGGCTTCTCGGGAGTTTTCGTGCTCACTGTACATTATCCACACTCCGTCAAGCACTTTCTTTCAACCTTTCTTCCAAGTGCTTTCCTTCAACAAATTCCCCGGGGAATGGCCCAATTCTCGCAACCGCGCGAAGGCGCCAGAAACTCTTTTCCCGCGAAGATCGCGCCTTGAGCCGCAACATTCGAGGGATTTTGCCACGACTTGTGGGTCACAACGGCTGGCACACAATGATTTTGTTCGAAAACCCCAGGATGACGAGGAGCAAGGGTATCTGAAAATGAATCGCGAACAGAAAGACCCCCTGTTCCCTGTTCCCTGTTCCCTATTCCCTGTTCCCTATTCCCTGTTCTCTGTTCCCTAAGACTGCTCCAACTCCGGCCCCAGCAAGTCCGCCATCGTTTCGCGCCGGCGAATCAGCCGCGCGTTGCCGCCTTCGATCAGCACCTCCGCTGCGCGCGGCCGTGTGTTGTAGTTCGAGCTCTGCGCCATGCCGTAAGCGCCTGCGTCAAGCAGCGCCAGCAGGTCGCCCGGCTCGACGGGAGCGAGCTTGCGATCCCGCGCAAAAAAGTCGCCTGTCTCACACACCGGCCCCACCACATCCACGAGCCGCGCTTTTCCCTTCCTCCGCCGCACGGGAACAATCTCGTGGTGCGCCTGATAGAGCGCCGGCCGGATCAAATCGTTCATCGCTGCATCCGTAATCACGAATGTCTTTTGGCCCTGACGCTTCACGTAGAGAACGCGCGTCAGCAGCGCGCCCGCCTGCGCCACGAGGAACCGTCCCGGCTCGATCAGCAGCCGGCCGTCGAATCCGTCGAGCGCGCGATCGATCGCCTCGGCGTACTCCTTGACCTTGGCCGCAGCGTCCCACCCCACGGCCGAAGGCCTGGCTGTGGGGGCCGCAGCGTCGAACGCCACGCCGTGGTAGTCGATGCCCAATCCGCCGCCGGCATCCACCGCCTTCAAAACAATCCCCTCGCGCTGCAATTGCGCAACCAATTGACTGACGCGCCCGATGGCCGCGCCGAATGGCGCGGCGGAGCGAATCTGCGAGCCGATGTGTACGCTGACGCCGTGCGCCTCCAGCCATCGGCTCTCGGCAGCGCTCTTGTAGATCGCCAGTGCGCGGCGAATGTCGATGCCGAACTTGTGCTCGCGCAGCCCGGTGGAAATATAGGGGTGTGTTTTGGCGAATACGTCGGGATTGACGCGCAGCGCAAACCGGACCCGCGTTCGAAGTTTCGCCGCACGCCGGGCCAGCAGCGAAAGCTCCTGCTCGCTTTCCACATTGAATTCGAGAATTCCGGTTTTCAGCGCCAGGTCGATCTCTGCGGCCGTCTTGCCTACGCCGGAGAACACCACGCGGCTGGCAGCCTCCGGCGCGGCCATCAGCACCCTTTCCAGTTCGCCGCCCGAAACGATGTCGAACCCGGCGCCGTGTTCGGCTAGAAGCTTCAGTATGGCCAGCGCCGAGTTCGCTTTCACTGCGTAGCAGACAAGGGGATCGCGCCCCGCAAGCGCATTCTGGAACATCTGCAGCCGCTCGACAATCTGGCCGGCCGAGTAAACATACAGAGGGGTGCCGAAGCGCCGCGCCAAGGTCTCCAGCGATACGCCGCCGCAGCGGAGCGGGCCGCCGCCCGCCGGAAAAACGAACGGACGCGAATGAGACGGTTTAGTCACAGATCAAATCCAAAGGAAGGGAATCATCTATTGAGCGTACCGCATCGCAGCGGGATGCAAGCCGAAAAACACTCATCGTGCCCCTCCATCCCACTCGACCGTCTTTCATCGCTTCCTCGCCTGCCCCTGCTCCGCAACCGCATCAATCCGTCCGCCACGCCGTTACAATAACCCAGTGACCGAGTCGCCCAAGGTCGATGTGGTGGGCGTGGGCCTGAACGCCACAGACACTCTCATCTCGCTCTCGAGCTTCCCGGAGCGCGGCTCCAAGGTCGAGTACAGCCATCGCTCGGTCCAGCCCGGCGGCCAGGTGGCCAGCACTATCGTGGCTTGCCAAACCTGGGGCTTGCGCACACGCTACGTCGGCAAGCTGGGCGACGACTCGGCCGCGGCGCTTCACCGCGAAGCCTTCGCTCGTGCGGGCGTCGAGGCGCAGATTGTCGTCGTGCCCGGAGCGCAAAGCCTGCACAACGTGATTTTGGTCGACGACGGCGGCGACCGCACCGTCATCTGCCAGCGCAATTCGCAGATGGTCCTCGCGCCCTGCGAATTGCGCCGCGAGTGGATCGTCGATGCGCGCGCGCTCCACGTGGACGGCTGCGACACCGCCGCGGCCGCGCTGGCCGCAAGCTGGGCCCGCCAAGCCGGCATTCCCGTCAGCGCCGATCTCGACGAAATCTACCCCGGCGTCGACGCCCTGCTCGCCAACATCGACTACTTGATCGTGAACTGCGACTTCAGCCGCCGCCTGATGAACGACGCCAAGCTGGAGAGCTCGTTGCGCAAAACGCAGGCGCGCTACGGCTGCCGCCTCACCGCGGCCACACTCGGCACCGACGGCGTTCTGGCCTGGGACGGCAAGCATCTCTTTCACGGCGCAGCCTATTGTGTCCCCGTTGCCGACACCACCGGCGCCGGCGACATCTTTCGCGCCGCCTTCCTCTACGGATTGATGCAGGGCTGGCCGCTCGACCGGCAGCTCGACTTCTCCTGCGCCGCCGCGGCGTTGAACTGCACGGCTGCGGGCGCACGCGGAGGCATCCGGCCGGTTGACGAAATCGAAAACCTGATGGCAACTGCCTCGCGCCACCAGAGCCCGTACAGCATGATCGCGAGCCGTTGAATGATCGCGGGCTATCGATCCGCGAGGCGAGCCGAATCTATGGCGAATCCCTGCCTGCGACATCGGCGTGTTGGCTTTCCCTCCGGCAGCATCCGTACCAAGCTTTATACCTTTTCCTGATAGTTTTTCTCCGGCTCGGCGAGAATGAGCTACCTTGAAGGCAGCCGGGCGGCGAACACCTCTCTCTCCGGGGTTGGGACCCAGCAAGAAAGCCCGTCCGGCTCCTCTCGCTGCATCGCGTTTGTGGGCGCCGTTGCGCCACACGCTCTGCGACCTGAATCTTCCTGGCTCAGTGGGTCCAGCCCGATTCGATCCGTCCTCGGCCTCATTCCCAAAAAGTTGCAGGGAGGAATCTGGAAACTCATTCAAACGTCTTGACTTAGGGTGTAAACTATCGCCAAGTCAAAGAATTCGCGCTTCGCACGAACGCAACTTTTGGCCGTGCAGCGTGTAAAAATGGCAAGGTCGCCTTCGCAATGGTGCGGGGACGGAGTCTGCGCTGAAAGAGGCGTGGTGGGTTGGTGAGTCATCGATCGAAGGCAGATGAGACTTCACAGCTGCTGCGCTTGCTTTGCTCTGTTTTTCCTCAATCGTAGCTATTCGCCCGCTTGGCAAAAAACTCGCACGGCAATAGCTCGTGGATTTTTAAGGAGACGTAGAATGCGGTTCAAGCTGTTAGTCCCCACCATTCTCGCGGTGACTTTCATTTTTGCGGCGCTCCCCGCGTCCTCGCAGACCGTTGCACCGTATCAAGGCAAAGGCGTTCCCATCGTGATCGGCATTGGACCCGCCAGCTACAATCCCGACTGGGGGCACGGCATCATGTATGGGGGGAGCATCTGGGCCGACTGGTACCCAAGATTCCTGCCTTCTGCACTTCACGGCTTGGGTGTCGAGGCCGAAGTCCGCGATATCAGCCTCAACCGCCATCCCGAACCCAACCAGATCCCCAGGTCGGGGCAGGCCAACACAAAGGAAGATACCGGGGGAGGCGGTATCATCTACGGCCGATATTACCGTAACTTCCATCCCTATCTGAAGGCCGTCTTCTCGCTGGGCAGCGTCGATTTCCTCACTGCAAGCCCGACCTATTCGCATGACACACGTCTTGTATTAGCGTCCGGAGAAGGAATCGAGTACCGCATTTATCGGACGGTCTGGGGGCGCTTCGATTATGAGTACCAGGTGTGGGAAGGAAAGCTTCTCGGGAATTACCTCACACCCGAAGGCTTCACCGCCGGAATTTCCCTTGACCTTTCCCACCCCGTTCATTGAGAGCGCGCAGATCCAAGGTTTCGCAGAGATCGCACGCGGCTGCAGGCAAATAGCGAGCCGCTTTCAACAAACATCCGGTTGCGGTGCTAGTCTACCCACAGGATGAAGTCCTTCGCCATTGCGGCAATCCTGCTCGCAGGGCCGGGTGTCTTTCTGTTGCCTGGCGCGTCCGTGGCCCAATCCGGCGCGAATTCCTCCGATTCCAGCGCAACGGCAAAACCGCTTCCCAGCGATCTGTCGGGCTCTTCCTACAAGTCCCGGCCAATTCCCCGCGTTGCAATCATCGCTCCTTTCGCATCGAGTGTTTCTTCCTCCGGAACAACCGATCCGCTCGAATATCGCTCCGGGGACCGGATGCCGGAAACGGACCGCGCCCTCGCCGCTAACGCCGATCCCAAAATCCGCGAGGCTGCCGCACTCGCCGGCATCGAATTCGACAAGGGAAGATGGAGCGTTCGGCAGCTTGTTTGCAGCGCCCTACCCGGCCATCTCTTCCTCATCTTCGAGGCAGATAATGGGCCGGGCGACGTGAGCCTCTTCTCCGCCGCCATACCGCGCGCAGGTAACGGACGGGTTCGCATCGTTCCCATCGAGCGCCGCGGCTATTCCCTGTTCTCGCCCGCGCCCATCAACGCGCTCACCGTTGCGGCTTTCAATCGGATTCGCAGCGAAGAGCCGGAGAATCAGTCCGCCGACTGGCTCGCCACGGCCTTGTGCTACGCCGCTCTGGCCGGCGCGCATCCTGCCATCTCGCCTGCGCAGAAAGACCCCTCCGGCGCAAAGATGCCGCTCGCGTTCCCGCCCACTCTCGAAGTCGGGAGCTCCGGAGATTCGACGGTTCGCTTTGTCGACGGGTCCACCGCTCGCCAGCCCACCGAATGGGCCCTGACCTTCAGCCAAAAGGGCCGGCTCCTCAAAGTGGACCGTTTTGCCACACCCAACTTTGCCGTTACGCCAATTCCCGCGAAATAGAAATCCTGTCCCCAGCCCTCTCTACCGTTACGTCTCTGGCATTATGAAGTACCGGTTCCCAACTTCCGTCCCCGAGGGACGCACGACCATAGCCCAGGGTGAAACCCTGGGATTAGGTCGCCTTTTAGCATCGGAAGCCCCGTAGGGGCGACCGAAGCAGCAATGCAAATTCATGCGGTCAGAGACCTAGCTCCGCCAGCCCCGCTAACTCCGCTAACTCCGCTTCTCAAAAACTCCCCTTCCGCCCGGGAAACCACGTGACCTGAATGTTCGTGGTCGTCACCGTCTGCTCGCCCGGCAAATACACCGGCGCTTCCCAGTGTTCCAGAGTGAAGCTGCCGTTCACCTCGAAGTCTTTGCCGATGCGCTTGACCACCTGAACTCCCACATCGTTCAGCGTGGTGCCGCCTGGGATCAAGTTATTTCCGTCCGGAGTCGTCTGCGTCGGCGAGCCGGGAATAAAATCCTTCGCGGCTTTCTGATTGCGCGCGCTCACTTGGATCCACTCGTTGCCGCTCATATGGTACGTGATCCAGGCCTGGCCCCCTTTGTCCTCCCGGCCGATCCAATCGCCGAAGAGCTGGCCTTGATTGGTGTAGCCCTGCTTTTCGATGTACTCCCAATACATAAACCGGCCGCCGACACTGGTCGAGACGCTCGGATCGGTCATGGCCGCTTCGAATCGGATGTCCAACTTCGCAATCCCCGGCACGTGCGACAGGTAAAGTCCCGGCCGCCACGACGCGCGCCGCGGCGCGTCGATCGGCGACACATCGTCATGGACTTCGCCGTCGGTATAGAACGAAAGCCATTTGCGAACGAAGGGCAGCCGGTAGGAAGCGTTGAAGGCTCCGAACCGCGCGCCGGGGTCGGTGTTGCCGTCCTTCTGCGCGCCGGCTCCCGCACTGGTGCTGAAAAAGCTGCGCAGAAACGAGTGCAGGCTCACGCCTTCATGGCCCTTTCCGCCGAACATGGCCGTGCGCTCGAAGCCCAGTTCGAAGTCCTTCGTCGGCTTGAAGCTGATCTGTTCGATGTGCATCCATGGGTTGCCGGGATTGAAAACATTCGGCTGAACATTGGGATCCAGAGCGTATTGCGGATTCGGAACCAGCGTGTGCCCGCGCAGTTCGCCAACCAAAAACTCGTAGCGGAACGGGCCGGTAATCCGCGACAGACCGGGAATGTGCAGCGGCTCAATCCGGTTGATGTGGAAAGCGTAAATGTTTTCGGCGTTATTCGAGTACGCCATGCCCGCACCCAGGCCCGGTCCCATCCAGACATCCTGCTTGCCAAAGGAGACCACGTGGTTCAGCCGCTGGTAGCTGACATAAGCCTCCAGCAGGCTTCCGTGAGTGGTGGTTGCGATCGGCCCCATCGGGATGGTGTCCTGCTGGTTCGGCACGCCAGTCACAGGATTCAAAAACGGTATCTCATCTCCCTGATCCAGATACGAAACCAGAGCTGGATTGCTGGTTGCCTGGCACAGCTCACAGCTCAGCGCCGCGGCCAATGGGCTCGAGTAGCCCGCAGCCGACGGCGCGCCCTGAAACTCTAAGCGAACATAGGCCGCAAACCGTCCCGCGCCTGCGTAGCCGCTGGCTCCGGTGTAGTTGTTGATCCCGTTTTCGAAGGGCCGTCCGTAGTCATTAATGATCGTCGATCCGAGATGAAAGCTGTCGCGCAATGGCGTGCCGCTAATGCCGCGCGCAATCGAGTACACCGATTCCACGCGCGCGCTTCCCTGGTGCGGTCCGCACGGGCCCTCCATGTCATGGTGCAACTCGCGATTCAACGCGTCGTAAATCCGCCGCGCCTCGTCGGCTCCGCGATCACCCGCCGACTCGCCGTCCTCGATCGGTCCGTCTGCCTCCTCCAACATGTGCACGATACTGGTCCGCGTCCATGGCCGAAGGCCCTGATACGCGATATCCACGTAGCCCAGGGAATACAGCCGCATCACCGCCGGGTACACCCAACTATCCACCGGAACATAGGGAGAACCCAGCGTGGAGGGCTCGCATGCGCCTGCCTCGACATTCGGCTTGGTTTCTTGAGACGCCGGCTGCTGTGCTCCGAGGGAGCCCGCGGATCCGAACAGGCACCCGGCAAGAGTAATCGCCTGGATCGCAGCCCCGGCCGCGGTCACATGCTCACGAACCTTCATCACTCCTCAATCTATCACTCGGCTCGCGGCTCCGAGGCTCACATCCATACCGGATAGACGTTTACTTGGAGCGTTTTGATGGAGCCCAGCATCGCAGCCTGCCCTGAAGGTCCGAAGGGCACCGTATGCACAGCAAATAAGTGCGGGCCTCATTGATGGCTGCATAAGGAATGTCCTGGCGAACGCGCCGGAAGCGCAGCGGTTGTTAGCCCCGCGCCTCAGCGTGGGGAAACCCGGTCGCACAGATTCGCTGCAGTCCCGTAGGGACGACGCAAGGACATTTCATTTGCAGCCATCAATAGCCCCCGAGGGATGGGCTTTCTGTGCTCCTCACCGCGTTGTTCAGGGGTTCAGTAACGCGCGCCGCGCGTGCCGGTCATTTGCGCTGCCGTACCGCTGGCGTCCTCGCCACCTGTCGTGCGGGAGCCTGCCTTCAGCGCAGTCGAAGGGTCCTCGCCCGCGCCAGGAAACACGAACCTTCATCCTCGCTCTGGAAGTTGGAGCTTCAAGCCGATGCGCCGGCGATCTCGAACCGCGAATCGCGTTCCACGAACCACGAATCATGAACCACGGTGCGGTTCCTGCCTGTCTTCTTTGCCTTGTAAAGCGCCCCATCGGCAGCCGCAATGGCATGGCTTGGTCGTTGATCTCCCGGCGGCGGAATCGCGGCGCCAATGCTCAGCGTGATGTGGATTTCAGCCCGGCCGGCGCGAACCGGCTCGCATTCGACGCCGGTTCGCAATCTCTCCGCCAACTCGCATAGCTCCTTTTCCTCCGTGCCCGGCGCCACAATCAAAAACTCCTCGCCCCCGTAGCGGCCAATCGAATCGTAGGCCCTCAGCATCCGGCTCAATCGGCGGCTCGCTTCTTGCAGAACCAAGTCGCCGCTCAGGTGGCCATGAGTGTCGTTGACGCTCTTGAAATGGTCCAAATCCATCAGCAAGATTCCCGTGGGCCGTTCGAAGCGTTCCCCGCGCTTCATCTCCCGCTCCAGAATCTCGACGATCCCTCTCCGGTTCCAAACGCCCGTCAGCGCGTCCTTCGTCGCCTGGCGGCGGAACTCGTCGCGGGAGCGAATTAACCGGTCGCGGCGCATCAAAATCCTCTCGGCGGCAAGCAGGCGCGCCCTGAGCTCTTGCTCCTCAACCGGCGCGGCGAGGCATTCTTGGGCTCCCGCCTCCAACGCACGCACGATCTCCTGCTTCCCGCCCTCCCTTGCCAATAGGAAGACATAGGGAGCATTCTCGCTCGCGATTTCACTCGCTCTTCTCGATACCTCCAAGCCGTCGATTCCCGGCAGCATCTGGCGCAAAATCGCTAGATCGGGCGGCCGTTCTTGTTCCAGAATGCTCAGCGCCTCCTCGCCATTCTTCGCCGTAACCACTTCGAATCCCCATTCGCGCAGCATTTGCCGCAGGCTCGACCGCCCGGCCGCATCTCCATCGGCAACCAGAACGCGCCGGCAATGACGGGCAGAATGCCGCCGCCCTGCGCCGGCCGGGGCCGCTGCGAACGGCTCTTTGTGTCCGGCGCCGATCGATTCTCCTTCGTTCCATCCCTTAGCCGCTTCAATCGGCCCTTGGATCGCGTCACCAACCAAACCCTGACCGGCCGCCCGGGAGGCGCCGATCGCCGCGTCTGCATAGCGGCCGCGCACGGCCCAACCTTCTGAAATGCGGCTGAGAATGGTGCTTTTGTTCTGGAAGCGATCTTGGTTGCGCAAGGAACTGGTTCCTCCCGGAACGTTCTCTGGACCCATCACCCGGCAATTTGGCGCGATTCGGAGCAAGGAGCCCGTGGGACGAGCGAAAACCAGGGTTCGTGTCAGACTGCCCCCTGCCCGTTTTCAGGCCCTGGCTGATCGTATAGTGTCGATTCCGGCGATTTCGTTTCAAAAGAACCCGCTTTGCCATTCTCGGCGGCTCAGCACCGGCCCCGCTCCCGAATCTCGAAAAATTCTCTGAAACGCTTCCCTTCGCCGCCGCACTACCCTTCGAATGCCGATTCACGGCGCAGCTTTCGGAGGCTTTCGAAAACGGCCTCGGCTCGAAAGGCGCACAAGGTCATCTTTGGACGGCAATGCATGACGAACAACTCCCATCCCATATTCCTGTTTGCGGCCAAAGCGAACCAAGCCAGCGCCGCCAGAGCCAGCACGACGCGGATGCCTTGGCCGCAGACCTGCTGGCTCTCTCAAACTCGCCCAAACCTTCCTGGAGCTCTCCCCCAGAACAGACGGGGCTCGTTCATCGCGGCGGGCCCCGTCGCCTCTGTCCCCTCGAAAGGAACCCTCCTCGGATGAACTCCAACAACGCCATCGCACGCTTCGCCGCGCCGCCCTTCGCGATGCTGCGCCGGGTTTGCCAAACCGGCGATCGCCATCGTTCCCGGCTCTCCATCGGCGGGCTGGCCGCAACCCGGCCCTCGCGCTTGTCCCCGGGCCTAATGAATTGCCTCCTCTGCACCAGCCTTTGGCTGTCTTTGATCCTCGCCATCTGGATGGGGCGGGGTTGGATCGCCCTGTTCTTCAGCGGCCAATTGCTCTGCGCCGGTGCTTCTGTGGCGAAAAAGCTGGCTCTGAGGACACAATGCGTGCTCGCCGAATGCAATCGATCGCCTGCCAGATGGAACAGACATCGTCATGCCCGCTAATGAATCGCTAACTCGCCTCGAGCGGCGCGAATCGGCAGCCGCCGGCTCGGTGAACCTTCGTTACCTGGGCCGCCTGCAGATCGCTGTCAGCGGAGCCTGCACGGGAAACCTCTATCGCTTCTCGCCTGCTCAGCCCGTGCTGGTCGACAGGGAAGATGCGTCCTACCTGCTCGCCAGCGGCCTTTTCGGAGTCGCGATATGAGTCTCGCTCCCCGCCACTCCGTTTCCCGCCGCGCTTCCGCCAAGTGTCGCGTTACTCCGGTTTTCGCCGCGCCCCATGCTCTTAGACCGCCCGCCGGCCCCGCGATGCTATACTCGACTCTTCCTCTCCCGGCGGAGATTCCCTTGGAATTCCATTCTTTCGACGCAAGATACGTGGAAAACCTTTGCGCGGGAGACCGCCAGACCCAGGAGCATTTCGTCGCCTACTTTACCGGGCTTCTCCGGCTCAAGCTCCGCGCCCGGCTCCAGTCATCGCACGCTGTCGAAGACATCTGCCAGGAAACCTTCGCGCGCGTCTTCGCCGTTCTGCGCAGGGATGGCGGCCTGCGCCAACCCGATCGCCTCGGCGCGTTTGTCAACACCGTCTGCAATCACGTGCTTCTCGAGCACTTCCGGTCTTCCAGCCGCAGCCAATCCCTCGACCAGGAGGATGCGCCTGAGCCGCCCGCAACCGGCGCCGACGCCCACGAGATTCTGGCGGCTCGCCAGCTCAACGACAAAGTCCGGCAGATCCTGCTGCGGCTGCCCCAGCGCGATCGCTCCCTGCTCAAAGCGATCTTTCTCGACGAACGCGACCGCGACGAAGTCTGCCGCCAATTTGGCGTGGAGCGGGAGTATCTGCGCGTGCTCCTCCACCGCGCCAAGCAGGAATTCAAGGTGGAATACATCAAACGCGTCGGCAATCCTTTGCCTCTCGCTGCGGACGCCTGACCGTGGTCGATAGAGCGAATGCAGGAACGAACCCACAGGGAGGACGGTATGAATCATAACCAGGCAGTCGATCAGATGGTGGCCGAGAAATACCTGCTCGACGAGCTCTCACCCGAGGCTCGCGATGCCTTCGAAGAGCACTTCTTCGATTGTCCGCAGTGCGCGCTCGATCTCCGCGCCGGCGCCGTTTTTGTGCGCGCGGCCAAGACCGAGTTAACCGCGATCGAGGCCAGCGCTCCGGCCATGGAGAAAGCCGCCGAGGCCGTCGCGCCCCCCAACGCCGCCGGGGCCAAGCCGAAGAACTCCCTCTGGTCCACCCTGTTGTCTTGGACGTCGCGCCCCGCCTTCGCCGCTCCTGCATTCGCCGCCTTGCTCCTCGTTCTCGTCTACCAGAATGCCGTCACGTTCCCGGCTCTCCGCAGTGCGGCCAATCAGCCTCGCCTCGTTCCCGTAGCGCCGGTGCGCGGAGCCACGCGAGGCGCCTCCCACATCGTCCTATCCGCCGATCGCCGTTACGGCGTTGCCTTGCCAGTCGACTTGCCCTCCGCCTCGGACGTGGCTCCCGGCATTGCCCCGGCTGCTTCCTATGCCTTCGACCTTCGCGACCCGCAAGGCAAGCTCGCCTGGTCCGGCTCGATTCCCGCCCCCGCGCAGCAATCGGAGAGTGAGCAGACCTATTCCCTCTTGATTCCCGGCGCCATGCTGCGCAACGGCTCTTACTCGCTGACCGTAACCGGCGTGAGCGCTCAGGGCGTGCGTTCCCCGGCCGAGCAGCTCTTCTTTGATATAGTGTTGACGGACTAGTGCTGAGACTGCGCGATGCATTAATCGCCGGCGATGCAGCGCCGGTCTCCTGACCGGCTGTAGTGCGGGTCTCCAGACCCGCACTTGTGCGCGCTGGCGGCGATCGAATCGCGAAGCCGGAGCATTAGTCGATTCGCTGAATCCTGGAGCGGGCAACCGTCCTCACCGTTGAAGACTCCCCTCCTGCAAGCCGTGATCGTCGCACTATTTTGTCTCGCATTCGGTCGAGTAACTGCAAGCAAAGGAGCGTGAGAACGCCAATGATCTGCGCCAACCAAAGAACCGTGAACGGCAGAACCCATAACTTCAATGCGGAAGCTGCGGTCCTCTGCGGCAAATTGCAGCTTCCCTTCGTCCACGTAATTGAGCCCCAGTCCTATACCACTTTGCCCGCGGAAGGCGGATGTTTCGCCAATCGTCAGGAAATCTACCGGCTCGACGGCTTCATGCACTTCAGCGCCGGCTATACCCACGTGGCCGGCAGCCTCAGCCCCAAGCCAAACCACGGCTGGACCACGCTGGTGACTACGGTCATCGAAGGCCTGAATGTGGAGGAGATTGTCACCGCCGATCGCATCGTCGGCCAGATCATTACCGAGCACCCTCTCGAGGGCTACGTGCCGAGGATCAACTTCCTCGGCACTCGCTTCGAGAATTTGCGCATCGCAGGCTTCCCGGTCCAGCTGGAGATCGACCTGAATCTGCTGAGCGGCAAGCCCGCAAACGACGCGCCCTACACCGAGGATGCGGGTGTGCTGGCGCGCATCAAGGGCCACCTCGACCGCGTCGGCGAGCACAAGGAGCTTCCGGCTGACCTCCGCGAACGGTACAATCGACTCGTCTCCGCTCATGGGCCCGCGATGGAGGAAATCGAGTGTTCCCTGGTCAAATCGGTGTCTGGAACTTTCCCTGGAACCTCCCATGGAAACGTGATCTCCATCCCCGATTTTGGCTCCATCGTCCTGGCCAAAGTGATCGTCAAACACGAGGACTACAAGCGCGGAACCAACATCCCCAGGAAGACCACCGTCGAGCTGACCATGATCGACTTCCATTTGGGCTGCCCGGCCGACGGCACCATGGGGGCCGGCGTCGGATCGGGCGGCGGATCGAGCGTCCCATAGCGTCATCGGCGATTTCGGCGGCGGATCGCAGACGGGAGGCTTCGCAGCCGCTGGTCCGGTTTGTGAAGCCGCACGTCGTTGTCTGGCCGATTGTCCTATTCCTTGTGTTTCCACTCAAAGACTCGCGACCCGGCGGCGCACGCCCGATCTATGACCATGCACGGAGACTCTTTGAACGCGGCTACTTGGCTTTGAGTCAGCAGGAAGCTGCTTCGGGATTTGCGCTCTATCGAGCCTCGGATCCGGCCTGGGCCTCCGAATTCCAATTGCTGGAAGCGGAATCCATGCTCTTCCGTGGCATGTATGGGGACGCGCTCGGGATTCTTTCGACGTACCGCTGTGACAAGCCTTCCGACGGAATGGTGAAGAGGTTGTCGATTGAAGCCGTTGCGTTAAGCCGCCAGCAACAGATGTCGGCGGCCGATCTGCGCCTCACCCAAGCCGATAGCATTTGCCGCGCCGCCGATTTTCCGGCTTGCAGCGAAGCGCTCGCCGCGCGCGCGATCGTGACCGCACGAAAAGGCAATCTCAGTGACGCCAGAGAAATCCTTCTGCGATCGCTGTCACTCGCTCGTAACCAACGGAACCAATGGTTGCAGGTAACAACTAAGGTTAATCTGGGGTATTTTGCGCTCCTTGCCGATCACAACGATGAGGCCGTCGATTGGTCTCGATCTGCATTCGAGGCTGCGGGCAGGCTGGGTTACGAAAACCTCGCTCAGGTGGCAGCCGGCAATCTCGGCTGGGCATATTTTCAACTCGGCGATGACGACAGGGCGCTCGGCCAGTTCCTTACAGCCGAGAAGGCCGCTGCGCGGCTTGGAAACATCCGTACTGAACTCAAATGGCTCTACGACGCTGGGCATGTCTACCGCGACTCAGGCGATTGGGCGCGCGCCGAGTTGTCTTATCGTCAGGCACTCGATCTGGCCCGCCAGATTAACAGCAAAGAAGACCTCATTAATGCGCTTGAGAACCTGGCCTTTGCTTTCACGGTTACCGGCAAACCCGACCAAGCCGCTGGCTACATCGATCAGGTCACCCCGATGGAGACCGCCAACGGCGCCCATCCCAGCGCGAACCTCGCCCTCTCGACGGGAATGCTGGCCGCGAGCCGGCGTCAATTCACACAGGCCGAGACCTGCTTCCGCTTCGTCCAAAGCGATCCCACAGCCCTCATGAGCACCAAGCTAGCCGCCGGCTTCGAATTGGCCCGGCTCTTCGAGCTTCAAAGCAAAACCGCCGCTGCCGAGCGCATGTACAAAGCCACGCTCGCGCAATATGAATCGGCACGCGCTAGGCTCAAAAGCGAAGAATCTCAACTCCCCTTCGGCGCGAACGCTGCCGATATCTACGGTTACTACATCCGTCTGCTCGTGCAGCAGGGCAAAGACGCGCAAGCGCTCGCCGTCGCCGACCAGAGTCGCGCGCAAACCCTGGAACAAAGCATTGAAGAGCCTTCCGCGAAAAAATCCGTCCGCTCCGGCGCTCTCAACCCCCGGCAAATCGCGCAGAGAACCAAATCCACCCTGCTGTTCTACTGGCTCGGAGAAAACCAGTCCTACCTCTGGGCCATCACACCCGCCAAAACCGCACTCTACACTCTCCCCCCGCAGCGCGAGATCGCCGATCGCATCGCGCGCTACAACAAATTCTTGCTCGATCTGCGCGACCCGCTCGACTCCGCCAACGCCGATGGCCAGGCACTCTATCGGGAACTTGTCGCTCCGGCAGCGTCGATGCTTCGCCCCAATACATCCGTCATCGTCCTCGCCGACGGAGCCCTGAACCAGCTAAACTTCGAGACGCTGCTCGCTCCCGGCCCAGCCCGCCACGCCCTCGATCGCTCCGATTCCAATGCCCGCCTGCACTACTTGCTCGACGACTTCACGTTTTCGTCCGCCCCTTCGCTCGCCATGCTCGCCGCGGTTGCCCCGCCCTTGTCCTCCGCGGCAGCGGAGGATCAGGGTGGAAAAGTCGATGTTTTGAAAGGGCACGACTTTAGTCGTGCCGTAAGCGCCTCAGGAAACAACGCGGCTTTAGCCGCTAAGGGAAGAATCCTCCTCCTCGGCAACCCGATCTCTCCAAGCCCGGACTTTCCCTCCCTCCCCATGTTCTCGTTCGAGATGTCCCGCATCGAAAGCCATTTCCCTCCGGCGCAAATGTTCGTCGTGGCGGGTCCGCAGGCCACGCCCGCCGCTTACGTCGCCAGCGACCCGCGCCGCTTCTCCTACATTCATTTCGTCTCGCATGCCGTCGCCAACCGCATCAGTCCTTTGGATTCGGCCATCATTCTCTCCAATCCCGCGGGCGAAGAAGACTCCTACAAGCTCTATGCTCGCGAAATCATCCGCCACCCCATCGGCGCCAGGCTGGTCACCATCTCCGCTTGCTACGGCAGCGGAACTCGCGCCTACGCCGGTGAAGGTTTGGTGGGCCTGTCCTGGGCCTTTCTCCGCGCCGGCGCGCAACGCGTCATCGGCGCGTTGTGGGAGGTGAGCGACGAGTCCACTCCGCGCCTCATGGACCGCCTCTATCAAGGTCTCGCCAGCGGCGAATCGCCCGCCGGCGCGCTGCGCCAAGCGAAGCTCTCCCTGCTTCACTCGCAAAGCAAATTCCGCGCGCCCTATTACTGGGCCCCGTTCCAGCTCTACGGCCGGGAATAACGGCCGTCGCGTTTACCGCATCCGTGCGCGCCGGAGGCGCAGCAGTTCGTTAGCCCCGCGCTTCAGCGCGGGGAAAAGGGCGCAACGAAACGTCCGAGTCCCGTAGGGACGGCGCAAGGACATTCCTCTCGCAGGAATCAACAGCACTGTGGAAACCTCGCACGGGAATTCGTCACCCGCCCCCATTTTTCAGCGACCTGAAGCGCTCCCCTTCGCGCCAACCTGCCGACCTGCGAATGCCGCGAACGCGGCGCTAACTCGCCAATTCTTGAAACCAGTCGCTCTGTCGATTCTCTAAGAATCTGTTGAGAAACTCTGGCGGGGCGCCGAAACGTGTCAGGACACGACTTTAGTCGTGCCGTATAGACAGCAGAAAAAGTGTGGGCTTCAGCCCCTGGGGAACTTGCGCAGCAGTTTATCAACAGGCTTTAAGAACTTATACATAAATCAGTTCTTGAAGTTGTGCCGGCCTCCAGACCGGCTGTCGTGCGGCTCTCCTGACCCCCGCAAGGCAGATTGCGGCTGCAAATCCGCGATCCTCCGCATCGTCGAGATGCGTATGAGAAATGCGGGTGGGCCCTGTGGGAAGAGCACCGGAGTTTCTCAACGGGGCTCTTCGACTCGGCTTCCCTTGACCGAAAGAAAGCACACCATACCCGGCGGCGCCGTTCGCGCAGGGACAGATCAAGAATTTTCAACGGAAGTTTTTGGCGGAGGGAACGGCAGGCTCGCCGAGCGAGGTCAGCGATTCCGGGCCATCGCTGGGTTAATCCGCGTTTTTACCTTGACGGCAGGCACGCCGCTGTAGACGGTCCATGGCTCCAAATCGTCGCACGCCACCGACCCCAATCCCAGCACCGCGCCCGCGCCCACCTGCACGCCGGGCGACACGGAAGCCCGTGCGCAAATCCAGGAATATGCGCCCAAACGCATGCTGTAGGAGATCATGGGAAAATCAGGATGATTGTAGTCGTGCGTCGCTTCGCAAAGATACGCTTGCTGAGAAATAATGCAGTGGGATTCTAGATAGATAAGTGACGGGTTGTAGATTTCGGCCCGATCGGCAAGCGTGCAGCAGTCCTCGCAGACCAGATTCCACGGCGCCCAGACGATTCCACTCGGATAAAAATGGCAGCCAGGTCCCATCTTCGCGCCGAACATTCGCAGCAGCATCGAGCGCCACGCGTGCATGGGCCGCGGCGACGTGCGGTATAGAAGCACATAAACGATTTGCCACAGCAGCCGCGCCAACCGATGTTTTCTGCCGAACGACGCCCGATGATACGGATTCTCGCCCGCCTCGCCGGCGATGTTGTGCACCGAGCGCTCGCGTTCAGGAGCAGGTGAGCTCATAGTTAGGCCGCGCGTTCCG
>Ga0187784_10000749_pt1 | contig 24670 bp, 20 predicted proteins | sample 1015_SJ02_MP15_2_FD_132964 | JGI IMG/M metagenome (GOLD analysis project Ga0187784, IMG submission 132964) | Tropical peat soil microbial communities from peatlands in Department of Meta, Colombia - 1015_SJ02_MP15_20_MG | ecosystem: Environmental > Terrestrial > Soil > Wetlands > Peat | place... | reverse complement strand
TTCTGGAAATTGAAATGGGCCGTAATTGTTTGTGCAGCGCAGGATAACCGCTGATACTCCATAGGTGTTGGCGTAAGCAGTGACGAAATGTTCTGCGGAAGCCTTGCTAGCCGCATACGGACTGCGCGGATCAAGGGCGGCCTCTTCCGTGAAACTCACCCCAATCGGGGCGCTTCCGTAAACCTCATCGGTGCTGATATGGAGAAAGCGCACGACGTGAGAACGCCGCGCCGCCTCCAGGAGACAGTGGGTGCCAAGTATATTGGTTTTGAGAAAGGGAGAAGCGTCCTCGATGCTGCGATCCACATGGGTTTCCGCAGCAAAATGAACGATCGCGTTGAATCCGTGTTTAAATATTTCGTCGACCGCCTGCTGGTCGGTGATGTCGCCACGGACGAACTGATAGCGGGGATCCTGTGCCACATCTGCCAGGCTTTCCGGGTTTCCGGCGTACGAAAGCTTGTCGAAGTTGAAGAGCTCAACATCGTTGCGGGCTTGCAGTAAATATCGCACAAAATTCGAACCGATAAAGCCCGCTCCGCCGGTAACAAGGATCTTCACGCCACTTCTCCTTCTCGGGGACACAAATCAACTTGTTGCATCAGAGGCGCTAGCAAGGCATCAATCCAAATTCTTGAGTTGACGCGGAGGAGCCCCGCGGCCGGGCACCTTATTGGTCCCCGTCTGAGCGGCAAGATTCGTCGCGCGCAGGAGAGATTCGAACGTTCCTGCATCGGTCCACCAACCATCAAGGATGCTATGCGTCAGAGTATTCTCCTTCAAGTACATGTTATTGACGTCAGTGATTTCAAGCTCGTTACGCCAACTCGGCTTTGCTTTGCCAATATTTTCGAACACCGTTGCATCGTAAAAATAAATTCCCGTCACGGCATAATTTGACTTAGGTTTTTTAGGCTTTTCTTCGATGCCGAGAATCTGGCCGCCCGATATTTCCGGACAGCCAAATCGCTCCGGATCACTCACCTCTTTCAGGATGATGTGGGCGCCCATCTTCTGCTTCTCAAACGCCTCCGTCGAGGCGATTATGTTATTTTCGATAATGTTGTCGCCCAGGATCACACAAATCTTTTCCCCTTCCACGAACGGTTCGGCCAGTCGCAACGCATCGGCGATGCCTCCCTCACCCTCCTGGTAGGTGTAATGAATGCGGTGTAAGCCGAAGTCTTTGCCATTGGATAGGAGGCGAAGGAAGTCACCCGCATTCTGCCCACCCGTGACAACAATGATGTCGCGAATGCCTGCGTCGACCAGCGTCTGAATCGGATAGAAAATCATCGGCCGGTCATAAACGGGTAACAAGTGCTTATTCGTGACACGCGTGAGCGGATAAAGCCGGGAACCTTTACCACCCGCGAGGACGACGCCTTTCATGAGGGTTCCTCTCCTTGGTGCAATTCTTTCGTTTAGGATCTTTACCGTTGTCAGAAACAGAAAGTGTATCAGGCATTCTGAACTTCCCAAAATTCAGTCATGGGCTGAGTTTATAGGAAAAATGGGCAAACAGCACAAGCTGCGTGATGCACGGAACATTCCCCATTTCGCGAAGTGGGGGGTGACGATCAATGACCGCATGGACCAGGCGAAGCATGGCCCAGGAGTTTGCCGGGGGAGTCGTAGCAGAATTTGATGCGTTGCTGCGGAAGAACCATCAACCGCCGGTCAACTCAGAAAGAGCGCGGCGCGCTTGGTCAGCGAGCGGAGAAGTGGGATTCAAGGCGATGGCCTTTTCGAGCTCGACCTTGGCGCGAGAGGAATCCTTGAGCTTCTGGTAGGTCAAGCCGAGATGATAGCGGTAGGTCTGATTATTCGGCACATTTTTGACGGCCTCTTCAAAAAGTGGCGCCGCAACGGAATAGGCGCCGTTGTTGTAATAGGCCCAACCCAAGGTATCGGCGGAATTGGGCAGCTTGGGAAGGCCCTTGCGGGCCGTCTCGGCGAGACCCAAGGCCACGTTCGGGCTGCCACCGTGCTCGAGGAGGAGGTAGGCGAGGTTGTTGGCTGCCAGGGCGTTGTCCGGCTGAATCGCTAGCGTTTTCTCATAGGTCGCTTGAGCCTGCTGCCAGTTTCCGACTGACTCGTAGAGAGTGCCGAGGGTGAAATAAAGGTGCGTGTCATTCGGCGCGAGTTCTATGGCTTTCTGATAGTTCGCAATGGCTTGATCCGGCTGGCCCTTTGCGCCTTGGACCTGAGCCAGAAAAGCGAGTGCGGGGATGCTCTTGTTGTTCAGCTCAACCGCACGCTGGAGAGATTCGAGCGCCGGATCGAGCTGCTTGGACTGCAACAGCAATTCCCCCTGCAGAAGGTAGAGCTCACTCTGATTTGGATTTCGCGTGATCTGCTCGCGGACGAATTTCAGTGCCTCGGCATGTTTGTTTTTCAAAAGATCAACCTGAACAATGCCGCGGATCGCTTCAAGCGAATCGGGATCGTGGCTGAGGGCCTGGCGGAAGAATGTTTCGGCCTCTGCCGGCTTGCGCATAGCCAAACGCAGTTGGCCGAGTTTTGCGTAAGGAACAGCGCTCTCGGGCGCGATTTGCTGCACATGCAAGAGGTCAGCACCCGCCCCGGCGGCGTCCCCCTGATTGAGGCGAGCGGTGGCATGGTTGAGGTAGGCGTCAATGGAATTGGGGGCGTACTTCATCATCTGCTCGCTGGCATCCTGCAGACCGTGCCAATCGGAGCGTTGCGTTGCACTGGCGCAGAGTGCGAGCCAAGCTTCTAAGAGGTTCGGGCGCAAACGAACCGCTTCGCGCCATTCACTTTCCGCTTGCTGCGTATCGCCCTTTTCCTTAAAGGCTACTCCTAACTGGTAGTGCCCGAGGGCATTTTCGGGATTAAAACTGAGAGCCGCCTGGAGAGTGGTGATGGCTTCGTCCACTTTGTGCTGTTTGAGAAGCAACTGTCCCTTGAGGGCCAGCGACCCCCCATCTTTTGGGTTTTTCCGGAGGATTTCCTCATTCAGCTGATTCGCTTCGTCCAAGCGGTCATTGAGGATGAGCAGCTGGATGTAAGAGCGGCGAACCGAGAGGTCATTGGGATACTTAGCTGAAAGCGCCCCGAATTCCGAGACGGCCTTGGCCATTTCACCTCTACTCAGATAGGAATCACCCAGCATCCGGTAGGCAGCCGGGTTCGAACTCAACTGGTTCTTGGCGTCGGTGAGGACTTGCTCCGCTTGCGCCACTTGGCCTTCACCGAAGTACAAGCCGGCAAGCGCAGCGCGAGGCACGACGTCATTCGGCGCTCGCTTGATAGCGGCCTCGAACTGCTCCTGGGCCTCCGTCCAACGCTTCTCGCGGCTATAGAAGGTCCCCAGGGTCATCAAGGGAACAATGGATTTGGCATCGAGTTCCCGCGCCTTTTTGAAGTTGGCTTCCGCATCCTCCAGTTTGTCAGCACGCATCTCAATCTGTCCGAGGTTGAGATAGACCGCAGCGCGGTCCGGAGACATGGCGACGGCATCCTTCGTTTCCTCGAGTGCCTTCGGAAGATCGCCCAGAGCGGCGTCTGAATCGGCGAGAAGCATCTGCGCATCCGCGTTCTTTGGCTCGCTGTGCAAAATCAGCAGAGCACAATCTTTCGCCTCCTGCCGTCTACCTGCCGCAAGCTCGAGTTGGCCAAGTTGCAGCTGGGCAGGCCAGTTCTCGGGCTGCAGATCCACAGTGCGGCGCAGTTCTTGATACGCAGAAGGCCAACTGCCCATCTTGAGATGGGTGAGCGCCATTTTGAAGTGCGCTTCCGCGAAACGAGGATCAACCTGAAGAGCACGGCCATAGGAGATCAGCGCGGCCGAATAGTTTCCTTTATCAAAATCACGGTTTCCCTGCTCGAGGAAATTTTGTTTTCGGACTGCAGGATCTCTGTGGCAAGCCGCTGCGAACAGCGAGGTGAGAAGGAGAAGAAAAAAGGCACTCCTACGGCAGAAAAAAAATGATTTGTACGAGGACAGGATTCGAGTGTTCATTAAGGTTAATTCTGCAGCAATTTTAGCTCCGGAAGGAAGGGGAGGGAAAGAGGGCGGTTCGAATTGTTAACTTTCCTAGAATGAGCAGACTACATGAAGGATGACCTGTGGAGTGCCCTTTGCCGAGACAGACAGCCCCGGGGTTGCGGGGTGAAAACGCCGGGGTGAGGGCAAAAGGAAGGTACATCTCGATACAATACTTCCATTGCGTCAAGCCAGGGGGGCAAGAGACTGAATACCCCCAGAAGAGCAAAATGGGACCGTTTTGTACTACATTGAAAACAGGATAGTTAGCCGGCAGAGGAAATAGGGGTAGTGGGTTTGTCCCGATGGAAGGTGGTCATGGCCGTGCATCTCTCTGTGAGTGAATCTGTCTGTCGTCACCAGGGGAAGTAAGTTAGGATTCCAGGATATCCAGGAAGCAAGGAAAGAGCGCAATGGTACGAAACGGAGAAATTGGCTGGTCAGACGTAAAAAGGATTCTGCGAAGGTACTGGTGGATTCCGCTGCTGACAACGATGTTGCTCGGATTGGCGGGAATCGGGGCGGCCCTTGTTCTTCCGAAGAAATACACATCGTCCACGGTGGTGTTGGTGGAACAGCCGACCGTGCCGGAGGACTACGTCAAGCCGGTTGTGACGGACGACCTGAATCACCGGCTAGCTTCCATGAAAGAGCAGGTGCTCAGCCGGTCTCGCCTGGAACCCATCATCAAGAAATTCAATCTGTATCCGGAGAAGCAAGGCAAAACCCACATAGAAGAACTTGTGGGTGAGCTGCGAAAGTCGGTCGAGGTCGAACTGATGCAGCCAATGAGCGGGGCGCTAAACCGCCAGCCGCCGGGCTTCCACGTGAGCGTAACCTTCGACAACCCCCAAATGGCGCAACAGATTTGCACGGATATCACCTCCATGTTCATGGAGCAGAATGCGCAGCGTAGAGAGCAGCAGGCGGTGGACACGACGCATTTCCTCAGCCAGGAATTGGAAGAGGCAAAAGCCAAGCTGGATGAACAAGACGCCAAACTCGCGCAATTAAAAAGGCAGTACCTGGGGTCGCTGCCAGAAGAAGCGCCGACGAATGTGAACATTCTGACAGGGTTGAATACGCAACTGGAAGCGAACACCCAGGCGCTAAACCGGGCGCAACAAGACAAGACGCTCAATGAATCAGCGTTAAGTCAGCAGGAGGCGCTCTGGAAGGCGACTGCGAGCGGGAACCAGAATCCGGAAACGCAGGAGCAGCAGCTGACGGCACTGCAAGCACAACTCACGGACCTACTCGCTCGCTACACGTCGGAACACCCCGATGTGATCAAGGTGAAATTGCAGATTGCAGAACTGACCAAGAAGTTGGCACAGGAACCGGCGACGAAGAGCAGCGTAGCTGCCACCCAGGCGTCACTTCGCGAGCCACCGCAGCTCCAACAACTGCGCTTGAAAATCAAACAGGATGAATTCAGCATTGCCGAGCTTTCCAAACGACAGAATCAGATTCAGGAGCAGATACGGGTGATGCAGGCGCGCGTGCAGGCCAGCCCGATGGTGGAGCAGCAGTTCAAGGAATTGACGAGGAATTACCAGACGGCGCTCGAGTTTTACAACGAGCTATTGAAGAAGCGCGCGAACTCGGCGATGGCGACGACGCTGGAACACCAGCAGGAAAGTGAGACTTTCCGCGTCTTAGATCCGCCAAGCTTGCCATCAGCCCCTTCCTCCCCTAACCAGCTGCAACTGGTGGGAGGAGGGATCGCCGCGGGGCTGGCACTGGCGCTCGGATTCCTGTCTTTGCTGGCAATGTGGGATAAGGCCATGTACACAGAAAGAGATGTGGAAACCTGTTTGAAGCTGCCGGTCCTGACGATGGTGCCTAGTTTCGATGTCCCTGCGCAGGGAAGGGCCTTGAAGCACAGCGATATTGGGAAGTATGACGACACCGTTGTTTCGAAAGCATGAAATCGCAAAGAAGGATTGAAAAGAGCAAAAGATGAGCCGGATCCACGAAGCACTGAAGAAGGCCGCGCAAGAGCGAAACGCACAGATCGCGAATCGGACTATCTCTGACCTGGTAGATCTTTCGGTCCCGGGAATTGCAACCGAAACTTTAACGGTCAGTCGGCAACACACGGACTTGAGGACCGGCTTGGACGAAAGGACCGACACTGGAGTCCTGCAATTTGAGGAATTTGCGAAGCGCTGCCCGCATACCGCCTGGAAGGTAGAGCCAAGCACGAGCGTGTTCTCCACGCAAATGCACGATCCGGGCGGTGCGGAGAAATTCCGGACTCTGCGCTCGCGACTCTACCAAATTGCGACCGCACAGACGCTGAAGAAGATTTTGATCACGAGCAGTGTGCCGGCGGAAGGAAAAACCTTTGTGGCTGCGAATCTCGCGCAATCGTTCATCCGGCAGGAGGACCGGCGAGTTCTGCTCATTGACGGGGACCTGCGGGCTTCCCGTCTGCACCTTCTTCTGGGCGCTTCCGAAAAACCAGGATTGTCAGACTACCTGCGCGGTGATTCAAACGAGTTCCAGATTACACAAGTCGGGACAACGGGAAACCTGTGCCTGATCCCTAGAGGGCGTGAGGTTTCGAATCCGAGCGAGTTGCTGCATGGTGCTCGCATGAAACATCTGCTCGACCGCATGTCCGCCATCTTTGACTGGATTATTCTGGATTCACCGCCGGCCTTGGCTGTGCACGACGCGAGCATCCTAGCCGATATGTGCGACGGGGTACTCTTTGTGGTTCAGGCAGGTTCAACCGATTTTGAGATTGCTGTGAGGGCTTCTGTGGAGTTCCGCGGCAAAAATTTGCTCGGAGTCGTGCTGAACCGCGCCGCGAAAGGTGATGCCTACGGCGGTTATTACTACGGATATGGCTCCGAGAAAGAGGCCGCGTTGAAGGCGGCGAAGTAAATCTACTGCCTAGAATTTCCAGTGCGCCTCAGGTTTACGAAAAAAACCACCTTCCGCTTTTCTGGGGAACTCCACCAGGCGCAGAAGGTTCGCCCTTCCGCAAAAACCAATAAACAGGCAAGAGTAGAGCCAAACCAATCAGGAAGAAAACAATTCCGCCCTGATGGTGTAGTTTTCCGTACAGAAAATCCGGGTCGACGTAGTTGGCCAGCAAGGTGAGCGCGGCGATGCGGATACCATTCTTGAGCAACATCATGCCAAGTCCCGCGACCACAAATACCAGTTTTTTCCAGAAAGGCCGAAAGGAGAAGTGTGCCACCAGCAGAGCCAGAATCAGCAGGGCCAGACTCGAACGGATTCCGCTGCATTCCTGTGCGACTTCAATGGACATCTTTGGCAATCGAAAAACAAAACCTTCACGGAGCACGGGAGTGCCGCTGAGATTGAAGAACAACTCGGCAATTGCCGCGGAGCAGGACTGCAATCCGTAGATGACCCTACGGAGGAAAATGTCAGGAAGGGGGACCGTAAAGAGCAGAAATGTGAGTGCGAACCACGAGGCTTTAGCGGCTGCTGTGCCCAGAATCAGAACAAAGCCGGAGACGAGTAGAAGCACGAAGGAGAGAATGCAAACACTTAGGCGATCCTTGGGAGCGCAGGACTCGCAGCGTGACGCCAAAAAAGGAAGCAGAACTGCAGGGGCAAGAAAGATTACCACTGGCAAGAAGCCGAAAGCGCCGTCTGGCTGCAATTGCTTCCGGCCCGTATACAGAAGCCAGGCAGAAATGAAAGGAATGAGCAAGACGTGGGAAGCGGTTTCATCCTGATTGGCCAACTCGAACAGGCCATAGAGCGGTTTTGCAAAAAGCAGGAGACACAGCAAAATCCAGACGGCATAGATCAGCCAGCGGTTGAGAGGGCGCGGAGGAGTGGCGGTCAAGAAAGTGTCCTTCTTTGTAGTGCTGATTCCAACTGCTGCTTGGTTTTCATCGTCCAGTCCGCGCAGAGTTCTTATTTTCTCAGCAATTCGGGACGACGGACATAGTGACGTTCCTAGTATTTCAGATATTCGCCGGAACGCGCGCGAGCCAGCCAGTCGGGGTGACGCAAATACCACTCCATGGTCCTGCGCAGAAGGAAAGAATCGAGCTAGCGATTAGACTCCGTGGGCAGACCAAGAAATGCCAATACGGCACGCATCACGGCCAGTCTTGCGAAGACGCAGGCTTGGCTCGACAGGATAACCACGTCGACTGCCAAAGAAACGGATTGCCTTGGAAGGGAACCAAACCGGAGCTGCCGACCGTTCTTTGGAACAACTCACATGATTGCTTGGCGCACCCTCGGCTGGCACATCCTAGAAGTAAAATAACACTTTTATTCTCAATATATTAACAGAAGGTTTCTGAGGGGAAAAGCCGATTTAGGGAAGCCGTTTGCAACATTAGGGCACAGGTTTTCTCACTGATGGTTGGCATAGCTGCCTGAGTCAAGCCGCGAGGAGTGGGGGCTGTTCTTAAGTGCTTTTAATTCAAGTATTTGAAAAAATAATGAGACGGAGAAAAGGAATCTTTGTCAGGGAAGAACTGGCAGGGTAATTGCCCTATAGATGGTGACGGACCGAAGGGACTGTAACGGCGATAGCCTGCCAGTAATTCAAGACGGGTCCGAGATGGGGAAGGGAATTGGACGCCCTAATGGAAAGCCAGCCTAGCGGTCCCTCTTCCAAGGTTTTTTGGTATGCCTTACAGGTACGTTCGCGCAAGGAGAATTACGTCGCTTCCCAGATCACCGGCCGAGGATATGAGTGCCTTCTGCCGACGTACAAGATCGCCCGGAAGTGGTCCGACCGGGTGAAGGAGTTGGAGCTACCTCTTTTCCCGGGTTACCTGTTCTGCCGATTTGATTTTCAAGACCGCAGACCGCTAATCACAACGCCCGGAGTTTTGCAGATTGTTGGCAGTGGACGTGTGGCGGTTCCCGTGCCCGACGAGGAGATCCGATCACTGCAACTAGCACTTTCATCGACTCTGTCGAAGCAGCCTTGGCCGTACCTGGAAGTAGGCCAACGTGTGCGGGTGAACTACGGATCGTTAGCGGGCCTCGAGGGCATTCTCGTCAACTTGAAAGGGAATCACCGCGTGGTGCTATCGATAACTCTCCTACAGAGATCGGTTGCGATGGAAGTGGACAGTGCTTGGTTAACACCAGTGGAAGCTGCGGTGCGTGCGAGCATGACACAACGAATCCTGCGCCCGATTCGTGTGGGAGTGGGTAGTTAGGTCCAGTCGAATGGCGAGTGGAGCAAGAAGAATGAGCCCGACCGAAGTAAAAGCGCGGCGAGCAGAAGACATTCCCAATTTGGAAGTTCGTGCCCATCTGTCCATGCTGAATATGGGAAATACGCCTCCGCGCATCTTGCTGAATGAGGACGCCTTTGTGTCCATGTTGTACCTGGAGCGCCGCCGCGCAGAGCGCGCACGCAAGCGATTTGTGCTGATTCTGGTGGACGTGAAGAAAGCTCTGGGCTTCACTCGCCACAGGGACCGCACCATCCAGTTGCTGACCAGCTCACTGGCGGATGCAACACGAGAAACGGACATCATCGGCTGGTATCTGGACAACAGCTTGGTCGGGGTGATCGGGACGGAACTTGGGAAGGCCACGAATAAGGTTGTCCAGGAGAGATTTCTCGACAAGCTTCGGAATAATTTTGAGTCCGCGCTGGGAATGGAAGAAAGTGCGTCCATCGCGGTCTCTTTCCATTTCTTCCCCGAGGAATACGAGGATGGGGTAAACGACCGCACGGCGAATATCAAGCTGTATCCGGAATTCAAAAAGCGCGAGAACACGAAAAGGATCCCGCTGGCGATCAAGCGCTGCATTGACCTCGCCGGGAGTGCCGCGGCACTGTTGTTCCTTTCTCCTGTTTTTGCGGCCGTGGCCCTCGCGATCAAGCTTTCTTCAAAAGGGCCGGTGCTCTACAAGCAGGAACGGCTAGGCCAGTATGGCAAGCCCTTCACGCTTCTGAAGTTCCGCTCGATGCGTACAGATTGCGACGCGAAGATTCACCAGCAATACGTCGAGCAGTTTATTGCTGGCCAGGTAGACGGGAATTCAGAAGCGCCAGCAAAACCGGTCTTCAAGATCCAGAAGGATCCGCGGGTTACTTCCGTTGGGCAATTTATCCGCAAGACCAGCCTGGATGAACTACCGCAGTTCTGGAATGTGCTACGCGGGGATATGTCGCTTGTCGGCCCGCGGCCCCCGGTCGAGTATGAATTTCGCGCCTACGAAGTGTGGCACCGGCGCCGCGTGCTGGAAATCCAGCCTGGCATTACGGGTCTGTGGCAGGTGGAAGGGCGCAGCCGAACGCGCTTTGACGACATGGTGCGTTTGGATCTGAAATATGCGCGTGCCTGGTCTATCTGGCTGGATCTAAAGATCCTCGCGCAGACGCCTGCGGCCGTGATTCAGGGTGAGGGCGCACACTAGCGCCGCACAGTTTGGCCCCTGACTTTTTTTGTGTTAGGTCAGCTTAAGCCAAGACTTGTATCCCGCAAAGTAAGGAAGCGAACCAACGAAATCCTCTGTAATTGCCGCACGAAGCGGTGATGTCCCCAAGCTCTGCGTAGTTCTACTGAAGTCTCAAGGAGTTCCTCTATGCGTATCGGTGTGATTGGTTACGGTTACTGGGGGCCGAACATCGTTCGGAACTTCCACTCCCAAGATAATTGTGAAGTGGTTCTGGTGGCAGATCACAACCCGAGGTGCGAAGAGCGGCTGAAAAAAACGTTTCCCTCCGTTGCTTTCACGAAGAACGAAAACGAGATTCTGACATCGCCGAAGATCGACATTGTAGCAGTAGTTACTCCGGTTTGGACACACTACGAGCTTGCAAAACGTGCCTTGGATAATGGCAAGCACGTGCTCGTCGAAAAGCCTTTTACCGACAGCACTGCCCAGGCGGAAGAATTGATTGTGCTGGCGGACCGCAAGAACCTGAAGATCATGGTGGACCACACGTTCTTGTTTACCGGTGCTGTCAAGAAGATCAAAGAACTGGTGGTGAAGAAAGAACTCGGGGATTTGTATTACTACGATGCCTTGCGCGTGAACCTGGGCCTATTTCAACACGACGTAAACGTGATCTGGGACTTAGCCCCACATGATTTGTCGATCATGGACTATGTCATATCCGAAAAGCCCGAAGCTGTTGTGGCCACCGGAGAGCAACACCTGAACGGCGTCGAAGACGTCGCCTTCATTACTGTCTATTTTCCGAAGCGGATCATTGCCCACGTCAACGTGAACTGGCTCTCCCCTGTAAAAGTGCGGACAACCCTGATTGGTGGCGAGAAGAAAATGCTGGTCTGGAACGACTTGGAGGCCGACGAGAAGATCCGAATTTACGACAAAGGCGTAAGCATGTCGGCAAACCCAAGCAACCTGCATCAACTGCTGGTCAGCTATCGTTCCGGCGACATGTGGGCGCCGCAACTGGAGCAGGTGGAAGCGCTTCGCGCCGAAACAGCCTATTTCCTCAAGTGCATTGAAGAGAACACGAGACCATTCAACGACGGGCAAGCGGGCCTACGGGTGGTCAAAATCCTCGAGGCCGCTGATCGATCAGTGCGCAGCCGGGGAGAGACGGTGACTCTATGAACGAGTACGTCTGCCTCGCGCCCAGCGTGAAGTTGGGGAAAGACGTAAAGCTGTCCAAGTTCATCAACCTGTATGGCTGCGAGATTGGTGACGAAACAAAGATTGGCGCCTTCGTCGAAATTCAGAAGAATGCCCGGGTAGGCCGCTGCTGCAAGATTTCCAGCCACACGTTTATTTGCGAAGGTGTGGAGATCGAAGACAACGTCTTCATCGGGCACAGTGTGACGTTCATCAATGACACCTACCCGCGGGCCACCGCTGCCGGTGGCGGCCTGCAGACAGAGGTCGATTGGAAGGTTGAAAAAACAAGGATTTGCAAAGGGGCCTCGATCGGTTCTGGATCAACAATTCTGAGTAATGTCGCGGTTGGCGAAAACGCAATTGTGGGGGCGGGCAGCGTGGTGACGAAGGATGTTCCCGCGAACGCGATCGTGGCGGGAAATCCCGCAAAGTTCTTGAGGTTTGTGCATGGGGAGAAAAAGTAGGACATGGCTAATCTAATGAAAATACCGTTTCTGGATCTGGTGACGCCTCATCAAGAGCTCGAAGCGGAGCTCTTGGCGGTCGTCAAGAAGGCTTTCAGCAATGCAGGATTTATTGGCGGGCCAATGGTTGAGGAGTTTGAACGTGAGTTCGCGGCCTTCTGTGATGCGAAATACTGCGTCGGTGTGAATAGCGGAACCGACGCACTACGATTTGCATTTATGGCGGCAGGTGTTGAACAGGGAGACATCCTCGTCACGGTTCCACACACATTTATCGCTACGACAGAAGCGATGTCCCAAGCAGGAGCGCAAATCAGATTCGTCGACATTCATGAGCAGACCTACACTATGGATCCAGCGAAACTGCGCGAATATCTGGAAACACGCTGCCGCTTTGACAGCGGTAGCGGAGATCTGATTGAGTGTGATTCGAAGCGCCGCGTGGCTGGAATAGTGCCGGTTCATCTCTACGGACAAACGGTCGACATGGATCCGATTCTGGAACTAGCGGCAAAGTACAATCTCTTCGTGATCGAAGATGCGTGCCAGGCGCACGGAGCGGAGTATTTCTCCAAGAAAGACAACGTCTGGAAGCGCGCGGGATCGATGGGCATGGCTGCGGCCTTTAGTTTCTATCCGGGCAAGAATTTAGGAGCTTGCGGAGAAGGCGGAGCAATCACAACGAACGATGAAGCCATGGCGGCGCGAATGAAGATGATCCGCGATCACGGTCAGGCAAAAAAGTACTACCACGATATCGAAGGTTACAATGGCCGGCTGGATTCGATCCAGGCGGGATGGCTTTCGGTCAAGCTCCACCATCTTGCGAAATGGAATGAAGCGCGACGCCGTCTAGCTCACCGTTATCACGAACTGTTGGCGGAAACGAAAGATTCTGTAGTCATTCCCGTGGAAGCCTCCTGGACAAAGGGCGTCTATCACCTCTATGTCGTACGGGTCAGAGATCGGGAAGCACTCCTGGCGCATTTGACAAAAGCCGGGATCGGGTGCGGTCTCCACTATCCCGTCCCACTTCACTTGCAGAAGGCTTACCAGAATTTTGGCTACAAGAAAGGCGATTTCCCCGTAACCGAACGGGTCGCTGCGGAAATTGTGTCGTTGCCTATGTTCCCCCAGTTATCGTCTACCCAGCAGGACCTTATTGTAGCCAAGGTGAAGGAATTCGTTGGCGCTTGGTTGGTAACGTCCCACTGAAAGTCCTCGAGCGTGGCGCTCACAGCTGAACTGAGTGCTTAAGCGTCCTTTCGATACGAATCTATTCGTTCCCTGTTTGATCTCCCATTCTCTCTGATTCCACCATGCTGCGATTAGACAGGCTTGCTGCCCTATATTTGACATCGCCTTTGGTTCGCGTTATCGGGCCCCAGTTAGGGGCACGTGTTCCCATCCTGACGTACCGCAGCATTTCCGCCAATCTTTTTGGGATGTCTCATCCCTACTACCAGATCAATACGCTTCCTCAGGTTTTCTCGAGCCAAATGCGCTGGCTCAGAAGTGCTGGCTACCGCACGCTTAGCCTCGCGGAAGCCTGGGCAGGCTTATCGACAGGCACAGATCTCTCTAAGGTTGTGGTTCTGACTTTTGGAGACGGCTATCGTGATTTCTATACGGAAGCGATGGACGTGCTCACCCAGTGCGGTTTCAGTGCTACCGTCTTTCTCGTTACTGATCGAATTCAGTGGACCTCCCTGCGTCTGGAAGGGGCGGACTACCTGACCTGGCGGGAAGTCAAACTCTTACAGCAAGCGGGCATCCGGTTTGGTTCTCACACCGCGACCCATCCGGATCTACGCTCTACTTCTCCAGATGAGCTCGAATACGAATTAGGGCGCTCGAAGGAAGTCATTGAGCAGAATTTAGGCGTGCCGGTCGATTCTTTCAGCTACCCCTTTGCTTTTCCAGAGGAAGACAAGAATTTCATGAGATTTCTCGAAGATGTCCTGCAGAACTTCGGCTTTGACTACGGTGTCTCGACGATTCTTGGCCGCGCCAGTCGCTCCAGTAACAGGTATTTCCTGCCACGGCTCCCGGTTAACACCTGGGATGACGCCCCGCTGCTCCGCGCCAAGCTAGAGGGTGGCTACGATTGGCTGCACTGGGCCCAGCTGCTGAAGAAGTCAATTCTTCACAATCCGACACTCATGCAAGAAGGAATGGGCGACAGGAGAATAAAGACAGCGCTCTAACCCTCATTCAATGAAGCGTCGTAGTTTTTGCACAACGTCTTTGTATCTGGACCATTCGATGTTTGGATTGTAGGACAGCAGAATGGACAAAGGCTGAGGCTGCGAAAATAGCCCTTGGCGTTAAATCATATCAGCAATTCGTAAAAGCAAGCGCACCGAGGGCTCTCGAAACACGGAATTGCAGCAGGCAAATGAGTCAATCTTATTGCCGTTAGAACCACTGCAACAAAAACAGTCAAAAGGATAGAGCATGCAAACTCAAAATAGCCAAGCGAAACGTAATGTCGCTGTTGTCGGCGTCGGGTACTGGGGCAAGAATCTGGTCCGAAATTTTCATACGTTGGGCTCGTTGGCGGCACTCTGCGATTCAGACACATCGCTCTTAGAGAGTTATAGGAAGGAATATCCGGACGTAAAGTATCACTCGAAATACAGCGAAGTCCTCGCCGACCCAACGATAGACGGGATCGCGTTGGCTACTCCGGCAGTATCCCATTACGAGATGGCTAAGGCGGGGCTCGAAGCCGGCAAGGATGTCCTCGTCGAGAAACCGTTGGCAATTGATGTGAAACACGGCGAAGAGCTAGTAAAGCTGGCAGAAACCAAGAATCGGATTCTGATGATCGGCCACATTCTTCGCTACCATCCCGCGATCTTGAAGCTGCAAAAACTGATCCAAGACGGGCAGCTTGGAAAAATCAATTACCTTTATTCCAACCGATTGAATATCGGCAAGATCCGAACAGAGGAGAATATCCTGTGGAGTTTCGCTCCACATGATATCTCGGTCATGCTCTCACTTCTGAATGAATTGCCTTCACATGTCTCCTGTAGGGGAGGTGCATTCCTGAGCAGCCGGGTTACTGATGTCACTCTGAGCCACTTCGAATTTCCGAGCGGGGTCCAGGCACATATCTTCGTGAGCTGGCTGCACCCCTTCAAGGAGCAAAAGCTTGTTGTTGTCGGCTCAGAAAAAATGGCGGTGTTCGACGACATGGCGGAACACAAGCTGGTATTGTACCCACACAGAGTCGAATGGAAAAACCGAGTTCCAACGGCCATCAAAGCAGGTGGAGAAAACGTTGCGCTAGAAAACAGCGAGCCACTGCAGGCGGAGTGCCAACATTTCCTCGATTGTATGGATTCCCGTACTTCTCCCGTGAGCGATGGCGTGGAAGGATTGCGAGTTTTACGAGTACTGGATGCCTGCCAGCGTGCGCTGCAAAATGGAGGAGTTGGCCCAGAAGCACGAAATGCAAAGAGCGAGAAGAGGGAGTGTGCCTATTTCGTTCATGAGTCTGCATACGTCGATGAGGGAGCAGAAATTGGGGCCGGCACGAAAATTTGGCACTTTTCTCATGTTATGAAGGGGGCTAAGATTGGCGAACGATGCGTAATCGGACAAAACGTGAACATCGACGGCGGCACGGTAATCGGAAATAACGTGAAGATTCAGAACAACGTATCTGTGTACACTGGAGTAATAGTCGAGGACGATGTTTTTCTTGGCCCTTCTTGTGTGTTGACCAACGTGAGCAACCCCCGGTCGCAGGTCAATCGGCATGCACTCTATGAAACCACACGGCTCAAACGCGGCTCCTCGATTGGCGCGAATGCCACCATCGTCTGCGGTGTTACTGTCGGACGTTACGCGTTTGCCGGCGCTGGTTCCGTGGTGACAAAAGATGTGCCGGACTTCGCGCTGGTGGTGGGGAACCCGGCGCACCGGATTGCTTGGATGAGCCGCCATGGACACAAGCTCGAGGCATCCGACACCAGCGGCGTCATGATTTGCCCGGAAAGCGGGTACCGCTATAAAGAAATCGAGCCCGGCGTCCTCCGGTGTCTCGACCTCGATGAAGAAAAGCCTCTACCCGCGGAGCTGAGCAAAGGCACCAAATCTTATAAGCAAATTAAAGAGGAGGCCAAGTATGCAGGTACCACTGCTCGATCTTAAAGCGCAGTATTCCACGATCAAGAACGAGATCGAGGCTGCGATAGCGGGGGTGATGGAGTCCCAGCATTTCATCCTTGGCCCCAAAGTGGAGCAGTGCGAGAAGGCCATCGCCAAGTACTCAACCTGTGAGTATGCCGTGGGGGTCACATCGGGTAGTGACGCACTATTGGCGTGCCTTATGGTTGAGAATATCGGACCCGGCGACGAGGTGATCACCACTCCGTACACCTTTTTTGCCACGGTTGGAGCAATCTCGCGTTTGGGCGCCACGCCAGTTTTTGTGGACATCGACCCGGTTACCTACAACATTGACACAGACCAAATCACCGATAGGATCACAAGCAAAACGCGAGCAATCATACCTGTACACCTCTACGGCCAAATGGCGGAGATGGACCCGATCATGGCATTGGCCGAGAAGCATGGTTTGATCGTGATAGAAGACGCTGCCCAGGCTATCGGATCTGAGTGCAAGGGCCGTCGCGCTGGATCGGTCGGACACTACGGTTGTTTTTCGTTTTTTCCTTCGAAGAACCTGGGTGCTGCCGGCGATGGTGGCATGATTGTCACCAACGACGCGCAACGCGCGGAGAAGTTAAAAGTTTTGCGAGCGCACGGGTCCAAGCCCAAATACCATCACAAGGTAGTTGGAGGGAATTTCCGGCTGGATGCGTTGCAGGCAGCAATAGTGTCGGCGAAGCTTCCGCACTTGGATGAATGGACGGCCGGCCGTCAGAGAAATGCAAAACTATACGATGGTCTTTTTGCCGAAGCCGGTTTGGTAGGAACAGCTCGTGGAACTAGTAGCATAGTCTTGCCGAAGGTTGTCATGAATCGCCACATTTTCAATCAATACGTGATTCGCTCTTCTCAACGAGATCAATTGCAGGCGTATCTGCAAAGGCAGGGAATAGGTACAGAGGTCTATTATCCTGTGCTAATGCATCTTCAGGAGTGTTTTGCCGATTTGGGCTACAGGACCGGTGCGTTTCCCAAAAGTGAAGGCGCGGCGAAGGAAACCCTGGCGCTGCCAATATATCCTGAATTGTCCGAGGGGCAACTCCGGTACGTTGTCGATTGCATCCGGGATTTTGCAATGGAAGGCAATCTAGATGGACGCCGTTCCAAAGTGGAGGCGCTGCAATCCTCGGGAAACTTATTGCACCCCTGATCCGTTGAAGCATGAATATGCTGATGCTCCCAAGCTACATTCTGATCACGCCCGCCCGCAACGAGGCTCAATTCATCGAGCTAACCCTGAAGTCCGTGGTGGCGCAGACAGTCAAGCCGATCAAATGGATCATCGTTAGCGACGGCTCAACAGACGGGACTGACGAGATAGTGCGCAGATGTGCGGCCGATCATCCGTGGATAGAATTGGTCCGTATGCCGGAGCGCCGCGAGCGGCACTTTGCGGGGAAAGTTCAGGCTTTCAATGCTGGGTACGCCAGAGTACGGGATCTCGAGTATGACCTTGTTGCAAGCCTGGACGCAGATATCTCTTTTGATCCAGATTACTTTTCCTTCTTGCTTCACAAGCTGGTTGGAGACCCCACCTTGGGACTAGTTGGAACTTCCTTCCAGGAAGGCACGAATCCAACCTACGACTACCGCTTCGTCAGCATCGAGCATGTGTCCGGCGCCTGCCAACTTTTCCGGCGTGAATGCTTCGAACAGATCGGCGGATATGTACCGGTAAAAGGTGGCTGCATCGATCACATTGCCGTCATTTCCGCGAGAATGAAGGGTTGGAAGACCAGAACATTTACGGAGAAAGTGTGTCATCACCATCGGCAGATGGGGACGGCCCAGGACGGGGTGATGATGGCCAGGTTTAGGAATGGCCGGAAAGACTATGCTATTGGGAACCATCCTGTCTGGGAGTTGTGCAGAGCTACCTACCAGATGACCAAGAGACCTGTCGTCATCGGCGGCTTGATGTTGGTATCTGGCTATGTCTGGGCGCTGATCCGGCGCGTGGAGAGGCCAGTCTCGCCGGAATTAGTGGCGTTCTACAGACGCGAGCAGATTCATCGATTGAAGAGGTTTTTCACCGGCCATAGCATGCCCCCCAAGAAGATTGTGGAGGCTCCTCCTCCGCGTGCTTGAAGCGGATCAACAGATCGCATGGGAGCTTCGTTTCTTCCTCGTGTTCAGCAGAAACTTTGTCGAATCAGGTAAACCGATGAAGCCCAAAGGCGAGCTGAACACAGCGTCGCGCGCTGAGATTCCTGGACCGATGGAGTTGAAGCCTGCGATCCGTCATGGCCCGATCGTCGAGTCGAGCCGACGGACCGGCGATGCTCCATGCGCCGGTGTTCTTGTCGTGAACGGCGATGATTGGGGACGAGACTATGAGAACACCGAACGGACCCTCCAGTGCATCAGTCGGGGAACAGTTTCTTCGGTGAGCGCAATGGTGTTTATGCAGGATTCGGAGAGGGCCGCGACAATCGTCCGTGAGCAGGGAATAGACACTGGCCTCCACCTGAACTTTACGACGGCGTTTTCGGCACCCGGTACTCCGACTCGGCTCATCGAGCATCAGCGACGAGTATCGCGGTTTCTGGGGCGGCACCGATTTGCTCAGGTCGTCTTTCACCCCGGTCTCGCCAGTTCTTTTGAGTACCTCGTGGCGGCGCAACGTGACGAGTTCTGCCGCCTCTATGGGACAGAACCAACACGGCTGGACGGTCATCATCACATGCACCTCTGCTCCAATGTGCTTCTGGGCAGGCTTCTCCCGACCGGAACCCTAGTTCGGCGAAACTTTTCATTTCAGCCGGGAGAAAAGAGTTTTGGCAACCGCCTCTATCGCAACTTAGTAGACCGTATCCTGGCCCGGCGCCACGATCTCACGGACTTTTTCTTCTCCTTGACACCGCTCTTGCCTCGTGGCCGTTTGGAGCGAATATTCTCGTTGGCGAACGAGTTCACGATTGAAGTGGAGACACATCCCGTGTGCCCCGAAGAATACAGTTTCCTCATGGGCGATGAAATTCTTCGATTGACCTCAAATATACGAATCGTTCCGCACTCGGCGGTCTTAAGCCTGAGATCTCCAATAGCTGATCAGATTGTCGATCGGAATTAGAATGCTGCGCTTTGGCTTGTTGGCACTTTAGGCAGACGAGTGTGAACCGTCGACGAGACAGCTGTAACCCTACAGTACATCGTCAGTTACTTCTATTGAATGTTGATATGAGATTTGGTTGCTGGGTATGTTGGTTTAAAATAATTTAAGACTGGCGGCTCTAGTAAGGTGAGATTAAGAAGACAAATTGCAAATTTTGTTCTTAAGGGATGTGGCTTGCGCAACCTTCAAGCTAGTAAGACACAAAGATTGATTCGGGCCATTTTAGATGAGATCGATCTGCAGCACGTCAGGGATGCTTACCCATGTCCTTCTTTTCACGAGCGAGCAGAAATGTTCCGATCAGTACACGATCGAGTCATCAGAGATAGGGCAATTGATTACTTGGAATTCGGCGTATTTCGAGGTGATTCAATCCGTCAGTGGGTGAGTCTGAATAGACATAAAGACAGTCGATTCATTGGTTTCGATTCGTTCGAGGGACTACCTGAGGACTGGCGAGCGGGTCAAGGGAAAGGGCATTTCGATGTCCATGGGTTCATACCTCAAATTATTGATCCGAGGGTGACGTTAATCAAAGGATGGTTCGAGAATACGATTCCGCCCTTCGCGCATGACTTTTCAGCAAGGAATCGCCTGATATTGCATATCGACTCGGACTTGTATGCTTCTGCCATGCTCTCGCTGGTCCATTTCGCCCCTCATATGTCAACAGGAACTATTCTGATCTTCGATGAATTCTATGACCGTGAGAATGAATTCAAGGCACTGGTGGACTGGCAGCGGATTTTCAAGAAGAAGTTTCAGATCATTGCTGAGATGGAGAACTATGGAAAGATTTGTGCCGAATTAATATCAACTCCAGACGAGTAATTGCAATTGAGCTTCACGTACGTTGCCTTCGAAGCGCCGGTCCTAAGCTTCATTAACTTGCTCTCATGTGTGTCCCACGCAAGTCGATTCAAGAGACGGTTCTCATTTCAATATCGATTCTCGTCGCAGTTGACCTCTGTAATTAGGCAGTTCTGTCAGGGGGGAATTGATGATTAATTTTCTTAAGAAGAAGATGACGAAAGATCAGAGTAAGGACACCGGCATGGCCATGGTGCTCTTGCTGCTGCTCATTTATCTAAAGACGAGACGGGACGGGATGCTGTGGGGGGCGATCGTTTTGCATGTGGTGAACATGATTGTGCCGCGGGTCTATGCGCCTATCGCCGTCATTTGGTTTGGCTTCTCCCATGTGCTGGGCACGGTGATGTCCAAAATTCTGCTCTCTATATTATTCTTCGGCGTGGTGACCCCGATTGGCATGCTGCGCCGTCTTTTCGGGAAGGATTCGTTGAAGCTTCATGCTTTCCGAGCCAGCCCGGAATCGGTCATGGTGGTGAGGAACCATCTGTTTGTCGGTCGCGATATTGAGAAACCTTATTAAAAGGAGGAGACGAGCATGGAATTCTTAAAGGACCTGTGGGGCTTCCTGAATCAAAGAAAAAAGTTCTGGCTGCTGCCCGTGATTGTGATTCTGCTGGGGTTTGGAATCATCATGGTATTTGCCGCCAGCTCTGCGATCGCGCCGTTTATCTATTCACTATTTTAATCATCCCGTGCTGAGTGGGAACGAAGAATAAGGAATTGGAATGAAAAAAGCGATTCTAGGTATCTCTGCCTTTTATCACGATAGTGCGGCGGCGATCCTTGTCGACGGGCAAATTGTCGCCGCGGCGCAAGAGGAACGATTTACCCGGAAGAAACACGATTCCTCATTTCCCATTCACGCATGTCGCTATGTCCTGGAAGAAGCGGGCATCTATTACAAGGACCTTTCTGCCGTGGTGTTTTACGAGAAGCCGTTTCTTAAATTCGAGCGGCTGCTGGAAACGTATCATGCCTTTGCGCCAAGCGGCTTCGTGAGCTTCCTGTCGGCGATGCTGGCCTGGATTAAAGAGAAAGTATTCATGAGACGAATGCTCAGGGAGGAGCTCGCTCAGCTCGGCGGTGATGACAGCGTGCCAACTTATTTTCCCGAGCACCATTTGTCTCACGCGGCGAGCGCTTTTTATCCTTCGCCGTTCCCGGAAGCGGCCATCGTCACGGTGGATGGTGTGGGAGAGTGGGCCACGACGACCATCGGGCGTGGTCGAGGGAAAGAGATCGAGATACTGAAAGAACTCCAATTCCCTCATTCCGTGGGACTCCTGTATTCCGCCTTCACCTTTTACACCGGATTCGCAGTGAATAGCGGCGAGTACAAACTCATGGGTTTGGCGCCGTACGGGAATCCCGATTCGCAACGGACTGTGGACTTTAAAAAGAAGATCGAAACCGAACTCGTCGATATCCGGGAAGATGGGTCGATCGTGCTGAACATGGATTACTTCGAATATGCCACCGGGCTCAAGATGGCTAACGAAGAGAAGTGGCAGCACCTGTTTGGAGTGCCACGGCGAAAACCGGAATCCGAGATTTCCCAGGTTTACATGGACATGGCCCTGGCGATTCAGCAGGTGACAGAGGAAATTGTCCTTCGCCTTGCGCGTACTGCGCGCAAATTAACGAACTGCAAATACCTAGTGCTCGCGGGTGGTGTGGCGCTCAACTGTGTAGCCAACGGGAAGATTCTCCGAGCCGGGATCTTCGAGGATCTCTGGATTCAACCCGCAGCTGGCGACGCTGGTGGTGCAGTTGGGGCAGCTTATGCGGTTTGGCACATCCTCGATGGAAACGAAAGGCAATTGAATAGTCACAGGGATGCGACCGAAGGTTCTTATCTGGGGCCGGAATTTTCAGACAAGGAGATACGCCGCGCATTTGAGAGATATGGGGCGAAGGCACGCCACTATGAGGATTTCCAGGAATTGGCTTCTGATGTCGCCACGAAGCTCAAAAATGGAAACGTCATCGGTTGGTTTCAGGGCCGAATGGAGTTCGGCCCGCGCGCTCTGGGTAACCGTAGCATTCTGGGGGATGCTCGAAACCCGGAGATGCAAAAAAAACTAAATCTAAAGATCAAGTATCGTGAGGGCTTCAGGCCGTTCGCTCCTTCGGTCTTGGAAGAGGATATCGCGGACTATTTTGACCTCGACCGGCAGTCACCTTACATGCTGTTGGTTGCGCCTATCCGCGAAGACAAGAAAATTCCTCTTCCCGTGGGGTACCACGACAAGCCTCTCTACGAGAGACTTTATTTCCTCCGGTCTGATCTTCCCGCCATCACTCATATTGACTACTCGGCCCGCATACAAAGCGTGTGCCGGGAAACTAATCCCCGCTATTGGGAACTGATCAGGGAGTTCAAGAAGCTTACCGGCTACGGCGTAATTGTGAATACCAGCTTTAACGTCCGCGGCGAGCCAATCGTCTGCACTCCCGACGATGCGTATCGATGTTTTATGAGGACCGAAATGGATTTCCTGGTTATGGGAAACTATGTCCTTGACAAGAAGGACCAACCGGCGTTGTCAGAAAAAGGCGATTGGCGGAGGGAGTTTAAGCTTGACTAATCTCGGGAGAAACAAACCAGCCCTATTCATGAATCCAAAAAAAGTCCTCATAAACCTCAGTGTACTCGTTGTGTCAGTCGGGATTGGGTTGCTCCTCGCCGAGTTCGTCTCGCGGCAGGTCCTCAATCCTGCGGATTTCCTTAAGCTTGAGGTTGTGCCGGACAATGTGTTGGGAGCAGTCCCTTCGCCGAGTACCGTGGCCGAATTTGACCGGTGGGGTTTCCGGAACCGCAAAGTTCCCGAAACTGTGGACATCGTCGCCGTTGGAGACTCCCATACTTATGGGAACACAGCGAGAATGGTCGATGCATGGCCGTATGTGCTCGGAGGTTTGACCGGTCGCCAGGTATACAACATGAGCCTGGGAGGGTATGGGCCAAATCAATACTTTTATCTTTCGAAGACCAAGGCGCTCAGCTTAAAGCCCAAGATGATCATCTGGGGCTTGTACATGGGCGATGACTTTGAGAATGCCTTCTCAATCACTTACGGGCTCGATTATTGGGCCTATCTGAGGAATCTCCCACTGCAGAAAGTCGAGGCCAACATCTGGGAGATCCGCCCTCCGAGTTGGCATAGAGATCTCAGAAACTGGTTGTCGCGACATAGCGTCATCTACCAATTGGCCTTCCATTCGGGATTCGGAGGGAAAGTTCAGGGCGAATTCCAGATCAAAAATGCGGCGCAGCTCTACCCAGGTCTCGCAACATCTCTCATTATTCCTGAAAAGAACATCTTAGAGGCGTTCCGTCCGAAGGGTGTACTATTTGGCCTGGACCAGGAAAATCCAAACGTTCGTGAAGGCATGCGCATCACGTTTGAACTGTTGAAGAAGACGAGCGAAATCTGTCAGCAGAATCATATACAGTTCCTGGTGGTGGTCATACCGACCAAGGAAATGGTGTTTTCTGAGTATCTTGAACATAACCCAAAGCTCCCGCTCAGCGACGTCCTAGATAAACTAATCTTCAACGAGCGCTTGGCGCGAGCGCAGATGTTCAAGTTTATGACAGACAACAATATTTCTTATGTGGATTCGCTGCCCGCGTTGAAGAGATCCGTCGGGCAAGAACTTTATGCACGTACCGCAGCCGACATGCACCCGAGTAAGAATGGATATCGAGTCATTGCGGGGGCAGTTGCAGAGCACCTGAAGCGGGTTGAAACCGAGAAGCAGCCAACGGCAGTCACCCAGTGATTGGAGCGTCTTCGGATTCGAAGTTTTCTACGTCTTTGGTACCAGTCTTGCCCGTTACCTCATGTCACAAACCACGGTCCTCGTAGGCTTTGCGGAAGCGCTTGCCGCACCCGAAGTGGTGTGGAGCCTCGTGGACGGAGGTTTCCGCGTAGTTGCCTTTACACGAAGAGGACGGGCGTCCGCTTTGCGCTATAGTCGCCATGTGAAATGTCATGAGATCTGTGCACCGGAATCAGATGTACAGGCGGCCATCGCGGAACTGCAATGCCTTTTAGTCTCTCTAAGTCCAAAGGCTAACGGCAAACAATGGATACTCCTGCCGCTGGACGACAAAGCGCTTTATCTGTGCAGCAGAGTGCCGCTTGAGGATACGTGGCTTTTGGCAGGGCCGCGTGACGCCAGTGCCGATCTCGCTCTGAACAAGTATCTGCAAATTGAGGCGGCACGCAAGGCGGGTTTTAATGTTCCAAAGACCGTATTGGCCGGAACCGCGAAGGACATATTTGATTTCGCAGCGGCCGAGTCATTTCCGATTATTCTGAAAGCTGCGGAATGCGTTCCCATCGATCAAGGTCGCGTACGTTCAGGTCGGAATTGGATATGCGCAAATCTCGGTGAATTAAATTGTGCCGTTATTCAATGGGCTGAAACTATCCC
>Ga0187784_10000748_pt1 | contig 24682 bp, 21 predicted proteins | sample 1015_SJ02_MP15_2_FD_132964 | JGI IMG/M metagenome (GOLD analysis project Ga0187784, IMG submission 132964) | Tropical peat soil microbial communities from peatlands in Department of Meta, Colombia - 1015_SJ02_MP15_20_MG | ecosystem: Environmental > Terrestrial > Soil > Wetlands > Peat | place... | reverse complement strand
TGCCTCCGCATGCTGGCATCTTAATACTGGTCAGATTAACAGTCAATGCAATTTATCCTAGGCACTTTCGCTATTTAAATGCCGTACCACCATCAGTTGGGAGAGTTGTGCGGAGTTGCTGAGTTAGGGGCATAGTTTTGGGCCTGCGCTTGCCTTGCTAACGCTACGGCGAATATCAAAGGGATCGCTAGAACGAGGAATAGTAGCTTCATTATGAATTCTCCTGCATCGCATTTGAGCAGGGAGATTCTACCACGGCTCAATTCGCAAATAGGGTTTGCAGAAACCAGTGAAATCGTGGTATCAGATGATGTGCCTGCGCGTCCAATGAGGCCAGGAAGGCTTTGGAAAAAACAATGGGTTATGCGCTTGTAATCGCCGCCGGCATTCTGCAAGGCGCCTTCATACTGCCCATGAAGTTGACCAAGAAGTGGGATTGGGAGAACACCTGGTTCGTCTATGCCTTAACCGGCTTCCTGATCTTCCCGTGGTTATTCTTGCTCTTGACAATTCCTCATCCTGCCACAGTCTTGACGACCACCAGCCTGCGCTCGTTGCTTTTGGTCGAGGGGTTCGGGCTGGGATGGGGGATAGGGGCTACGACCTTTGGATTAGGAGTCAGGCGGTTGGGTATGGCCCTCGGCTATACCATCATCATCGGCTTGGTGGCAACTGCCGGGACACTCATTCCCATGGCGGTGATGGCTCCGGAGAAGTTGGGTCAGCCACAAGGCTTGCTGATGCTTGCCTCCCTCGCTCTGGTTTTGATCGGTCTGGCTCTCTGCGCCTGGGGCGGAAAGCTCCGCGAACCCGAACACAACTCCGCCCGCAACGGCCCGCGGAGTTCCTTCGGGGCCGGGCTTGCCATCTGTATCGCGTCCGGTCTCCTCTCTTCATGCGCGAACCTGGGCTTCGCTTTTGGCGGAGAATACGTACGAAGAGCCATGGAGCTGGGCGCCCCAGAGTCACTGGCGGGCAACTCAATCTGGGCACCACTCACCCTGCCGCTGTTTTTTTGCAATGCCGGCTATTGCGTATGGCTGATGAGAAGAAACAAGAATGGTCGGTTGTTGCTTTTGAAAGGAACACTTTGCCACTGGGGCCTGGCGGGTTTGATGGGCCTCATGTGGATAGGCGGATTTTTCCTCTACGCGCCAGGCGCGCGGCGGTTGGGTTCTTTGGGGACATCGGTGGGATGGGCCGTCATGATGAGCACGATGGTCATAACGGCAAATATTCTCGGGTTAATATCCGGCGAGTGGAAGGGCGCGAGCCGCAAAGCATACCGGTTGGCCGTGGGGGGCGTAGCATTTCTGGTTCTGGCCATCTGCTTTGTGGGCTATGCAAATCAGTTGTGACTTCCCAGGCCGGCGACCCCCTCACCCGGCCCGTCTCCCGATGAGCCACATCGGGACGGCGGGCCACCCTCTCCCCCAAGGGGGAGAGGGTGAGGGATTGCTTGTGACTGCCTAGGCCGGCGACCCCCTCACCCGCCGGCGGACATATTTGCCGCTTTGCTGTTTCCACTTTGGGCCCTCACCTGGACTACCACAGAAAGCCGGGCAAATTCGAGTCCCCCTCCCTTACATAGGACCTAGTACCAAAGTGCCATTCAAAAAAAAAACTATAATTTCGGACAATGTGTGATACGATCAAGCGCATAAGATGAGTTTGGCTCACCTTGCTGGTTGGCGGCGCGAACCGTGGGGGTCCGCTTCCCTGTACGGTGGAACAGACAAGGGGGGTTGTAACCTTGTTCACCGATTTGCCCGGATGGCTGGTTGAAGCCGGCGTTTTGACTCCAAAGAAGGTCGAAGAATTCGCACGTCGTGCGGTCGAGAAGAAACAACCGCTTTGGGCGACGCTGCTGGAGGCTGGGAAGATCACGGAGGCGTGGCTTGCGGATACCTTCGCGCAACGCCTGAAGATTCCCCTGGTTTCCCTCGCATCGAGCCCCATTAATGCTGAGGCTGTCCACTACATCCCTGATACGCTGGCCCGACGCCACTCTTGCATCCCATTTGGTCGTGAGGAGCGCGTTCTGCGGGTGGCCATGGTAGACCCCACCAATCTGGCGGCAATCCAGGATATCGAATTCTTCACCGGGTTGAAGGTTCAACCCTTTGTCAGTCCCCGTTCAGAGGTCCTAGCGGCAGTTGAAGAGCACTTCGCCCATTCGGAGGCGGTCGATCTTATTGCCAAGGCGGAAATACCGGCCGGTCTCGAGGTCCAGCCGCTCGACGCTGAGATTGAACTGGATGAAGAAGACTTTCGCCGAGCTTCTCAAACTCCCCTGGTTGTCAAACTCGTCAATCTGGTTCTAGCCGAAGCCCTCGAGAAGCATGCAAGTGATATCCATATTGAGCCCACAGAGCACGATGTCCGCGTTCGCCTTCGCGTGGACGGGGTCCTGCGGGATTACTTGCAAGCGCCCACTCTTCTGCACGCGGGAATTGCGACGCGTCTCAAAGTTATGGCGAAGCTCGACATTGCGGATAGGCGAGTGCCGCAGGATGGCCGATTCAAGGTCCGGCTTCAGAATCGGGTTGTGGATGTACGTCTTTCCACGCTGCCAACGCAGTTTGGTGAGAAGGCGGTGATGCGACTTCTCGAGGCGGGCGCCGCTTCGTACGATCTAAAGGGTTTGGGTCTACCGGATAAGGCCTTGCAAACACTTGTCGACGCCGCCGATCAGCCTCAGGGCATGATCGTCGTTACCGGCCCCACCGGGAGTGGCAAGACCACGACGCTTTACTCGCTGTTGACCCGAAAGCTCACGGGTAAATTGAGCGTGGTCACCGTCGAGGACCCTATCGAATACAAGCTGCCGGGGGCCAATCAGGTTCAGGTCAATGCGAAAGCAGGGCTGACCTTTGCCTCGTTTTTGCGCTCAATACTGCGACAGGACCCGGATGTGATCCTGGTGGGCGAGATCCGGGACAAGGAGACTGCGGAGATCGCTTTCCGCGCCTCGATGACCGGCCAATTGGTACTGACTACACTCCATACGAACAGTTCGGCGGCAACTGTCCTACGTCTTCTCGACCTCGGGGTAGATCCGTTTGTCATCGCGTCCTCGGTTACTACCATTGTTGCGCAACGACTGGCCAGACGCACCTGTAACCGCTGCCGCGAGTCCTACACTCCTTCCGATCGCGTCCTGAGGAGGCTGATGTGGGATGACAAGGACATCGCATTTCAGAAGGGCCGTGGCTGTAGAGATTGCTTGGAGACCGGATATAAGGGGCGTATAGGCGTTTATGAAATCCTCAAGATGACCATGCCTGTGCGCACGGCGATCAGCAGGAAAGCAACCGAGGCAGACATCATCAAAGCAGCCTCAATGTCAGGATACATGTCGCTGCTTGAGGATGCACGAAACAAAATAAGGGCTGGCGTTACAACCCCGGAAGAGGTTCTCCGAGTGATCCAATTGAAGGATGAGGAGGAAAACACTTGCCCGCGTTGTTCCCGCCCGATATCCGGGGTGGACGGGGTCTGCCGCTTCTGCAATGAAAACAGCCGCTCGGCCTGCGTGGGTTGTGGCAGCGAGGTTTCCCCGCCTTGGCAATTTTGCCCGCGATGTGGCGAGCCTGTTCAATGGGGACTTTCCAAGGGCGACCGGGCGCAGTATCTAGGCCAAAGAGGGAATTGGGGGAGGAATCCTCGCAAGAGAATTCAGTAAGGCTTCAGTCGTGGACCTGGCAGGCATAGGAAAAGACATGTGCGAGGGCCACGCGCCGCGCGTCAAATCAGGGGCCCAGAACAAAGTCCTGGACCAACTCCAGCTTCGCCGCGCCCGTTCCGGGCAACCGGGTTACCTCGGGGCCCTTAAGCCGCTCACCCAACGGACCAACCACCAGCAGGACGGAAGGCGGTTGCGAACGATTATCGAATACCGCCGCAATGTGCAACTGGAAGGTAGCGTTAGCGAAGGGCTTGCCTTTCTCGCGCAGGGAACGCGTCGCGAAACGTCCTCCATCAATCGTTACCGGGTAATCGACGGCCAGAAGATCCTGGCCGTTATAAACACGCACGTCGAGAACGGTTTGGTCAGGGAGATTGGTTTCCCCCACCACCTGCAAAGTCCCCTCAGCATCACGCTGGTAGCGGATCTGAAGCTGAGGGGCAATCCACCCCACTGGGTTCTGGAGATAACCCGTAGTCTCAACGCGCTCCAGGTGGACGCTCTGGAGGCGCTTCGCTCGACTCCACATCACCAGGACTACCCCAGGCAGCACCAGCAAGGCCACCATCATCGTCATTCTCCGCCAGTTGACGCGGCGATGAAGGAGGGGAGCCTTGGGTGCCATGGAGTTAAGGTCCATCGCCTTGAGCACGCTCCAGGAACCGTCGGCTTCACGACGGTAAATCTGCGTCGGGGCGTGCAGAGGGTAGCCGCATTGCCCGCAATCGACACGATGGGTGGATTGCGTGTGACCACATTGCGGGCAAGCAATTCTGCCCGCAGCTTGACGATCGGTGTCATCCATCGGCATAGCCAGCAACATTCGATCCGGAGTGAGTCCGCTTGCTGGAGGTAATTTTACCCGCTCGCGGCTGTTCCTACAAGTCTAAGCATGAATGACCGAAGTCGCAATTCCGGACGCTTATTTCGGGAGTGTCCCCTGAGAGCAAGAAGGGGGGGGCCTGAAGCCTGCGTTTCCGGTCCGAGGATATTCCGGACAAGGCGGTCGGGGTTCACTCTGATGGAGACGCTGGTGGCGCTTTTATTGCTCTCCGTGTCTCTTCTGGCACTCGCCATGCTTTTCCCGCTGGCAGTTCGTCTGAGCGCGGGGAGCAGCGCCGCGAGCGCCGCCATTCAAATTGCCCAGTACGAGCTCGAACAAATACGCAATAACATTTTCTCCCCCTCCGGCTCTTTTACTGACGCCAGGGGGAATGTTCTTGACGCCGCCTGCCAGGGGGTGGCGGGTACGAGTTGTGGCAACCCGCTCACTTCTAGCCGGACGATCGATTATTCGAGCCCGGCGGCCGTGGGATATTCAGTGACGTTGGAGGATAACCTGGGAACCCGTTATGACATACGCTGGAATGTAACCGTCACGGCCAGCAATGGCCGAGAGATCATCCTGGCCAGTAAGCCGCTAAATCCCGCGACGCCAGGATTGCAACTCCCGGTGCAAATTGAGACTCTGGTGGGACGATAATGTTTTGGGAATGGCCACCCGTGAGAATAACCGCTGAGCACATACCGCCAACGGATGGCCGTCGATCGAAGACGGCGGAAGACGGCTTCACCCTTATCGAACTCGTGCTGGTTCTGCTTATTTTTAGTGTGCTTACGGCGGCGGCACTGAGCCTGAGCATGACCGCGCAGAGCAGCCTTTGGAACGTGCAGGGTTCCTCGGATCTGCTCGACTCCGGCCTTCGCACTCTGGCCCAGATGAAGCAGGAAATAAGTCTGGCGGGGTACCCCGACGCGGGGTCCTTCTCAGCGGCCGCCATAGCGAGTCATCCCGGAATCGTGGCAAATACTTTCACCACGGCTACAGCTTATGACTTGATTTTCCAGGGCGATGTGAACGGAGACGGACAAGTGGAACAGGTCGAGTACACGCTTCCCGCCGATTCCCAGACGCTGCTGCGCCGGGTCACCCCTAAACATCTCGATGGAACAATCCCGCCGGCCGGCACCGTTTCCGAAACTCTCTTGAGCAATGTGCAAAACCAATTGACAGGCCAGCCGGTATTCAGTTGGAGTACGGACCCTCTCAGCCAGAGTCCATTTCCACAGAATATCCAGACGGTCTACGTCAATCTGGTCCTCAAGACTAGTAGTGGAGGCTCAAGCTCCGTCTCGCTTCTGGCCTTGACGACAGCGTGCGAACGCATGAACCCCTGAGCGAGATTATGGACGGGCGAAGAAAACCAGGGACGACTCGAGCGGCCCAGCACATCAACAGCCAATCCGGCATGGCGCTCCTGATTGCCCTGCTGATAATCGCTAGCCTTACGGCGTTTTCCTTAGGGTTGGTCCTCTTCACCCAAAGTGAAACTCAACTGAACGGCACGATGGCCTCGCAAAGCCAAGCTTACTATGCGGCTCTTGCCGGACTGGAGGAGGCGCGCAGCCGCCTCAATCCTCTGGCGGCGGACGCGATTGTGACTTTACCGCAACAGGTCAATCAGGTTCTTTACTTGGTTAACAGCAGTTACCACCATCCGGTGAAGCCCACGGAGGCATCCTCTCCTTATTTTGACTACGAATATGCGGAGGAGTTTCCTGGCGGTTTCGCCAGCGCCCAAGTCCTCACCTCGGTGGCCAGCGACCAGCCTGGCGCGGGAACTTCCTACGTAATCCCCTACAAGTGGGTCCGCATTACCTTGGAGACAGAATATGCCTCCAAGATAGACGTTGATCAGGATGGGGTCCTTAACTCGACGACGCCCATCAATTGGGACGGCGCACACCAATATCTGTGTACGAGCCCCCCCTGTACCTACCCAGTTTATATGCTCACCGCCTTGGCCGTGGAACCGAACGGCATCAAGAAAATGCTTCAGGAAGAAGTCGTCGCCACGCCGCTCTCCTTTTCCTTGGTTCCTGCGGGCGGAGTGGAAACCGCGGGGTCTGCTACCCTGACCGGACTTTCGGGAAGGTTGTATCACTCAGCTAATCTTACCCTCGACGGTATGGACGGCTGCAAAGTTCATAACGTGCCCGGGGTTGCGGCGGGGTCCAGGATTGCTACTTCAGGCCTGAGCAAAATCTCCGGCAGCCCCAGTCCTGAGGTGCAGAACCTGGTATCCTTTCCGCAGACGGCCGCCGACATTCTTCAAAGCTTGGCTCCCCAGGCAACGCCTATACTGGATGCTGACCCTAAACAGGTGACTCTCGCCCCTGGTGGGGGAAGCTTGAACGGTACCAACGTGGCGCTCGGCCAACCGCCCGGGCCTTCCAGCCCCGGTCAGCCGGTTGTCGTGTACGCGGATCGCTCCTTGTCGATTTCTGGTTCCACTTCGACAGGTTACGGGATTCTAATGGTCGACGGCGATCTTTCAATAACTGGAGGATTCAATTATTGGGGCCTGATTGTCTCCACTGGAAAAGTTACCTTGGACCTCAACTCGAGGGGTAGCATTCAAATTCTTGGTTCACTCATAAGCGCGGGGAATGTCTCCATCAACTCGTCGGCCAGCCCACGCACCTCCTTGGACCTCAACTACGATTCCTGCGTCGTCAGCAATGTCGTCACCTACGCTTTTCAGAGTCTCCCCTTGAAAGTAAGATCGTTCAAACAACTTAGTTTCTGATTCGTCGGCCACCTAGGGTCGCGTCAAAGTCCCCGAAAGGAAACATCCCAAAGCGGCGGAGCCGCTTTTTCCCCAACTTTGGCGCAACCTTGGCCAGGTACTGCCGGCCTTGGTTAATGGGGAGCCGTGTGTTATGGTTTGGGCATGTCTTTTGGGAAGACTGCTTGCGCCGGAGGATGTGAATCTCGCGGGGACGGGAACCTCGCTGGTGGCCGTGCTCAGCTACGATTTCTGGCAGCGTCGTTTCGGTGGGGCGTCCGACGCTGTGGGAAAAGAGATTGCCATCGAGGGGCAGCCCTTTACCATCATTGGTGTGTCGCGGAAGTGGTTTACCGGGATGACGACCGGCCAAGCGCCGGACTTGACGATTCCAATGAAGGGTACCGATAACCGGGCGCTGCTTTGGGTGTTTATTACAGGGCGCCTGCGGGATGGTGTCAGCGTCGCGCAGGCTCGCGCGCAACTGCAATCGTTCTGGCCTGAAGTTTTGCGAGCGACGGCCTCGACCGAGACCCCGGGACTCCGCCGGCAAGCGTTCCTCCGAGAAGCGCTGGCGCTGGCGTTGCTGGGGACCGGGCTCGGAATCCCTTGCGCCCTGGCCGCCAGCCGCCTCCTGGCGCGCATGCTTTTTGGGCTTTCCTCGCACGACTTGCCCACCCTCGCCGCGGTCTCGCTTTTGCTCCTCGCAGTGGCTTTGTTCGCCGGCTACTGGCCGGCGCGCCGCGCCTCGCGCATCGACCCCATGGCCGCGGTGCGCATGGAGTGACTGCGGGTGGAGAACGGGTAGCGCGGACCCCCAGTTTTGGGGTCCGCGGGTCTTCCTTGGGACAACCTACCGCCACGTTTAGGGAGACGCCTTGCCGTCCCCCGGCTCGTCGCGCAAAGCTGAAACTCACTCTTAATACGCTTGTAACATCCGGCCTATAGCATGCGGACGTAGTCATGGGCCGCAGGGGTCAGGTCATTTCGAGCGACCTTAATGATGGCCCCGCCCGGTCCGATTCAGAAAAGCGAAAAGGGCTAGCTTCGAATTTGGGCGCCGCCGAGGTCCTGTGGTTTGGGCCAGGCCGGCCAATTCTCTCTTTAAGGAGAAATCGACATGTACAAGCCGCGCCAAGCTTTTGGTTTCGCCAAAGCGACGGCTGCGTTTTTCAGTCTGCTGCTCATTTCTGGATGCAGTTCAAACCCCGCCAGCAGCGCCGCGTCAGGACCGGAGCCTACGGCTGTACTGGGCGCCGCCGGCAGCACCTTTATCGCCCCGCTGATGACCAAATGGGTTGGCGTCTACCAGCAAACCCACCCTACGGTACAGATCAACTATCGACCCATCGGCAGCGGAGGGGGTATCGAAGAGTTGAGGCAAGGGTATCTCAGTTTTGGTGCGAGTGATGCGCCGTTAGATGACGATCAACTCATGGGAATGTCCCCCGTGGTTCAAGTGCCCGTCAGCGCCGGGCCCGTCTGCGTGATTTACAACCTGCCTCATCTGGGCGCCGCGCTCAGGCTCAGCGCCAAAACCTTGAGTGACATCTATCTTGGGAACATTTTCACTTGGCAGGATCCCGCCATTGCGCGGGACAACCCAGGGGTTAATTTACCCAAGGGGGCGGTCATCGTCGTACATCGTTCGGACGGCAGCGGCACCACCAACATCTTCACTTCCTACCTCTCAAAAGTCAGTCACGATTGGGCATGGAAATCGGGGCACGGCCTGTCCGTCACGTGGCCGATTGGCTTGGGCGCGGATGGCAGCAAAGGCGTGCTGGCCATCGTCAAACAGACACCGGGCACCATCGGTTATTTGGAGCTGAACTACGCCAAGGAGAATGGCGTCCCCGTAGCTTCTATTCAGAACCAGGCTGGCCACTTCATTCAACCCACTCCCGGCAGCGCTGCAGCCGCAATCGCCGCCTTCAGTGGGGCTTTGGAGAAAGACGTACGCTCGCCCATAGTCGACCCTCCTGCTTCTGCTCCCGATGCCTATCCGATTTCCGGATTGAGCTTCATTCTGATCCCGAAGGATCGCCCGGATTCAGGGCAGCAAGCAGCAGTCAAGGACTTCGTCGCGTTCGCAATTTCAGCCGGCCAGGACTCCGCCGATGACCTCTCGTACGCAAGGCTGCCCGACGCTGTTCAGCGACAGGGGCAAGCGCTGCTGGCCCAACTGACGGCAAACGGTCAGGCGTTGAAGTAGGGGTCGAGGTGGCGCTGTGGTCTCGCCCCGACGCAGCGCGCGCGTCTCGCCGGCCTTGATCATGCCGACGACCTCTAGCGGGAGCGGGACTCTCCCGCCACTGCGGCCGAGACGCCTGAGCTACGTCCTGGGTGCTCTATTTGGCCAAGGTACGGAAGGTCCAGAAGAGTGAAGCGGACAGGACAATCGAAGCAGGAAGGGTTAATACCCAGGCCATTAAGAGATTACGTACCGTGCTCCATTGAAGTCCGGATCGATTGGCGGCCATCGTTCCCGCTACGCCCGACGAGAGCACGTGAGTGGTGCTGACCGGCATACCGAACCAATCTGCGGCACCGATGGTAAACATGGCCGTAACTTCCGCCGCTGCGCCTTGCCCGTAGGTCAAGTGGTTCTTTCCGATTTTCTCGCCGACCGTCACTACAATGCGCTTCCACCCGATCATGGTTCCCAACCCCAGAGCGAGCGCGACGGCCACTTTGACCCACAGGGGAATGAATTTGGTGGCGCGATCGATATGTGTTTTATAGTTTTTCACAATGGCGGCATCCGCGGGCGTGAACTTCGGCTGCCCCGACTTCTGCATCAAGCGTAGCGCTTCACTCACCACATACATGTCGTTGCGGAAGTTACGGACTCTGTCCTGGGGCACCGCCTTCAGCTCTTTATACATCGCCATTTCGGTGCCCATCCCGCTTACAAGGTCCCGCATCGCCAGCATGGTATTCGGGGTGAAGTTCCGCGAGCGAATGTAATCCGTCACTTCCTCTCGCGGGTCACCCACTACCGCCTCCGGTCCTACATAGCGCCCGAGGGCTCCTGCGGTTTGCTCCGACACTGCCACGAAGTCCTGGGTCTGTTCGGCCGACACGGCGTGATTCAGCGCGTATGCCGTGGGAACCGTCCCGATGAGGATCAGCATGATCAGCCCCATGCCCTTCTGGCCGTCGTTAGACCCGTGCGCAAAGCTGACCCCAGTACAAGTCAAGACCAACAGGATTCGAATCCACCACGGAGGTGGCTCCGCCCCTTTCGGCGCTTCATACAGTTCTTTGTTGGGAATCAGCGCCTTGCACAGTGTCAGCAAGGCAGCCGCGCAGAGAAAACCCACGATGGGCGACACTAGCAGGGTCTTTCCCACCCCCAGCGCTTGTGCCCAGTCCACCCCGCTCGTTCCCGTCTTCAGCGACATCAACTGATTGGCAATGCCCACGCCGATGACCGAGCCCACCATCGTATGAGAGCTTGAGGCGGGCAACCCGAAGAACCAAGTTCCGATATTCCAGATGATGGCGCCGATCAGCAATGCAAATACCATGGCGAACCCGGCACTGCTGCCTACTTTCAGGATGAGTTCGACCGGCAGCAACGAAACGATGGTGAAAGCAACGGTTCCGCTCGACACCAGCACGCCGGCGAAGTTCCACACGCCCGACCAGACCACGGCGACGTGCGGTTCCATCGAATGCGTATAGATGACGGTGGCAACGGCGTTGGCGGTGTCGTGAAAGCCATTCACAAACTCGAAGCCTAGCGCCACCAGCAGCGCAATCCCGAGCAATACAAAAGGCATAACTTGAGGTGCATGAATCTTCGCGAGGTCAGACACCAAACTCGCGGCCGCATAGACGAATCCGATGACCAGAGCCACGCCAAAGATCAGCATCCCGATCCGCGCGGACTTTCCCGCTCCGCCGGCCATCTTCGCCTCTAAAACAGATACCCCTGTCGCCATGTCTGGTTCTCCCTCGCTATATAAGCTGAAAATAAGTGGGGGTCGCCCGGTAAACAAGGAACGACCCCCCAAGATCAAAATGATTACCCAGACTTCTTAGCCCTAACCTTCCACACCCGTGCTCAGTGAGCGTTGATAGATCCTTGGCACCACTTTAGTGGCCTCATGCCTTTCATTTGTTTCCGTGATGCTCGACGTGCATTTTTGCCGCCTCGGCGGCATGATGGGCGGCGTGATGTAAATGTCCTTGGGCTAAGTGTGCGTGGTGCGCGGCCGCTTGGTGGTTACCTGTCTCATAGTGCCCGGCGGCTTGGCGATGATGCGCCGCCGCATGCTCATGGTGTTCTGCTGCCTTGCTGTGATGCTCCGCTGCCTGTTTCGACATATGACCCTCCAGATTTTGCGCGGAATTTCCCTACGGGTCAGAGAGTAGAGCCGGTGTGTTACATCAATGTGAACGGCAAATGAAGCTTCAAGCGGACCAGGAAGTGAGGACAGCACCCCCGGCCGGCCCCCATACCCGCAGGCGTGCTATGCGGGAGAGGCAAACTGGCGTTGATATAATTCCGCATAAAGACCGTGCCGCTCCAAAAGTTCCGCGTGCGTTCCACGCTCCACGATGCGCCCTTCATTCACCACGAGGATTTGGTCGGCCTTGTGAATAGTTGAGAGGCGGTGCGCGATCACAATGGAGGTGCGCCCGCGGAACGCAACTTCGAACGCCCGCTGGATGGCGGCCTCGGATTCGGAATCCAGGTGTGCGGTCGCCTCGTCGAGAATGACGATTTCGGGAGCCTTGAGAAGCAGGCGGGCAATGGCGAGGCGCTGCTTCTCGCCTCCTGAGAAGCGATACCCACGCTCCCCGACCAGCGTGTCGAGGGCCTTCGGCAGGGATTCGATGAGCGGTAGGATCTGCGCCGCGCGCAATGCTTCGGTAAGCTCCGCTTCGGTCGCATTGGGCTTCGCATAGAGGAGATTGGCGCGGATGGTGTCATGAAAAAGGTGGGCATCCTGCATGACGGTGCCGACGCGTTGATGTAGAGAATCAAGCTTCGCCTGGCGAACGTCGATGCCGTTGACCGCGACGGAGCCACTCTGCACGTCATAGAGCCGGGCGACGAGATGAGTGATCGTGGTCTTCCCCCCGCCGGAAGGGCCGACCAGCGCCACGAGTTGGCCCGGTTCAGCGACAAAGGTGATATCGGACAGGACCGTTTTCTCCGGCGTTTTATCGAGCACCGCAATGGTTTCCAGCGACGCCAGCGAGACTTCCGACGGCATCGGGTAGCGAAACGAGACATGGTCGAAAGAAATCCGAGCCGGACCACTGGGAATGGGGATGGCTTGGGGGCTCTCTCGTATCATGGGCGGCAGGTCGAGCACTTCGAAGACGCGCTCGAAGGAAACGAGCGCCGTCATCACGGTTACCTGGACATTGGAAAGCCCTGTCATCGTAATGTAGAGGCGACCGAGATAAGAGAGGAAGGCCACGACCGTGCCGAGGTCAAGGCGGTGCTGAACGGTGAGCACGCCACCCCAGCCGTAGGCGAGTGAGGTTGCGATGACCGTCATGAGCATGAGCGACGTGCCGAAGAGGCGGCCATAGATCGCGGTCTTGACGCCTATTTCGGAGACGCGCTGAGCCTTTCCTTCGAATTCCCTCCTATCGTCCTGGGGACGGCCGAAGAGCTTGGCCACATAGGCGCCCGCCACATTAAATCGTTCCGTCATCAGGCTGCTCATCGCCGCCGTCAGGTTGAAGCTCTCGCGCATGATCTGTTGGAGCTTGCGCCCCCAGAAGCGAGCCGGAAAAATGAAAAGTGGAACCAGGAGGAGAGCCGCGAGAGTCATCTGCCAGGAGAGCACCAACATCGCTCCCAGGACCAAGATAAGGGTCACGCTGTTGCCGACCACGTTCGAGAGAATGTCCGTGAACGCGCCTTGCGCGCCGCCGACGTCGGTGTTCAATCGGCTCACCAAGGCCCCTGTCTGCACGCGCGTGAAGAAGGCGAGTGGCATTTGCTGGATGTGCTCGAATAGTTTCGCGCGCAGGGCGAGCACGACGCGAGCGCCGACGGTGGCGGATAAATAGGATGACGCGAGGCCGAGCGCGCCGTCGAACAAGCCGAGAACGCCCGCCAAGACCGCAAAGCGGATAATGAGCGTAGCGTTGCCCTTCAGGAAGCCGTTATTAATAATCTCCCGATAAATCAAGGGATTGACGATGCCGATGCCTGCGTCCACGATAACGACCAAGAGAAAGAGCGCCAGAAGGCTGGTATAAGGAATGGCGAAACGCAGCATGCGTTTCGCAGTCCCCGGCTTCACTTTTTGCTTCACCACCGATGCGTCCTGCATCAAGGAGCGCATCGATCCCATCATTGCTGCCATTCCCACGGTTAGACCTCCGACTCTCTTGGTAATATGTCATAACTTGCGCGGGTTCGCGACCTCGTTTATACGCAAACGTTGGGAATCGGGTGTATTATAGGCGACCGTGATTCGGACACTGGCTCGAACGCGGACGGTGGATTCCCGCTTTCGCGGGAATGACGATATTCAGGGCACCCCTCCCCGGCGACGTCATTCCCGCGAAAGCGGGAATCCACTACCAGTGTCTCAACAGCAGTAATGGCCGGTATCGCGGGCTAAGCAACAACCGTAGGACGGCGAGGGCAATGGGTTATGCGCCATCGAACTAGAATCCGAAACATCGTGTTGGGGGTCGCCCTCTTCTTCATTCCCTGCTCAGTCTCCGCTCCTCAGACGACGGGGGAGGATTTGGTGAACCACCTCTGGAAAGCTTGGTGGATTACACATCCTGACGGGCCGCAACGCGAGTTCGGGGTATTTCACTTCCGCAAGACGTTCACTCTGGAGATATTACCCCAGCGCTTTGTCATCCATGTGAGCGGCGACAACCGTTATGAACTGTACGTAAATGGCGTGCGGGTGTCGGCCGGCCCGGCGCGCGGCGACCTGAACCATTGGCGCTACGAGACTTTGGACATTGCCCCGCACCTTGTAGCCGGCCGGAACGTGCTGGCGGCCGTCGTGTGGAACTTTGCCGAGCTGGCCCCCCAGGCGCAGATAACCAACGAAACCGGCCTGATCGTTCAAGGTGACAGCAGCATTGAAGAGAAAGTGAACACCGACAAATCCTGGAAAGTCCTCAAGAGCCAGGCCGTCCGCATGATCCCTTTGGATGCGTATAAGATCGGCGGCTATCTGGTGACCGGTCCAGGCGAGGAAGTGGACGGCTCGAAGTATCCGTGGGGATGGGAGTCGCGGGATTTTGACGATTCCGGCTGGGTGGCGGCCAAGCCCATCACTCCAGGCGGGCCGCGCGGCATCAAGGACACTCCTTCCCGATGGATGCTGATTCCGCGGACCATTCCCTTGATGGAAGACAAGCTCGAGAGATTCTCTCGCGTGGCCCGCGCGAGTGGCTTGGAAACCTCGTCGGAATTTTTGCAGGGCGCACGTCCCCTCACCCTGCCTGCGAATTCGCGCGCCTCGTTGCTTTTCGACCAGAGCTACCTCACCACGGGGTATCCCGAGCTCGTCACCAACGGCGGACGCGGCGCAAACATCAAGCTGACTTACGCTGAGGCGCTCTACAAGGGACGCCAAAAAGGCAATCGGAACGAAATCGAAGGGAAGGGAATTCGCGGCATCGAGGACCGCTTCCACCCGGATGGCGGCCCGCACCGCACTTTCCGGCCACTGTGGTGGCGCACTTTTCGCTACCTGCAACTGGATGTGGAGACGGGCGGGGAGCCGCTGGTCCTCGAAGATCTAAGGTCGCGTTTCACCGCCTACCCCTTCAACGCCCAGGCCAGCTTCGAGAGTGACGATCCCGAACTCGCCAAAATCTGGGAGGTAGGCTGGCGCACTGCGCGCCTCTGCGCGCACGAAACTTACATGGATTGTCCGTACTGGGAACAGCTTCAATACGGCGGCGACACCCGCATCCAGGCGCTGATTTCTCTCTACATGACAGGGGACGACCGCCTGGTGAAGAATGCCATTGAATCCTTGGACGAGTCCCGCACCCCGGAAGGCCTGACCCAGAGCCGCTACCCTTCGTTTCTGCCGCAATACATCCCGCCGTTCGCACTCTTCTGGATCGGCATGATGCACGACCTTTGGTGGTACCGCGGCGACGTAGATTTCTTGCGCGGCTACCTGCCCGGCGTCCGCGGCGTGCTGGCCTGGTTTGAGCATCGGCTGGCGCCCTCGGGATTGTTGGGGCCGATGGAGTGGTGGAATTTCGTCGATTGGCCAAAGCAGTTCGACGACGGAGTTCCTCCGCAGGAAAGTGATGGACAGTCCTCCATGCTCAGCCTGCAATTCGCCGCCGGCCTGCGTTATGCGGCAGACCTGGAAGAATCTTATGGCAGCAAGGAGCAGGCGGCGCAAAACCGCCGGCTCGCCTCCGAGATTGCTGCGGCGGTCTATCGAACCTGCTGGGATCCGGCGCGAAAGTTAGTCGCTGACACGCCTGCGCGCAAGACGTTCAGCCAGCATGCGAATATCCTGGCCGTGCTCGAGGACGCCATTCCCGCGCCCGAACAACAGGCTGTGATCAAAACCGTCCTCGCTGATCCCAGCCTTACGCCAGCTACCTACTATTTCCGCTTCTACCTCTTCCGGGCCATGAAGAAAGTGGGCCTGGGAGATGAATACGTGGCGCAGCTCGGTCCCTGGCGGAAAATGCTGGCGCTGGGCTTGACTACCTGGGCCGAAAATCCTGAACCCACGCGATCGGATTGCCACGCCTGGAGCGCCCATCCCAACTTCGACTTGCTGGCCACGGTGGCGGGAATTGAACCCGCGGCTCCGGGCTTCCGCGAGGTGGCCATTCAACCCCACTTAGGCCCGCTTATGCAGGTTAAGGCTACCCTGCCTCACCCGGCAGGGAGCATCATTGTTTCATATCAGCGCCAAGCGCAAGGGCTGGCTGCCGAGGTGACTTTGCCGGAAAAGCTCTCGGGGTGGTTCTACTGGAATGGGAAGAAGGTTGCCCTGCGCCCCGGCCATCAACACCTGACACTGTGACGAGTGACGCTGATCCGGAGATTGGGAAATCCCGCTCAGAGCGGGATCGTGGGATGAAGAGAACGAGCTACGGGTCTGTTCACCCGATTTCACACTTGCCCGATCTTCCGATGAAGGAGGTTGCCATGTGGATATTCAGGCGTGCATCGTTGCCCTTGCGTCGGATTCTATTATTCGTACTGGCTTTACTCATTTGGTTGGCGCGCGGCCGTTTGGGCTGGTTACAGGAGAATACTATGACAGTGACCGTTGGGTCTGCGGGAACTGATGTGGTTGGCAATGATAATGTCGCCATACAGAAGGCCGTGGAACGCGTGGCGGCAGCCGGCGGAGGAATCGTCCTGATTAAGGCTGGAACTTATACCCTCAATAACTCCGTACGCCTGGCCAGCCACATTACCCTGCGCGGTGAAGGACCTGAAAAGACCATACTGAAAAAAGCGCCGGGGGTGAAGAGCCGACTGGCGTTGGATGCCGACTACGGTGAATTCCAGGCCACCGTTGCGGATGCACGCGGTTTCGCTCCGGGTATGGGGGTCACCATCGTTGACAAAACCTCGCGTTCCGGGTGGGTTGCCAGCGTTCGCACTATCGTCCGCATGGAGGGCCAAACGCTTTATTTCGACCGCTTCCTGCACATGGACTATTCCGTAGCCAGCGCGGGAGAGGTTTTCAACACCTTCCCCCTCATTGCTGGATATGAGGTCGAGGATGTGCACGTGGAAGAACTCGCCGTGGATGGGAACCGGGCGGGCAGCGAGACGCTGGACGGGTGCCAGGCCGGCGGCATTTACTTCTTCCACTCCAAAAGGATGACGATCCGGAATTGCGTGGCGCGGAATTTTCCGGGTGACGGAATCAGCACCCAGTTTGTGGAAGAGCCCGTGGTGGACAACTGCGAAGTCTATGGGAATGCGGAGTTGGGCATCCACCTTGGCACCGGGGCGCTACGCGGGCTGGTTCGCTATAACCGCGCGCATGACAATGAGAAGGACGGCCTCTTCCTCTGCTGGCGCGTCCAACACGCGCGTTATGAGTACAACCAATCTTGGAACAACGGCCAGGATGGAATCTCCCTGGGTCATAAGGACACGGATAACGTTTTCTTCAAAAACGTGGTGAGCCGTAACGGGCGGGCCGGAGTTTTCTTCCGCGATGAATCAGAAAGCAATGCCGCAAATCGAAATACCTTCAGCGAGAACACCATCGAAGCTAATGGGCGCTTCGGCGCCCATGGATACGGAATCCGCATCGAGGGGGCTACCCACGACGTCAAATTCATCGCCAATACCATCCGGGGAACGCCCAAGGGCGAAAAATCGATCCCGCCCAATGGCATTTACCTTGGCCCCAGGACTGACTACATCATCTGCGACCGTAATGTTTTCGAGGGCGATCACAACAAGACTATGGTGAACGAGTCTCGCGGAAGCCACAACCAGTTACAGGAACCGGCGGCTCAATAAGGCAGCGGGCGCACTGCCTACTTCCCGCTGCCTACTGCTTTCTGCCTACTCAGATGCAACCCTGCTCGGCCAACTACACTCACAATCTCATAGAGGTGAAAAGTGGAACTTACTGTCACGGCGTCATTCCGAGCGGTCATGGGCCAGCGGCCCACCCGCAGAAATGAAAGTCAACACGTCACCCCCGCGAAAGCGGGGGTCCATGTCCGGGGGGAACTGGATTCCCGCTTTCGCGGGAATGACGTGGCTTTCGAAGGGGCGCAGCGAGGAATCTCGCTCGGGGCAACTTGCAAGGAGGAACAGGGCGAGATTCCTCTCGCGCGACTCCGGGGTCGGAATGACAACCCTGCATGGGTGGACGCTGCTAAGAGGTTTTTGTCGATGCGCTCGCTGACATTCCTGCTGGCCGGCGCAGTGGCCTGCTTGCATTTATTTCCGGATGAGGCCTTGGCAAAGCCAGGATCCCAATCCCTTCCGGCGGGGTACGCACTTTACCTTCGTCTTGAAACGGCCATAAGCACCACGGAGTCGCACCTTCACGACGCCGTCAAGGCTCGCATCATTCGCGAGGTGGACAGCAGCAACAGAGTTCTGATTCCTCTGGGGACCGAGGTCCAGGGCCGGATTGAGAAGTTGATACCCAGCTCAAGCCCTACGGACCGGGCACGCCTGCTTGTTCGCTTCGATAGACTGATATTTCCGGGTCGGCCGGCGGTAGTTTTTGAAGGCCATATTTCCGAGGTTGAGAACGCGCGTGAGAAGGTATTGCAGGATGGAGCCATTCAGGGTGTGCTAGCCAACGATTTACCTGTGAGCTACCTCGAGGACGAGATGGGCAAGCTGGCAGGACAAGATAGTGACCTTGCCAAATATGAACAGAAAGCTTTCGGAAAGCCCGACACCTCGATCAATTACGGGGCGGGGACAGACTTCACGCTGGTGCTCGACAAGCCCCTGGGCTTGGCTGAAATGCTCCCTTCCGGCTCCTTCAATCGACTCCCTCCGGGAGTGCTTGACGCCGTCGCGCGAATGCTGCAAGGCGCTCCGCAGCGAGCTTCAGGAAAGGACGGCAAGCCGGGCGATCCCCTGAACCTTGTTGTGGTCGGGAATATCTCAGAAATTCGCGAGGTGTTCAAACAGGCGGGCTGGGGCGAGGCGAAGAGGAAAACGGGCAAGGCGGTGTGGGATACGGTCCGCGCCGTGGCTGGGGATGAGGGGTTTGGCCAGGCTCCGGTTTCAGACCTCTATCTGTTTGGCCACCGTGAGGATCTGGCCTTCGAGAAAATGCTGAATACTTTTTTGAAGCGGCACCACTTGCGCCTGTGGCGGACGGCAGCCACCACTCCCGATGGCCGCGAAATCTGGCTCGGAGCAGCGACTCACGACACGGGCCTGGACGTTCATCCCGGCGTCGTGTCCCATGAAATTGACCCTGACCTTGACGCCGAGCGAACGAAGGTGGGCGCGGACCTCAGGGTCACCGGGCGCGTAACCGACGAACAACTGGTGGGACGCCCCAACCCGCTCAGCCAGGGACTCACTGCCACCGGGGGCGCGTGGAAGACGGACGGACGGCTGCTGGTCATTGACCTCGTCGGCCAATGAGAAGATCAGGAAATCGGGAGATCGGATGATCGGGAGATCGGGTGAACAGCAAGCAAATTCGGAATACATTGTTCTCTGTTCTCCCGATCATCGGATCTCCCGATCGGCCGATCACCCGATCACCCGATTCCCCGATCTCCCAATCTGCGTTACACTAGGATGAGCGAGGCAAACGATGACAACAGTTCCAGCGGTCGCTCCCCAGTTCGTACACGGGAAGATCATTGAAGCGCAAGTCAAAGTCTCCGTGGATGCAACACGGCCCTTACCTATGGTGTGCGCTCTCTACGCGGTGGAATCCTCCGATGGAGTCTGGCTGTGTGCCTACTATGGCGCCAACCGCAGCGTCTTCGACTTTCTCCCCCAGCAGGGTGCGGAAGTGGAGGAGACGAAGCTGGGCATCACTTTTCGGACTAAACAGTTTATCCCCAAGGACCAGTACCGCCCTGAGCGATGGGAAGAGTTCAAAAAAGAGAATTTCATGGTTTATGGCGGGCACGGCGAATGAACCGAATCGGGAGATCGGGTGGTCGGGAGATCGGGTGAACGACCGGATCTGGTGATCGGGTGATCCGGAGATCGGGTGAACAGGAGCCGGATTTGCGACCTGGTATTCCTTGCTCATCCAATATCCAGGTTTCCCGGTCGCCCGCTCCTGTCATTCACCCGGTCACCGGGTTGCTCTTTGTTCACCCGATCCCCTGATCCCCCGATCAACTGATCACCCTATCCCCGAGTGGGTCTTTGTTCACCCGATCCCCCAATCCCGCGATCAACTGATCCCCCCATCCCCGAGTTGGTCTTTGTTCGCCTGATCCCCCGATCTCCGGATCACGCGATCATTGCAAAGGGGGAGAGTCTTTGGTATATTTATAAGTCGTCTGCATAAACTTACATGGACAATCTCTACCGGCGCACTCAAATTCTCAACCTCCTCCGTACTGAATCGGTGGCGACCCAGGACGAGTTGCGGCGAAAGCTGGCGCGGCGTGGCATTCAGGTGACGCAGGCCACGGTGTCGCGGGATATTGAGGAATTAGGTTTGGTCAAGACGCATTCGGGTTACCGTCTGCCGGATGCCGCCGAGCTTCCTGCCCCTGTCCAGCCTACTTTGCAGGTTATCCTCAAGGAGTTTCTTCGCGAAGTGGGCCAGGCGTCGAACCTCGTGGTCCTCAAGACCTATCCGGGCAACGCCCATTCGGTCGCCGCCGTGCTTGACGCGCAGGATTGGCCGGAGGTTGTGGGGACCGTAGCCGGCGATGATACCGTCTTTGTGGCTACTCCCAGCCCCCATGAGGCGACGCAAGTCCGGAAGAGGATCCGGGCGCTAGTGACGGCATGAGAATGATCGGGAGATCGGGCGATCCGGAGATCGGGTGATCGGGTGATCGAGCGAGCGGAGGGCAGGATTGCGAAGTTCTGCTCTTTGTTCGCCCGATCACCCGATCACCCGATCTCCTGATTCGGCAGTTGACCGATCTCTGGATCACCCGATCTCCCGATCAGAAAGGGAGTTCAAGGAACCATGAATTCAGCTCGCGATTCCAACCAGCCCGTTAAACGGGCTGTGCTTGCATACTCCGGGGGGCTGGATACTTCCGTTATCATCCCCTGGCTGCGTGAGAATTATGGGTGCGAAGTTATCGCCATGGTCGGCGATGTCGGCCAAGGCGAAGACTACCCAGCCCTGCGCCGCAAGGCCCTGCGCAGCGGCGCCTCGAGGGTCTTCGTGGAGGATCTGCGGGAGGAATTTGTCACGGGCTACGTTTGGAAGGCGGTTCGAGCGGGGGCCATTTACGAGAACAAGTATCTGCTAGGAACTTCCCTGGCGAGACCTGTGCTTGCCAAGCGGCAGGTGGAGATTGCGCTTGCCTGTGGAGCCGATGCGCTGGCCCATGGATGCACCGGCAAGGGAAATGACCAGGTGCGTTTCGAGTTGGCGTATCAAGCGCTGGCCCCTGAGTTGCGCGTTATCGCCCCGTGGCGGGAATGGTCCATCAAGTCGCGTGAAGATGCGCTGGAGTATGCGCGTCGCCATAAAGTTCCGGTGCCAGTGAGCGAGAATGACCTTTACAGCCGCGACCAGAACTTGTGGCACTCGAGCCACGAAGGCGGACCTCTCGAAACCAAGCTCGGCGAGCCCCCGGACGAGGCCTGGAAACTCACCCGCAAACCGCAGAGCGCCCCGGCGCGGGAGGCGGAAGTGGTTCTGGGTTTTGAAGCGGGAGTCCCCGTCTCAGTGAATGGGAGACGCTTGGCCCCCGTCCGCCTGGTCGAGACTTTGAACGCTCTGGGCGGCCTGCACGGTGTGGGGCGGACGGACTTGGTGGAAAACCGCCTGGTGGGCATCAAGTCCCACGGCGCTTACGAGACCCCCGCCGGCACGCTCATCATGCTGGCTCACCAGGAACTCGAAGCGCTCTGCCTGGACCGCGAGACTTACCACTACAAGCAACACGTGGCGTTGCGCTATGCGGAGTTGGTCTATTTTGGGCAGTGGTTTACGCCCCTCCGCGAAGCCCTCGATAGCTTCATCGAGACGACCCAGCGGAATGTTTCGGGGACGGTCACGATGGGGCTTTGCAAAGGAAACCTGCGCATCCTCGACCGCCATTCGCCGTATTCCCTTTACGACACCAGCATCGGCAGCTTTGTTATGAATCCGGATTATAACCAGAAAGATGCCGAGGGATTCATCAATATCCTGGGCTTGCCGCTCCGCCTCGCCGCGGCAAAGCGGCCGGGTAGCGCGGGCGTCTCGCCCGCTGTGGCGGGAGCGTCCCGCTCCCGCACGGCGCGGGGCTCGAACCGCGCGGGACAGAGGTAGAGTGGGGGTTGGCATGCTGTCCCCTGCACAATCGCAGTCATTCCAGCGAAAGCGGGAGCGCGTCTGTCTTTCTGAGCGAAGCGAAGAATCTCTGCAGTTGAAAGGTTCCGGAACTGCGGAGATTCTTCGCTTCGCTCAGAATGACAGAGGTCGCAGTTTTGCGCTGCCCACACGGAGAACCGGATGAGGCTTTGGGGAGGACGCTTCAGCGGCCGCCGCGATCCGCGCTTCGAGAAATTCTCCGAATCTTTCTCTTTGGACCAGCGCCTTATTCGCTACGACCTGCGCGTCAACCTTGTTTACGTGGAGGAACTGGGCCGGGTGGGTGCGTTCAAGCCCGCTGAAAAGCGCCGCTTGGCGCAAGGCCTCGAAGCCATCCGGCGCAGCGTCGAACGCGATCCCCACTGGGCTCGAGGACAATCGAGCGAGGACGTCCACACCTGGGTTGAGGCGCAGCTAGAGCGGCGAATCGGCCCCTTGGCCGGGAAACTCCGCACAGGCCGCAGCCGCAACGACCTGGTGGCGACGGAAGCTCGTCTCTACGTCAAGGATGCGAGCGCGGAGCTCGAGCGGGCTTTGGCGGATATGCTCGAAGCACTGCTGGGCCAAGCTCGTCGCCACGCTCGCGTGGTGATGCCGGGCTACACGCATCTTCAGCCCGCCCAGCCGATTCTCTTTGCGCACTACGCACTGGCCTATTTCGAAATGTTCGAACGCGATGCGGGCCGGCTTCGAGACTGCCGGGAGCGGGCCGACGAGCTGCCAATGGGTGCGGGAGCGCTGGCCGGGACCGGCTACCGGCTGGATCGGGCGCGCCTGGCGCACGCCCTGGGATTCGCCCGCGCCGCTTCCAACAGCCTGGACGTTACCTCCGACCGCGACTTTGTCGCCGAGCTTCTGTTCGCCTGCTCCCTGATCATGGTTCACCTTAGCCGCTGGGCGGAGGACCTGATCATTTACTCCTCCCCTGGATTCGGTTTTGTGGAGCTAGCGGATGCCTACTCGACGGGCAGCAGCTTGATGCCGCAGAAGAAGAACCCCGATTCGTTGGAACTGATCCGGGGAAAAGCCGCGACGGTGCTCGGCAGGCTTACGGGAATGCTGGCGCTGCTCAAAGGACTTCCCCTCGCTTATGACCGCGATTTGCAGGAGGATAAAGGAGCATTGTTCTTCGCTGTCGATACTACACGCGAAGCCCTCGCCATCGCATCCCGCGTCGCCGAGACGCTGCGCATTGACCCTGAAAGAATGAGAACCGCCACCGCGCAGGGTTTTCTCACGGCGACGGATTTGGCCGACGAACTCGTCCGGCGTGGCGCGCCCTTTGCCCAGGCGCATGAGCAAGTGGGAAAGCTAGTACGCTATTGCGCCGATCACCGGCAGACATTCGCCGACTTGACCGATTCCGAAGCAAAGCGCTTCATACCCTCTTGGGACTCAAGGTTGCGCCGAGTTGCGGTTTCCCCCGAAGACGCAGTCAATCGGAAGAATGTAACGGGAGGCACCGCTCCCCGCCAAGTCTCCCGCCAAATCGCCATCGCCCAGGGTGCCTTGGGAAAATTGAAGAAGCTGCTTGCTCGCCGGAGCCGCCAACCCGTATCATTCTGAGCCCCGACCTGTCCGGGCGAAGAATCCCTGTGGTTGCTCTTTCTGCTCGCCGAAAAGTTTGACAGAACTACTGGTATCCCGTAGTATGATTGATTTGGAATTCGAGTGGGACGATATCAAGGACGCCGAGAATGTTCGTCGTCACGGGGTGAGTTTTGCCCAAGCGGCATTAGCCTTCCGCGACCCGTTCGCCGTCGAGTGGTTCGACCTGCGGGAAGCCTATGGCGAGGAACGAATAATCCTACTCGGCATGACCGGCAATCAGGTGCTGACTGTGGTGTATACGGAGCGGGCGGAACGGATCAGAATCATCTCCGCCCGCCGGGCGACAAAGAATGAGCAAGACCTCTACTATCGCGAGAATGCGCCGTAACGGAAGGCTTGTGCGGGTGAAACCGGACGGCGCCGAAGAACCGCTGGACACTCCGCCTCTTGCTCCGATGAGCGCTACGGAAATCGAGGCCGGTGCCGCGCGCGACCGTGGAAACCCGCCACTCACTGATGCGCGGGCTGGGCAACTGCGTCCTGTTCCGCGCGTTAAGACGCTTCGCCGCGCACTCGCGCTGACCCAGGAGGAGTTTGCCGCACGCTACCACATCCCCCTCGGCACTCTGCGGGATTGGGAACAGGGCCGCTCGGAGCCGGACCAGCCGGCTAAAGCCTACCTCACCGTCATCGCGCGCGATCCCAAAGGTGTCGAGCGGGCGTTGCATCCTGCGCGCTGCTAGCTGGCGAAAACTGCTAACAATCGCGAAGTCGCTAAAACGCAGAGCTGCGCTCTGCGCCAGCAGGCGCAGTGGTCGAGGAGTTGAGGCTCGAGAAGGCAAATTCTCGACCTTGAACTTCTCGACTGCTCGACTTCTCGACTTGCGTTAAGCGTAAATACCGCGCAGTTTGAGGCTGAAGGC
>Ga0187784_10000747_pt1 | contig 24692 bp, 26 predicted proteins | sample 1015_SJ02_MP15_2_FD_132964 | JGI IMG/M metagenome (GOLD analysis project Ga0187784, IMG submission 132964) | Tropical peat soil microbial communities from peatlands in Department of Meta, Colombia - 1015_SJ02_MP15_20_MG | ecosystem: Environmental > Terrestrial > Soil > Wetlands > Peat | place... | reverse complement strand
GTTAATCAACTCGGCAATGCTGCGCAGGGCCCGTTGAGCCATGCCGCAACGGCATTGCCGCGGTTCTCGATATCAAGCTGGAGGCGCCGGTCAAGAAGCGCGGCGCCGTTGGTTTCAATCCCTGGCAAAAGACCCGTTTCAGCGGACACAATGCGGCCGTTTGCGCTGCGGAACCGGTATTCGGCGACGCGAGTTAACCGGCTGGTGGCGCCGCCGCGATCGCTTGGCCGCTTGCGGTATAGCGCGGCCGCCGGGCGAGAAGCGGCAAGGTCCGACTGCTCCATCCTGAGACCTTGAACACGACCCGGCGGCGAGCGGCTTCGGCGTCGCCGTTGTCTCGAAACCATCATCAGGGGTGAAGTCATGAAGATCCTGGTTATCGGCGGGACCGGCTTAATCGGGTCGAAGGTCGTAGAGAAGCTAAAGCAAAAGAGGCATGAGGCAATTGCCGCCGCGCCAAACACGGGCGTCAACACCATCACCGGCGAGGGGCTCAAAGCGGCCATGGCCCGTGCGCAGGCGGTGATCGACCTCGCCAATTCGCCCTCATTTGAGGACAAGGCTGTGCTGGAGTTCTTCGAAACCTCGAGCGGCAACCTTCTCACGGCGGAGGCCGCAGCAGGCGGCGTCCGACACCATGTCGCACTCTCCATCGTCGGAATCGACCGAAGCGACAATGGCTATTTCCGGGCCAAAGTCGCGCAGGAGAAACTGATCAAAGCTCCCGGCATCCCCTACACCATCATCCGCTCGACCCAGTTTCTTGAATTCCTCGGCGGTATCGCCGCTTCGAGTGCGGATGGAAACATGGTCCGAATTTCTTCGCGCGGCCTGTTCCAGCCCATCGCGGCGGACGACGTTGCCGCCATCGTTGCCGACGTGGCGCTCGCGACGCCGCGAAACGACATCGTCGAGATCGCCGGGCCGGAGCGGGCGCCATTCAACGAAATCGTCGCGCGCTATCTGCAGGCGATCGGCGACCCGCGTAAGGTCGTAAGCGACCCAGAGGCGCGATACTGGGGCGGCCGGGTCGAGGAGTACTCGCTCGTGCCCTTGGGCGAAGCGCGCCTCGGCCGCATCGGCTTCGACGAATGGTTCCGCCGCTCACAAGCGGCGGCCTGATGCGTATCCGTCAACCGGAGAGTACGCACGGACAACAGAAACGACCAGCGTTCGATCGCGTTGTTTTGCTCCTCCAAGGTGGCGGGGCGCTTGGGGCCTATCAGGCCGGGGTCTATGAGGCGCTGGCGGAGGCAAACCTTCATCCCGATTGGGTCGCCGGCATCTCGATCGGGGCGATCAACGCCACGATCATCGCCGGCAACCCGCCGAACCTGCGCGTCGAAAAACTAAAAGAGTTCTGGAAGGGCATCACCAATTCATGGTCCGACATTGGTGCCGACGAACAGGGCTCGCTACTGGCGGGCACAGATTCCGCGCGCGGTTCAGTTAATCAAATGAGCGCCGTTGCGGCTCTCATCAATGGTGCACCCGGGTTCTTCCGACCGCGAATTCCGAACCCCTGGTTTCACCCCTTTGGCACAGTCGAGGCGACAAGTTACTACGATACGGCGCAGCTCAAGGCGACGCTCGAGTCGTTGATCGATTTCGACCGGGTGAACGCTGAGCACGGCAAAACCCGCCTCAGTCTTGGCGCCGTCAACGTGCGGAGCGGAAACCTGGTCTATTTCGACTCGCCGAGCCAGATCATCAAGCCGGAGCACGTGATGGCGAGTGGCGCGTTGCCGCCCGGCTTTCCGGCGATCGAAATCGACGGCGAGCACTATTGGGATGGCGGGCTGGTCTCGAATACGCCGCTCCAGTGGATTGCGATGACGCAGCAGCGGCCACCGGATTCGCTCGTTTTCCAAGTCGATCTCTGGAGCGCGCGAGGCGATTTCCCGCGCAACCTTGCCGAGGTAGCGACCCGCCAGAAGGAAATCCAGTACTCCAGCCGAACTCGCGCCTTCACCGATTATTTCAAGCATGTGACAAAGCTGCGAAACATGCTCGCGGTACTGCTTGAGGAACTGCCGGCGGAAATGAAGCAGCGAGAAGAAGTCAAATTCCTGAGTTCTGCGGCGGACCGGCACGCCGCCAACATCGTGCAACTGATCTATCGGGCAAAGGGATATGAAGGCGATTCCAAGGACTACGAGTTCTCGCGCCGCTCGATGGAAGAGCACTGGCAGGCCGGCTACCATGACGCTGTGCATGCGCTCGGCCATCCCGAAATTTTCGAGCGGTCAAGCAGCCGGTATGAGACGCTCGTCACCTTCGACTTTAGCCGTGATCGGGGCGATTGAGGCAGACGCCACGGATTGCCAGTCCCGCTACTCTCGCACGGAGCGCGTATCGAGTGAGAAGTGGCAGTGCATAGCGTGCGAGTGGTAAAAGGCCTTGATGGAACCCAGCCGCGGCTCATGTGTTGGCGGGAATGAGCAGTTGGAACTTTCCGAATCCTGCCAGACTTGGAACTCGGTTTGTCATAGCCTTCGAAGGAATTCCGCGGCCACGGGTGCGGTGTTATGGGTCGATAGATTGCACCCGACACAGGGATCACGCGACTTTTAGTTTCGCATCGATAGTACGGCTATTGCGATGAATGAGAAACAGAGTGCGAATCAGGTTGAGTCAAGATCGGATGACAAGCGCTCGGCCGCTGGAGCTGACGTTTCGATCGAGCCTGGCGAAAAATTGGCGCAAACGAATCCCGCTTCTGGGTCAGCGCCGCCAGGGCGTCTTGGTTCTGCGCGGAGGCGGAGGTTGCTGCTGGGAGCGCTGGGCGTTTTAGTCCTGGCGGCGATCTTGGTCTACGGCGTCCCCTGGATCGAATTGACCCTCACCACCGTCTCGACCGATGACGCCTATGTGAATGGCCACGTCACGTTCGTTGCCGCTCGCGTCAGCGGGCAAATCGCCCGCGTGCTGGTCGATGACAACAACCGCGTTCGCAAGGGAGAACTTCTCGCCCAGTTGGACAAGGAGCCTTTTGCGGACGCAGTCGCCGTGAAGCAAGCGGCGGTCGACACGGCGCAGGCGGACGTTCAGGCGGCCACGGCCACGGTGCGCGGCGTTGAAGCAAAAGCCAGGAGCCTGCGCTTTCAATTGCAAAACGCCATAGAGGATGTCGACAACCGGATAGCCCTGCTGCGTGCCCGCGTCGCGGCCCTCGATAAAAGCAAGGCCACGCTCAAATTGGCGCAACTTGAATTCGACCGGGCTCAAAAATTGCTGCCGGACCAAACCATCAGCCAGCAGGAGTACGATCGACGGCAAGCCGCCCTATCAGTGGCGCAGGCGGACGTCGTCCAGGCAATCGCCGATGTTCATCAAATCCGTGTTTCTTTAGGGTTGCCGGCGCAGCCCGACAACGGTGATCTCGGCGAGGTGCCAGCCGATCTCGATCAGACTTTCTCTTCGGTGCGAGAGGCGCAGGCGGCCCTGATTGAGACGGCGGCAGAGCTGGGCGTGGTCCATTCGTATGAGCAGCTGCCGAAGCAGATGGTCGAGCAGTTCGAGAAACTGGATCAAGGCGATATCGACCGCACGCTTGCCGGACTGACGGCGGGTGCACCGGCCGTCAAGCAGGCGCAAGCGAAGCTCGAATCCGCCAACCGCGATCTCGTTCAGGCCGAACTCAACCTCCGTTACTGTGACATCGTCGCCGAGATCGACGGCGTGGTGACGCGGCGAAATGTCAATCCGGGCAATAATGTGCAAATCGGGCAAAATCTGATGGCGATCCGATCGCTCAGCGAGATCTGGGTCGACGCCAATTTCAAAGAGACGCAGCTGCGTGATTTGCGCATCGGCCAGCCAGCCGATCTCTATGTCGACATGTACGGAGGCCGGCACGTATTCAAAGGGCGAGTCTCCGGCTTTACGATGGGCACGGGATCGACGCTGTCGCTGCTCCCGCCGGAAAATGCGACTGGCAACTTCGTCAAGGTGGTGCAGCGGCTGCCGGTCCGGATTGAACTCGAAGGATATGACCCCAACCAAAATCCGCTATTCATCGGTACGTCTGTCGTTCCGTATGTCTATCTCAACAAGCCGCCGACCGGGCCCGATGCTGGGAAGTTTCTACAAACGCGGGCGCCGCAGCCGCAAGCCGCCGTTCAATCCCAGAGTTCGGGCGGTCTGGACAAATGACGGACGCGGTACTTTCGCCTTCAAGATCATCCATTGCCGGGAACCCGTGGTTGTTGGCCGCCGTGGTCGTGGTGCCGACTTTCATGGAGGTGCTGGATACGACGATCGCGGTGGTGGCGCTGCGCTATATCGCCGGTGGCCTGTCGGCAACGGTCGATGACGGCGAATGGGTTCTCACCAGCTACCTCGCCGCCAACGCCGTTATCCTGCCAATCACCGGCTGGTTGAGCGCGCATCTGGGTCGCCGCAACTATTTCCTCGCCTCGATTGCGATATTCACCATTAGTTCCGGCCTGTGCGGAATGGCCGGCAGTCTCGGTCAGCTCATCCTGTTCCGTGTCATTCAGGGCTTGGCGGGCGGCGGTCTGCAGCCGAGCAGTCAGGCTGTGCTGCTTGACGCCTTCCCGCGGGAAAAGCAGGGCGTGGCGATGACGCTGTTCGGCTTGGCCGCTCTCCTGGCGCCGGTCGTCGGCCCAACTCTCGGCGGCTGGCTGACGGACGAGTACCAGTGGCGGTGGGTGTTTTTGATCAACGTGCCGGTTGGTCTCCTGGCGTTCGGCGGCTGTTACGCGCTTCTCCGCGACCCGGATTATCTGACCAAAGAGCGCAAAGAATTGCGGAGCCGGCCGTTCCATTTCGACTCGATCGGCCTGTCGCTCTTGGTCATCGTCATGGTCTGCTGGGAAGTGATGCTCAGCAAAGGCCAGCAATGGGACTGGCTCGGCGATCCGTTCTGGCGGGTGCAGACATTGGCCACTCTGTTTACCGCCGGTCTGGTCGCGTTGATCTTTTGGGAGTTGCGCAGCCCCAACCCGGTGGTCAATTTCCGGCCGCTGGCCGAGCGCAATTTCGGCGCCTGCTGCATCATCATCTTTTGCGCCTATGCCGTGCTTTACGGTGCCAGCACTTCGTTGCCCGGCCTGCTTCAATCGCTGTTTGGCTACAACGCCTTGGACGCGGGGCTGGTTATGTCGCCGGCAGGCTTCTTCGCCGTTCTGGCGATGCCCGTCGTTGGCTTCGTGCTTGGCCGAAAGACGGACGCCCGATGGTTGATCGGCGCCGGATTGCTCCTGATGGCCATCAGCAACTATTGGATGTCGCAGCTGAATCTCTTCATCAGTCCGGGCCAGGTCGTCTGGCCTCGCGTCGTCTTGGTCTTGGGACTGTCGATATGTTTTGCGCCGGCAAACGTCGCCGCCTATCTCTACACGCCGATCGCATTGCGCGGAGCCGCCGTCGGCCTATTGAGTCTTCTGCGCAACGAGGGTGGCAGCGTTGGGACATCGCTGGCCCAGACCCTGCAGGAACGGCGCGATCAATTCCATACGCTGCGGCTCGGCGAGTCCCTCGATCCCTTCAATCCAGCGGTCCAATCCTTCCTTGAGCAGGCGCAGGCGCGCTTTCTGCAGCAGACCGGCGATCCGGCTGCCGCCCAGCAGTTGGCGTGGGGAGCGCTGGAAAAACTGCGCGAGCAACAGTCGTCGGCGCTGGCGTATTTCGACTGGTTTTGGCTATCCGCCGTTGCGATGCTTGCCCTGCTCGTCGTCGTCCTGGTGATGAAGCGTTCGGTGGCCGAGAAAGGCGTGCACGCCGGGGCCGAGTGAACGCGGCGCGTCGAGCCGCTGAATTAACAATCTGCGCATGTCTCGTCTATTCGTTGAAGCGCTGCGGCATGAAGACGAGCATTTTTATCTCGGGGTGATCCATGAGCGCCTTAGCATTGTCATTTTGGATATTCGTTTTGACACTGGGCGGCATTCTCCTTGGCACATTACTGCGCCGGGCCTTGCCCCAACGTCACCTCAGCAAGGACACGCAAGACGTGGTTCGGCTTGGCGTCGGTTTGATCGCGACAATAGCGGCGCTTGTGCTTGGCCTACTTATCGCCGCCGCAAAGAGTTCATTCGACACGCAAAGTACCCAAGTCAAACAGATCACCGCCGATATAATCCTTCTAGACAACTTGCTCGCGCAATATGGGCCGGAAGCGCTTCCGATCCGCGAACAAATGCGCGCTGCAATCGGTCCATTTGTCGACCGGCTTTGGCGCGAGAAAAAGGTAAGTGCGACGGCACCGTTCGAATTCAATGCGTCCGGGGAAAAGATCTATCTGGAGATTCAAGCATTGTCCCCACAGAACGATTTGCAGCGCTCACTTCAGGCCCGTGCGGCGCAGCTCAGTACCGACCTGGCGCAAACCCGTCTCTTGCTATTTGTAGAAACTGACAACCTGATACCAACACCGTTTCTCGCCATCTTGGTCTTCTGGCTCGTCATCATTTTCGCCAGCTTCAGTCTGTTCTCGCCTCTCAACGTCACGGTTTTCACCTGCCTATCCCTGTTTGCGCTGTCGGCGTCGGGTGCGATTTTCCTGATATTGGAACTTAGCCAGCCGTTTTCTGGCTTGATGATGATTTCGAGCGCATCACTTCGAAACGCGCTTGGACCGCTTTGAGGCTTTTGCTTCCCACGTCCGGTGAGAGACTAAATTCGGTGGGCTGCTGAAGCCCGTTGGCTCCGTCGGTTTCCGGGGTTTTGAGAGACTAGCCAATGTAGGTGCCTGCGCGACACCAAAGCGTGCGGTCTCTAACCGTTTCGAACAGGAAAGATCTACCCAAGTGTAGTGCAAATCGTCGGATTCGAATTTTAGCGTTTTGCAGGAGTGAGTTCACGTAGACATGATCAGGAAGGCGACGGCTCTCATCGGAGCGGCTGTTTGCTCCGCTCTAATTGTCATGTTTGTTCCCGGATTCTCGCGCGAGATCGCGCGGGCGGCTGTTGTACTCTCGAAGCAAACTTTAATCGGTGATCGGTGGTTCGCGCCGTCGGAGCCAGCCTGTTCGCAGACTCCGTGGCCGTATGGATGCGACTGGCAAGCGCCGGTAGCCCGGAAGCACATTGCCCGAAAGGGGCACGCTCGCCATCATCACTACGCAATAATCGAGGGGCACAATGACCGCGTCGCCACGGGCGGCGACCTTCATTCAATGGTCACGCGCTCCAAGCAAGAGTAGCGTCATAGCCGCCCCGGTCACGTCGTGACTTCGTCGCGGAAACTGCCGGCGGCGGCCGGGCTTGCGTTGGCGAGCTTCGGGTAGAATTTCCGGAAATCCGCCATGATGGTGTCGAACGGCACGTCGGCAAACGCGCCGCGATCCGTCAGATATTCCATATGCCGCCGGCCGGCTTGGTCGAACGGATGAAACAGGCTGTCGTTGACGCCGTCGAAATCGAGCGGCGCGATCTTGGCGCGCTCGCACAGCACGGCGTCGAATGCCGGCGTGCACTTGACCCATTTGCCGTCGATGTTGAGCTCGGTATAGGAGTGCCAATAAAAAATATCGCCCTCGACCAGCTCCTTGAGCCGCTTCGAGGTGAGATGGTTGCGCACATCTGCATAGCCGGGCCGCGCCGGAATGCCGGCGGCGCGGGCGGCTGCCGTCAGCAGCGAGGACTTGCCGACGCAGAAACCCTTGCCGGCGCGCAGCACCGCGCTCGCCCGGAACTGCGCGGGATCCATGAAGTCGATATAAGGATCGTATTGGATCTGATCGCGCACCGCGCGGTAAAGCGCGAGCGCCTTGTCCTTGACCGTCTTCGCGTTGCCGAGCGCCTGCTGCGCGAACGCCTGGATTGCCGGGTCGTCGCTGTCGACGAAGCGCGCGGCGCTCAGATAGTCCCTGTCTTCCGTCATGGTGCTGATCTTACCCCCGTGGCTTCGATCGCGGCTACACGTGCTGGCCGCCATTGATGTGGATCTCTGCGCCGTTGACGTAGGAGGAAGTCTCCGTGCACAGCACGTAGATGATCTTCGCCACCTCGTCGGGCGTGCCGAGACGGTGCATTGGGATCATCTCGACGATCTTCTCCGTGCCCGGCGAAAGCATGGCGGTGTCGATCTCGCCCGGCGCGATGGCGTTGACGCGGATGCCGAGCGGCCCGAAATCGGCCGCCATCTCGCGGGTGAGCGCGGCGAGTGCCGCCTTCGAGGTGGCGTAGGCGGCGCCGGCGAACGGATGCACGCGCGAGCCCGCGATCGAGGTGACGTTGACGACCGAGCCCTTGGCGGCCTTGAGCTCGTCGAGGAGACCGCGCGCCAGCATGATCGGGGCGAAGAAATTCACCTGGAACACGTGGTGCCAATCGTCACGCGCCGTATCGATCGAGCTCAGCCGCTTGCCGGCGGCCGCCTTTGGCGAGATCGCGGCGTTGTTGACGAGCGCGTGCAGCTCGCCATTGAGGCGGCGCCTCGTCTCCTCGATCGCCGCCGCAGTGTTTTCCGGGTCCGAGAGATCGACCTGGATGTGGTCCTCGGGGCCGGCCTCCCACGGGCAATTCTCGGGGAACGCATGGCGCGAGCAGGTGATCACGCGCCAGCCCGCGGCGGAGAAACGCTTGACCGTAGCGTGGCCGATGCCCCGGCTCGCCCCGGTGAGGAGGAGCGTGCGGCGCCGCTGGTTCGTGGTTGGCATCGTCACTGTCTCGAATCTGCGGCGCTACCGATTGTCTGATCTGGTCCGAAAACCGGACTCGGTCCCAGCGAACAGGCTCACGGATAGAGCCGCGTCTTGGTCCACGGCGCGGTCGGGCTCGGGCGCGTGAAGGCGAGGCGGTCATGCAGCCGGAACGGCCGCTCGTGCCAGAACTCGATCTCCAGCGGCACAACGCGGAAACCCGACCAGCGCGGCGGTCGCGGCACCGGCCCGACCGCAAACTTTGCCGCATGGATCGCGACCGCCTTCTCGAACGCCATGCGGCTTTCGAGCGGGCTCGACTGCTTCGACGCCCAGGCGCCGATCTGCGCGCTGCGTGGGCGCGTGGCGAAATAGGCATCGGCCTCCGCGGCGGCGACCGGATCGACCTTGCCGCGCAAGCGCACCTGGCGCTGCAGCGATTTCCAGTAGAACGTCAGCGCCGCCTTCGGCGCCGCCGCCAATTCCCGTCCCTTGACGCTGTCGAGGTTGGTGTAGAACACGAAGCCGCGCTCGTCGAAGCCCTTGAGCAGCACCATCCGCGCGTTCGGGAACCCGTCGGCGTCGACGGTCGCGAGCGTCATGGCTTCGGGATTGACCGGTTCGGAGCGCTTGGCCTCGGCGAACCAGTCCGCGAACAGCCGCAGCGGCTCGTCGCGATCGGCGAAGTCACCGGGTGTTAACCCTGCCGGGTGTTCTATCGTGGCTGCGTCGCGCATTCTCGGGGTTCTCACAAGTGCTTGCGCCGGCCGGTCGGGAAGGAAACCGCCAGTCTCTATATAATGGAACGGTGCGGCCGCGCCTATGGAGGCGCCTGCGCCGGCTCGCGGCCGTCGCGGCCGTGCTCCAGGGGCTTTCCGCCGGCGGCTGTTCTTACCAGCTCTCGTCTCTGCTTTCGACGAGCGACTCTGACACCGACATGGAAACAACCGGCGCGTTCAGCCGGCCGGGAGATCACAGCGGACGCACCGCGGACGCCAGCGCGCCGCCGGAAGTCGATCTGGCCTATGCGCGCGCGGTCGCCGCCGAGGCCCTGGCGCATGGCGGCAAGGATACGAGCGTGCCGTGGGAGAATCCGCACACCGGCGCCGGCGGCAACATCACCCCGCTTGCCGCCGCCTATAGCGAAGGCGGCTTCATCTGCCGCGATTTCCTGGCAAGCTACGTCCACGCCGGAGCCGAAGCCTGGCTGCAGGGCGAGGCCTGCCGCACCGACCACGGCCGGTGGGAGGTCAAAAGCCTGACGCCCCTCAAGCGCGGCTGATCCGGCTATCATCGCAGGCGGCGGCGCCGATTCGGCGTCACATTGCGGGGCAGCCGCGCAACTCCCACATGAATCCTACTTTGATCAATGTGTGGGCGGGCGGGGGCCGGCCCGAAAAACGAAATGGAGTCCATGGGGATGCGTGATCCCTATGAGGTGTTGGGTGTTGATCGCAAGGCGAGCGCCGGCGACATCAAGAGCGCATTCCGGCGCTTGGCCAAGAAGCTGCATCCCGACGCCAACAAGAACGATCCGAAGGCGGCGACCCGCTTTGCCGAGATCAACGCCGCCTACGAGATCCTCGGCGACGACGACAAGCGCAAGGCGTTCGATCGCGGCGAGATCGACGCCGAAGGCAAGCCGCGCTTCCAGGGCTTCGAAGGCTTTGGTGCCGGCGCCGGGCCGGGCGCCGGCCGCCGCGCCGGCGGTTTTGGACCGGAGAGCGAATTCGAAACTTTCAGCTTCGGTCCGGAGGGCTTTACCCGCTCAGCGCGCCGCGGCGGCGGCGCCGGATTCGGCGGCTTCGAGGATATTCTCAAGGAGGCCTTCGGACGCGGCGCGCGCGCCCAGCGCGGCGGCGAGGCGTTCGAGCCTGAGGAATTCGGCGTCGGCGCCGACGTTGCGGCGACGGTGACGGTGACGCTGCCGGACGCCGCGCATGGCGCCACCCAGCGCCTGCACCTGCCGAACGGCAAGGATGTCGACGTCAAGATCCCGGCGGGCATCACCAACGGCCAGCAGATCCGGCTGCGCGGCCAGGGCATGCCGGGGCCGGGCGGTGCCGGCGACGTGCTGATCACGGTGTCGATTGCACCGCATCCGCTGTTCACGCTCGAAGGCGCCGATGTGCGGCTCGATCTGCCGATCACGCTTTACGAGGCGACGCTCGGCGCCAAGGTGCGCGTGCCGACGCTCGAACGGCCGGTCGAGATCACCATTCCGCCCGATACCAGCAGCGGCCGCACCTTCCGGCTCAAGGGCAAGGGCTTTCCGGCGAAAGCCGGCCACGGCGATCTCCTCGCCACCGTGCGCATCGTGCTGCCCGAAGGAAGCGACCCCGAACTCGAGGCGCTGATGAAGAAATGGCGGACCGAGAAGCCTTACGATCCGCGCAAGGGAATGTAGGCCGCAATCTGCGGCAGCGGACATAACTGCTCTGCAGGCCCGCACCGGCTGTGCCGGATTGGACACGAATGATGCGCATCGAGCCGGTTTTTCTGTTCGATCTTGACGGCACCTTGATCGACAGCGTGTACCAGCATGTCCTCGCCTGGAAGGAGGCGCTCGACGCCGAAGGCATCGAGCTCGCGGTGTGGCGCATCCATCGCAAGATCGGCATGAGCGGCGGCCTGTTCACCAACCAGCTCTTGCGCGAGACCGGACTGGAAATCAGCGCCGAGCGCGTCGAGCGTTTGCGGCGCGCTCATGCCGCCGCCTATCAGCGCCAAGCAGCGCGGATCAGGCCGCTCCCGGGCGCGGTCGAATTGCTGTCATGGCTTTCGCTCGCTGGGGTGCCTTGGGCGATCGCAACGAGCGGCCGAATGGAGACCGCGGCGCTCAATCTCGAAGTGCTCGGCGTCGATCCCGCGCGGGTGCCGGTGGTGACGCGGGATCAGGTCAAATATGCCAAGCCCGATCCCGACCTGTTTCTCGCCGCCGCGGAGCGGCTCGCAGCGCCGATCGAGACCGCCGTGGTCGTCGGCGACAGCATCTGGGACATGCTTGCGGCGAAGCGCTGCCGGGCGTTGGGCGTGGGTCTCCTCAGCGGGGGCTATGGCCTCGACGAGCTGCAGCAATCGGGCGCCTTCCGCGTCTATGAAGACCCGGCCGATCTGCTCCTTCACATCGACGAGGTCGGCGGCCGGCGATGAAACTCATGCAGCCCGCGCCCTTCGCGTCCGACGCGCTCGCGAGCGGAACGGTCATTGCGACGAATGACCATGCCGCCGGGCGCGGCGACGATCATCACGCCGAGGAACAGCGGATGCTCGGCCATCGGGTTTCGGACGAGGCGCTCGAGGCTGCCTCGGGCGCGCCAATTCTGGGCGTGCCGACGGTCTTTCACGTGACCTATTGCTTTGGTTGTCCACGCTGATCGTCTGCCGCTCGGCGCGCGCGAACCTGTCCTGCATCGTCGGCAGCTTTTGCCCTGGTTGGCCTGCTTGCTGGCGCCCACGGCCCTATGCCATAGGGGAGAGAGGGGCAGGAGAACGCCGAGCGGGGTCAGGAAATGCCGGACGCTTCCGGCCTCATGCGGGGCAAGCGCGGCCTGATCATGGGGGTCGCAAACCAACGCTCGCTTGCCTGGGGCATCGCCAAAGCCTGCCACACGCACGGCGCCGAACTCGCGTTCACCTATCAGGGCGATGCGCTGAGAAAACGGGTCGAGCCGCTCGCCCAGGAAGTCGGCGGCATCGTCGTCGGCGATTGCGACGTGACCGTACCGGCGACGATCGATGCCGTGTTTGCGGCACTGCGTGCGAGCTGGGGCACGATCGACTTCATCGTGCATGCGATCGCGTTCTCCGACCGCGAGCAGCTCGACGGGCGCTACATCGACACCACGCAGGACAATTTCACCAAGACGATGCTGGTGAGCTGTTATTCGTTCACCGCGGTAGCGCAGCGCGCCGAGAAGCTGATGCCGAACGGCGGCGCCATGCTCACGCTCACTTACTACGGCGCCGAGAAATGGATGCCGCACTATAACGTCATGGGGGTGGCCAAGGCCGCGCTCGAGGCCTCGGTGCGCTATCTCGCCGCCGATCTCGGCGTCAAGAATATCCGGGTCAACGCCCTGTCGTCGGGGCCGATCAAGACGCTCGCCGCCTCAGGCATCGCCGACATCCGCTACATCATCCGCTGGAACGAATACAACGCGCCGCTGCGGCGCAGCGTGAGCATCGAGGAAGTGGGCGAGGCCGGCGCGTATCTTCTGTCCGACATGGCGCGCGCCGTGACCGGCGAGGTGCATCACGTCGATGCCGGCTACCACATTGTCGGCATGAAGCACCCGGAGGCGCCCGACATCGCCGCGGTCAAGGACGGCGGCAACGGGAAGGAGTGACCTCGTCAGGCGCGGGCTCGACCGGGCCGCCATGCTGAATTGCGGAAACCGGCGCGGCAACGGCCCCACAAAAACAGCAGCGGCCGGACATTGGCCCGGCCGCTGTCACGAAACACCGCTCGAGGCGCCTCGCGAAATACGAAGATGGTCGCGCGGCCCCAATACGAGGCCGCAGCAAAATCACATCTTCTTATCCATCTTCTTCTTCTTCGGCTTTTTCTTCGCGGCCATGATTGATGTCCTTGTTTGTTGAATGATCCTGCGGCAGGGTTGAGGTCAAGCGCTGCGGGCGTTGTCTCGGTCCCTTGAGCCGTCCGCCCCCTTACCGACATCAAAGATGGCACAGGCGGGCCCAAATCGCAATGGAAATATCGAAAATAACCCTGATTTTTCCGTAGCTTAACGGATATTCAGGTTGCCATTAATGCGTGTTCAGCGAGATGAATGCGATGTGAACGGCGGCCACAATCCCGCGCCGGGGTTTCGCAACTGCGAAGGTCTTGCTGAACGAAAGCGGGCCAGTGCTGGGTAAACTCCGGGCCATTGGCGCGAAGCGGCGTGCATTTGACCGGTTGCACCACGCGGGCTACCAAGCCGGCGCGGCTTGCTCCGCATCGTTCGGCGCCGATTTCGGCGTCGTGAAGCGCGAAGCCCGCTTGCGCGCAAAGTCCGTCTGCCATGTCATTCAATACGTTCGGGCACCTGTTCCGGGTCACGACCTTCGGCGAAAGCCATGGGCCGGCGATCGGCTGCGTGGTCGACGGCTGCCCGCCGCGCATTGCGCTGACCGAAGCCGACATTCAGCCCTATCTCGATCGGCGCCGCCCCGGCCAATCGCGCTTTACGACGCAGCGCCAGGAGCCGGACACGGTCAGGATCCTCTCCGGCGTGTTCGCCGACCAAGCAACCGGGCAACAGGTCACCACCGGCACGCCGATCGCGCTCACGATCGACAACGTCGATCCGCGCAGCAAGGACTATGCCGACATCAAGGACAAATATCGTCCCGGCCACGCCGACTATACCTATGACATCAAATACGGTCTGCGCGATTATCGCGGCGGCGGCCGTCAGTCGGCGCGCGAGACCGCAACGCGGGTTGCCGCTGGCGCGATCGCGCGCAAGATCGTGCCCGACTTGAGCGTGCGCGGCGCGCTCATCCAAATGGGCCCGCACCGCATCGATCGCGCGCGCTGGGACTGGGCCGAGGTTGAACGCAATCCGTTCTTCTGTCCCGACGCCGACAGGGCCGCCTTCTTCGCCGACTATCTCGACGGCGTGCGCAAGCGCGGCTCCTCGATCGGCGCGGTGATCGAAATCGTGGCCGAAGGCGTCCCGGCGGGCCTGGGCGCGCCGCTCTACGGCAAGCTCGACGCCGATCTCGCCGCCGCGCTGATGAGCATCAACGCGGTCAAGGGCGTCGAGATCGGCGCCGGCTTTGCCGCCGCCGAGTTGAGCGGCGAAGCCAATGCCGACGAGATGCGCATGGGCAATGACGGCAGACCGATCTTCCTTGCCAACAACGCCGGCGGCATTCTCGGCGGCATTTCCACCGGCCAGCCGGTGGTCGCCCGCTTTGCCGTCAAGCCGACCTCCTCGATTCCGACCCCGCGCCGCACCGTCGACCGCTACGGCCGCGAGACCGAGATCTCGACCACCGGCCGTCACGACCCTTGCGTCGGCATCCGTGCCGTGCCGGTCGGCGAGGCGATGGTGGCGTGCGTCCTCGCCGATCACTATCTGCGTCAGCGCGGCCAAGTCGGCGAACCGCCGGATTGGCCGTTTTCGCCGCCGGCGCGCTGAGCGCACGAGACGCCACGCAAGATGGACGACGCCCACCAACGCATCCGCGCCGCCGTGGCCGCCTTCGGCCGCGGCGAGCTGGTCATCGTCGTCGACGACGATGACCGCGAGAATGAGGGCGATCTGTTCGTCGCCGCCTCGCTGTGCACGCCGGAGAAGATGGCATTCATCATCCGCCACACCTCGGGTATCGTCTGCGCGCCGCTCGCGCCGGAGGAGGCGCGGCGGCTGCACCTCGATCCGATGGTGGCGCGCAACGACGCGCCGCTCGGCACCGCGTTCACCGTCTCGGTCGATGCCCGGCACGGCCTCACCACCGGCATTTCGGCGGAAGAGCGCACCAACACCGTACGCGCGCTCGCCAACGGCAATATGGGCGCGGCCGATTTCGTGCGGCCCGGCCACGTGTTTCCACTGATGGCCAGGGAAGGCGGCGTGCTGATGCGCTCGGGCCACACCGAAGCGTGCGTCGATCTCTGCCGGCTCGCCGGCCTGCCGCCGGTCGGCGTCCTTGCCGAGCTGATGAATGACGACGGCAGCGTGATGCGCGGGCCCGAGGTCGCCGACTTCGCCGCGCGTCACAAGCTGCAGCGGGTCTCAATCGCCGACCTGATCGCCTACCGGCAGGCGCGCGACAAGCTGGTCGAGCGGGCGAGCGAATTTCCGGTCGACTCCGAGATCGGCACGCTCACCGGCTACGCGTTCCTGACGCCGTTCGACCCGAACTATCACATGGCGTTCGTCTATGGCCGCATCGGCGACGGCAAGAACGTGCTGACCCGGCTGCATCGCGCCAATCTGATCATGGACGTGTTCGGCGGCGCCAAGGCGATCCACCGAACGCTCGAGCGGTTCAAGGCCGAAGGGAGAGGCGTGCTGGTGGTGCTGCGCGACGGCACCGCGGGCGTCCCGGTGGTGGCCATTCCGAAATCCGAGGAGACCGCATCCGGCGAGGCCCGCAGCCGGCAATGGCGCGAGGTCGGGCTCGGCGCCCAGATCCTCAAGGATCTGGGCGTGTCCTCGATCCGGATTTTGACCTTCTCGCGCCATATGACCTATGTCGGTCTGTCCGGCTTTGGCATCGAGATCGTCGGCACCGAGCCGGTCGAAGGGTGAAAATCGATCGCTGCAACGGCGCAGCGTAGCGGTAAGCGACGGAGGGGCGTCATGACTGGACTGGTTTCTCGAATCGGCGCGGCTTTGGCCGTGATCGGCATCGGGCTGAGCCTGTCGGCGTGCGGCTACAACACCATTCCGACGCTCGAGGAGCAGGCCAAGGCGCGCTGGGCCGACGTCGAGAACCAATATCAGCGCCGCGCCGATCTCATTCCCAACCTGGTGGAGACGGTCAAAGGTTACGCCGCGCAGGAGAAGAACGTGCTTACTGCGGTGGTCGAGGCGCGCGCCAAGGCGACGCAGGTCAAGGTCGACGTCTCCCAGCTCAGCGATCCTGACAAGATCAAGGCGTTCCAGGACGCGCAGAACCAGCTCACCGGCGCGCTCGGGCGGCTGCTGGCGGTGAGCGAAAATTACCCCGACCTCAAATCCAACGCCAATTTCCTGGCGCTGCAGTCGCAGCTCGAAGGCACCGAGAACCGAATCGCCGTGGCGCGGCGCGACTACATCGAGGCGGTGCGGGCTTACAACACGGCGCTGCGGACTTTCCCGACCGTGCTATGGGCCAAGTTCTTCTTCACCGGCAACAAGCCGATGGCGGAATTCACCGCGACCGAGGGTTCGGAAAAGCCGCCGCAGGTGAAGTTCTGATGGCTCTGCGTCATTGCGAGGTCCGGAGGACCGAAGCAATCCGGGCGCGCTCCGCGGATTGCTTCACTCTTCGGGCTCGCAATGACGGCGTCGCAGCGTTGCGGTTCGTTCTCGCCGCCGCGCTCGTCCTCGCTTTCTCTGCGGCTGCCTTTGCCTTCGATTTCCCGGCCCTGACCGGCCGCGTGGTCGATCAAGCCGGCGTGATGACGCCGCAAGCCCGCAGCGACGTCGAGGCCAAGTCGAAGAGCCTTGAAGACAAATCCGGCATCCAGCTCGTCGTCGCCACGGTGAAGTCGCTGCAAGGCAGCGATATCGAGACTTACGCCAATCAGCTGTTCCGGTTCTGGAAGCTCGGCGAAGCCAAGAAGAACAACGGCGTGCTTTTCCTCGTCGCCCCGGCCGAGCACAAGGTGCGCATCGAGGTCGGCTATGGACTCGAGGGCACGCTGACCGACGCGCTCTCCTCGGTCATCATCTCGAGCGCGATCATCCCCCGTTTCAAGGCCAACGATTTTTCCGGCGGCATCGAGCGCGGCGTCGACGGCATCATCAGCGTGCTCAGCGGCGACACCGCCGATTGGCAGCCGAAACCGGCGGTCCGCCACGAAGACCCGGCCGCCGTCTTCAACGGGCTGTTCCCGTTCCTGTTCTTCGTGGCGATCGTCCTCATCTTCCGATTTCTGTTCGGCAGCGGGAGCAACACGGCGGGCGGCCGCTACGTGAGACGCGGCGGCCGCACGATCTTCATTCCCTATAGCGGCGGCAGCTCGGATTCGAGCTGGGGCGGCGGATTTTCCGGCGGCGGGGGCGGCGGCTTTGACGGCGGCGGATTTTCCGGCGGCGGCGGCTCGTCCGGCGGCGGCGGCGCATCGGGAGGCTGGTGATGGAGCTCACGCGCGCCGACCACGAGGCGGTCTCGGCCGCCATTCACGCGGCGGAGCAGCGCACCAGCGGACAGATCGTCTGCGTTCTGGCGCACGCCTCTTCGGATTACGCCTATGGGCCGTTGCTGTGGGCGAGCGCGCTGGCGCTGCTCGCGCCCTGGCCGCTCATCAGCTTCACGCCATGGAGCGTGCAGCGGATTTACCTGATCCAGCTCGCGGTCTTCATCGTCGCCGGCCTGATCCTCTCGCTGACGCCGCTGCGGCTTGCGCTGGTGCCACGCGCGGTGCGCCGCGCGCGGGCCCACCGCGCCGCGGTCGAACAGTTCGTTGTGCGCCGCGTCGCCCACACCAAGAACCGCACCGGCGTTCTGATTTTCGTGTCGCTCGCCGAGCGCTATGCTCGCATCATCGCCGATGACACCATCGCGCAGAAAGTGCCGAACGCGGAATGGCAGGCCGCAATCGATGCGCTGATCGGCCAGATGCGCGACGGCCGCATCGCCCAAGGCTTCATTGCCGCTATCGAACGTTGCGGCGCCGTACTCGCCGCCCACTCACCGCCCGACGGCGCACCCAACGAATTGCCGGACCGCCTTTACGTGATGTAAAGGCGGGTCGCGCGCCTGCCTCATCAGGAAACACGGGTCATGGATCAGATCGTCGCTTGGCTTGAGCAAAGACACATCGAGTTCTCGACGGTGTTCGCGACCGTTGTGCTTATCGTCGGGGCCACGACCATCATTCTTCTGGTCAACCGGCTGCTGAAGCGGTGGCTGCAGCCCGCAGAGGCGCGGCTCGGGCTGCGGAGCGAGGACATCGCCACCCTCGTCCGTGTCATCACCGCCATCCTCTGGTTCATCGCCCTGATGGTGGCGTTCGAGTTGTGGGGCGTCGGTATCGGCGGTTTCTGGACGGTGTTTGTCAGCGCCGCGACCATCATCGGCGCCGCGTTCGTGGCGACCTGGGCCCTGGTCAGCAATGTCACCGCCGATCTGTTCATCACCATCTGGCGGCCGTTTCGTCTCGGCGATACCATAGAGCTCTTGCCCGAGAAATTCAAAGGCCGCGCCGTCGATCGCAACCTGATGTTCACGGTGCTGCGCGAGGAGGATGGCTGCGTCCTGCAGGTGCCCAATAATCTGTTCTTTCAGAAGATCTTTCGCGTCGGCCGCGGCTGAGCGTCGGAGCCATCGTTATGCTGGTCGGCGTGCCGAAGGAGATCAAGGACAATGAATACCGCGTCGGCCTGGTGCCTTCGACGGTGCGCGAACTCGCCGACAAGGGTCACCAAGTGCTCATCGAGGCTGGCGCCGGATCGGGCGCCGGTCTCGCCGACGCCGATTACCGGGCCGCCGGCGGCGAGATCGTGGCCGACGCCGACGCAGTCTATGGCCGCGCCGAGCTGATCGTCAAAGTGAAGGAGCCGCTCGCCGCCGAGCGCAAGAAGCTGCGCCACGGCCAGGTGCTGTTCGCCTATCTGCATCTCGCCCCCGACCGGGAGCAGACCGAGGATCTGCTCAAGGCCGGCGTCACCGCGATTGCCTATGAGACCGTCACCGGCCGCGACGGCACCCTGCCGCTGCTCACGCCGATGTCGGAGGTCGCCGGGCGCATGGCGCCGCATGTCGGCGCGCGCTGCCTGGAGAAGGAGAATGGCGGCCGCGGCGTCCTGCTTGCCGGCGTGCCCGGCGTGTCGCCGGCGAGCGTCGTGATCCTCGGCGGCGGCGTCGCCGGGACCAACGCCGCGCTGATCGCTTGCGGCATGGGCGCCGACGTAACGGTGCTCGACCGCAATCCCGAGGCGCTGCGCCGCGTCGCCGCGCAACTCGGCGGCCGGGCACGCACGCTGTTTTCGACCCGCGACGTGGTCGAGTTCCTGTGCCGGCGCGCCGATCTCGTCATTGCCACGGTGCTGGTGCCGGGCGCGACCGCGCCGAAACTGATTTCGGCGCAGACCGTCAAGGCGATGAAGCCCGGCGCGGTGATCGTCGACGTCGCCATCGACCAGGGCGGCTGCGCCGAGACCTCGCGGCCGACCACGCATTCGCACCCGACCTACATCGTCGACGAGGTCGTGCATTATTGCGTCACCAACATGCCGGGCGCGGTGGCGCGCACCTCGACCTTCGCCTTGAGCAACGTCACTACCTCGTTTGTGCTGGAGCTGGCCGACAAGGGCTGGCGGCAGGCGCTGAGCGAGGACGCCCATTTGCGCCACGGGCTCAACGTTCACGCCGGCCGCGTCACTTACCGCGCGGTCGCCGACGCGCTCCGGCTCCCCTACATCCACGCCGAGCAGGCGCTGCGCATTTAGGCGGCGCTCGAAGAGGCGGGAGAGATTGACGAGAGCGCCAGAATCGATTGTTGCGCGGCCGGTGCGGCTCGCATAGATAGTTCGAAAGCCGTAGATGATTGTCTTAATCGACGAGCAATCGGACGTCGTCTTGGCGAGAATAGAATCGGCCGTCGGGACGGTCCTGGTACTGGCCGAGGTGGAACTGGTCGAACGAGTGCTCACCCTGCGCGGGATGCATATTCAGGGCGAAGGCGTCGGAGCGAACGAACTCAGTGTCATCGGCATCAGACGGATAGTGCGTGACGCGATGGAGGAACTTGATGTCGACGAGATCGTCATTGAAGGGGCGGTTCGGACCACGGGTGCAAGCTCGGGACGTAGCCCGCGTCGCCTCCGGTTCGCCCGCAAGATTCCTTTTAAAGGCTAGACCACGGACGGTGCGAGGTCCGCAGGCGGCACTAGCCTTGATCAAGCGTCACATGCCGCTGCGGCAGGCGCACGCGACGGTAACCCTGCTGTTCGACGCCGGCGAGGCCGTTGTCGACGTTCCGGTCGTGGAAGATACTGAGGCCCTGGAGCGCGACCTGGCGAAGTGCAACGTCGTGGCAAGATTGTTGAAGCCTGAAGCAACGGCGACGCGCCGATAAATCTCGGCGCCTCAAGCGGGAACCTTTCCGGCGCCCCTTCATCTAACTCTCCGTCGCGGCCATTTTGGCCGCAGCGCAGGAGAGTAATCACCATGACTGCGAACGTACGCGCGCTGGAGCGGGTCACGGCGCTGTACGCCGAACGGCGGCGGCCGGAGCGCGCCGAGGCCGAGGCCGCGGTGCGGACCTTGATCCGCTGGGCCGGCGACGATCCCGATCGCGAAGGTCTTTGGGAAACGCCGGCGCGGGTCGCCCGTGCGCTCGAGGAATACTTCTCCGGCTACGCCGAGGACCCGGCCGCGGTCCTGCAGAAATCCTTCGCGGAGATCGCGGGCTACGACGAGATGGTGGTGCTGCGCGATATTCGCTTCGAGAGCCATTGCGAGCATCACATGGCGCCGATCATCGGCCACGCCGAAATCGCCTACGTGCCGCGCGGCCGCGTCGTCGGCATCAGCAAGCTCGCCCGCGTGGTCGAGATCTACGCCAAGCGCCTGCAGATCCAGGAGAAGCTGACCGCGCAAATCGCCAACACCATCGACGAGGTGCTCAAGCCGCACGGTGTCGGCGTCGTCGTCAAGGCGCTGCACCATTGCATGACGACCCGCGGCGTGCACAAGCCGGATACAAGCCTCGTCACCAGCCGCATGCTAGGATGCTTCCGCGACAATCCGCAGCTTCGCCAGCAATTTCTCGGCATGACCGGCTGAACGGAGGACCACGGCGATGGCGCAGGAGCAAACCACACCCGGCGGCCCCGACCTGACCAAAGGTGTCGCGCTCGCGGACTTTGCCGACGGCAAGCTCGTCGGCCATGTCGGCGACGAGGAGGTGCTGCTGATCCGCGTCGGTGCCGAAATAGTGGCGATCGGCGCCCATTGCAGCCACTATCACGGCCCGCTCGCCGACGGCATCGTCGTCGGCGAGACCGTGCGTTGCCCCTGGCATCACGCTTGCTTCGATCTGCGCACCGGCGAAGCGCTCCGCGCGCCGGCCTTGAGCCCGCTCGCTTGTTGGAAGGTCGAAGAGCGTGACGGCCGCATCTTTGTCAACGGCAAGCGCGCGCAGCCGAAACCGCGCGGCAAGACCGCGCCGCCGGATGCGCCCGGCAAGATCGTGATTATCGGCGGCGGCGCCGCGGGCTTTGCCGCGGCCGAGATGCTGCGCCGGCGCGAATACCGCGGCAGCATCGTGATGCTGAGCAATGACGCCGCGCCGCCGGTCGACCGGCCCAATCTGTCCAAGGATTATCTCGCCGGCAGCGCGCCGGAGGATTGGCTGCCGCTCAAGCCCGACGCGTTCTATCCCGAGAACGCGATCGCGCTGCGCCTCAACACCGAAGTCGCCGGCATCGACCTCAAGGCGCGCGAAGTCAACATCGCCGGCGCTGCGAGCGTGCCTTATGACCGGCTATTGCTCGCGACCGGCGCCGAGCCGGTGCGGCTCGCCATCCCCGGCGCCAATGCGCCGCACGTCCATACGCTGCGCTCGCTCGCCGATTGCCGCGCGATCATCGGCGACGCGAAGGGCGCAAAACGGGCGCTCGTCATCGGCGCAAGCTTCATCGGGCTCGAGGCCGCAGCTGCGTTGCGCGCCCGCGACATCGAGGTCCATGTCGTCGCGCCGGAGGCACGGCCGATGGAGCGCGTGCTCGGGCCGGAGTTCGGCGACTTTATTCGTGCGCTGCACGAGGAGCACGGCGTCATCTTTCATCTCGGCGAGACCGTCGCCGCGATTGACGGCAAGCGCGCCACCCTCAAGGGCGGGGCGGCGCTCGCGGCCGATCTCGTCGTCGTCGGCATCGGCGTGCGGCCGCGGCTTGCGCTCGCCGATGCCGCGGGCCTCAAGCTCGACCGCGGCGTGATGGTCGATTCGTTCCTGCAGACCAGCGCACCGGGGGTCTACGCCGCCGGCGACATTGCGCGCTGGCCCGATCCGCATTTCGGCGCCGCGATCCGGGTCGAGCATTGGGTCGTCGCCGAGCGGCAGGGCCAGGCCGCCGCCGCCAATATGCTCGGGCTCAACGAACGGTTCGACGCCGTGCCGTTCTTCTGGAGCCAGCATTACGACGTGCCGATCAACTATGTCGGCCACGCCGAAGCGTGGGACGAGATCGCCATCGTTGGCAGCATCGCAGCGAAAGATTGCGTCGTCCGCTACAAGCGTGAAGGCCGCGTGCTCGCGGTGGCCTCGATATTCCGTGACGTGGCGAGCCTTGACGCCGAGCTCGCGATGGAGCGGGGCGCGACGCCCTAGCGGCTGCCCGGCGACCCAGCGCGGTCCTGGAACCCCGGCCGAACATTCCGGCGCAGTTTCGCGCGCTTTTCTGAAGCTCCGACTTGCCGCGGCACCCCGCCTCCGACCCTGTCGCATTGCCCCACGGGGACGTGGATAATGCGATGTATCTGCATCGCGATCAGACGATGGCGAACGAGGCGAGGAGGTTGGGATGCCCGAGCAGGATCCGGTGAGCGCTGCGCGCCGCGCATTGCTGAGCGCCGGCGGCGCGTTGTTGCTGAGCGCGGCGCTTCTTCCGGTGCGCGCCAAGGCGCAAGGCAACGCCAAGTCGCGCATCGGCGTCATCGGTTCGGGCCATATCGGCGGCACCATCGGCGGCCTGTGGGTGAAGGACGGGCACGAAGTGCTGTTCTCCTCGCGCCATCCCGAGGAACTGACCGAACTCGTCGCCGGCCTCGGCGCCAACGCCCAAGCCGGCACGGTTCAGCAGGCGATCGAGGTCGGTGAAGTCCTGTTTCTCGCGGTGCCCTACGCCGCGGTGCCGCAGATCGGGCAGGAGTACGGCCCGTCGCTCAAGGGAAAGATCATGCTCGATGCCTGCAACGCCGTCGCCCAGCGCGACGGCGAGGCGCTTGCCGCGGAGGCCGAACGCGACGGCATCGGCGTGGTCTCGCAGCGATACCTGCCCGGCGCGCGCCTGGTGCGCGCCTTCAACACGCTCAACTATGCGATCTTCGCCCGCGAGGCGAACCGCCCCGATCCCAGGCTCGCAGTGCCGATCGCCGGCGACGATCCCGAGGCCGTGAAAGTCGCCGCCGCGCTGGTGCATGACGCCGGCTTCGATCCGGTGGTGGTCGGCAAACTGGCGGACGCAAGCCGGTTCCAGCGTGGCGCGCCGGGCTACGGCCAGGCGGTCAGCGCGGCGGAGCTCAGGCAGAAGCTGTCGCTCGCGCCATGACCGCAACCGCCGCGGCGCTGAGGCGTGCCATTGCCTGGGCGGTGCCGGCGACGCCCCAGGAGCGCGCCGCCGCGTTGTGGTCGTTTGCGTATTTCTTCACGCTGCTCGCCGGCTATTACGTGCTGCGGCCGCTGCGCGACCAGATGGGCATCGCCGGCGGGGTGAAGAACCTGCCATGGCTGTTCACCGCGACCTTCCTGACGCTCGTCGTGGCGCAGCCGCTCTATGGCGAGCTGGTGGCAAAGCTGCCGCGCTCGCGCTTCATCCCCATCGTCTATCACTTCTTCGCCGTGAACGTCCTGCTGTTCTGGCTCCTGTTCACGCTCGACGTCGCGCCGGTGATCCTGGCGCGGGTGTTCTTCGTCTGGGTCAGCATGTTCAACCTGTTCGCGGTCGCGGTGTTCTGGTCGTTCATGGCCGACCTGTTCAGCGCCGAGCAGGGCAAGCGCTTATTCGGCTTCATCGGCGCCGGCGGCACCGCCGGCGCGCTCCTCGGTCCGACCATGACCATCGCGCTCGCGGCGCCGCTCGGGCGGATCAACCTCCTGATCGCCGCGGCGGTGCTGCTCGAATTGGCGGTGTTCTGCGCCTACCGGCTCGAGCGCGCGGCGAGCACGCAAGCGGGGCCGCGCGCCGAGCCGCAGCGCGTCGGCGGCAACGCCTTTGCGGCGCTGCCTGAGCTCATCGGCTCGCCTTATCTCGCCGGCGTCGCCCTCTGGGTGAGCCTGGTGTCGTTCGGCGCGACCATCGTCTATCTGGAGCAGGCCAACATCGTCTCCGCCGCGGTGCACGATCGCGATACGCAGACCCGCATTTTCGCCGGCATCGATCTTGCGGTGAACCTGCTCACCCTGGCGACGCAGATCTTCGCCACCGGGCAGGTGCTCAGGCGGCTCGGCACCGGGATCGCCGCCGGCGCGCTGCCGGCGGTCTATTTGGTCGGCTTCGCGGCGCTCGCGGCGGCGCCGACGCTGGCCGTCGTGCTCGCGGTCCAGGTGGCGCAGCGCTGGGTGAATTTCGCCATCGCCAATCCGGCGCGGCAGGTGTTCTTCACCGTGGTCGGCCGCGAGGAGAAGTACAAGGCCAAGAATCTGATCGACGTGGTGCTCTATCGCGGCTCCGACGCGCTCTATGGCTGGGT